>WNEP01001268.1_pt1 | contig 15876 bp, 13 predicted proteins | sample 5399961 | NCBI WGS metagenome assembly WNEP01 (sample SAMN13153329, study PRJNA577476) | soil metagenome | isolation source: 20 cm grassland meadow soil pre-rain plot 5 | place: USA:California | collected 2015-09-08 | reverse complement strand
TCGCCGTAGTTGCGGCGCAAGTGCGCTTCGCTTTCAATCACGCGGATTCCATCATCGTTTGCGTCGCGATGAGAATTATCATCAGAAATGGGAATACGTCCGAGCCAATCCTGTCCGAGCAGGGCTCGTTAAGATTCCTGAAGAATGGCAATATCAGGGCGTGCTAAACCACCTGCCGTGGTACGGACCGGCACAGACTCAGATTCGTCGGCTCGACGGAGTCTCGCCCCACCAACAGGCAGCCGGTTGTAACGATGTAACGTTTTAACGAATTACGTGGGCTTGCCTTATTTCTTATACGCTGAGACTTCGGCCAGATGACTACCGATTACGCGATGCTAGATCCAAGCCCAGTCATCGTCAGCAACGGCAACACCGTGTAGTGTCCGTGGTCGTCATAAACAATAACAGGTGATCCCTTCGGCGGCAGCGAGATGTAGTCGCGATGTGGGACCGGATACCCCTTTCAATCGGCCATTCGTACCGTAAAGGGACGGCCGCTTGCCACCGCAGATTCAACCTGTTCTCTTCTCATCAACGGCATCATTGCCCGGAACATACGATCCCGCAACGATCGAATCACGAATGGACACCAATAAACACGAAGACAGAGAAGGCAACGTCGAGCAGCAGTTTTGAGGGAGCGCACCCGCCTCGGGTGCTGGCGACGCAGAGCTGAACGGTTCTTGCGATTAGGATTTCGTCATTCCTTCGTCATTAGACATTTGTCATTCGTCATTCTTTCCGAGTCTCGCCCCACCAGCAGGCAGCCGGTTGTAACGATGTAACGTTTTAACGAATTACGTGGGCTTGCCCTTACTTCTTATACGCAGGCACTTCGGGCAGGACCGGCGGCTGCAACCCTTCCTCTTCTTCCTCCGTCGGGTTTACCGGCAGACCGCCGGGAGTGATCAGGTGCACGGTGGCGAAGATAACTAGGTTGCGCTTGACGTGCTGATCGACATTGGTGCGAAAGGCCCGGCCGATGATGGGAATGTCGCCGATGATGGGTGTTTTATCCTCTACCTTTTGCACGTCCTCGCGCATCAGCCCGCCGATGACAACCGTTTGGCCGTCCCACACACTGACGTTCGTGGTCACCTTGCGCGTGCTGAAAACGGGCTGGTTGATCACATTCTGGGTGAGCAAAACTGTAGGCACTGTTGAGCCGCTTATCAGATTGGGATTTACGCCAAAGATGGGACTTCCATAATTGATGAAGCCTTCAAACTCGACGACCTGCGGCACGAGGTTGAGGTCAATAGTCACACCATCTGGGCCGACCACCGGTTCAACCTCAAGAGTCACGCCTGTATTCCGCGTTTCAAAGGTGTTCGGCGTAGTCGGTGTGACAACTTCAATAGAGACGGTTCCTGTTCCACCGGTCCCGCCAGTAATACTCGGAACCTGCGGCGGCGTGAACGTGACCGGATAACGAAATTCACGAACGATTTCGATGACGGCGCGCTGGCCGCTTTTGGTCGTCACTTTCGGCGCAGAGAGAAGATCGACACCTTTTTTCTGGTTGAGCCCTCGAAGCACGACTTGGAATTGCGGATTGGTAAAAACACCAGCCAGACCAAAAATTCCCGGAGCCGCGGCGCTCGTTCCAAGCGTTGGAAACAAAAGTGCATCCAGCGCATTCGCGCTAATTGCCGCGCTACCCGTGCGATTTCCGGTAACTGGAAATTGACCGGAGGAGAGAGTGTTCGGGTTCAAAGGATCTACAGCGTTTGGCGAGAGCGGAAAATTGGGGTCAGCGCCTACACCAGGTCCAGTCGTCAGGCCAGTTGTCCCGCCAGATCCAAAGGCCCCCTGGCTGCCCACCTTGAACGGACCGAGCAACCAATCGAAACCGAGTTCCTTCAGATTGGTTTGAGTAACCTCGACAAACTTCGCTTCGATCTCGACCTGCTTCGGAATCGCAAGATTCAATTGCTCAACGATCGCATCGACAAGGTCCAAATTGTCCTGCGTGTTACGAACGATCAGCCGGCTGCCCTGTGGAAGGAAGGCTGCGCTTGCGCCCGGAGGGAATGCCACCCCCTGAGCTTCCAGGAACTCTTTTGCGCCTTCGCGATTTACGAGTTGTTGACCGCCGGTCGATTCCTGGGTGTCCTTTCCTGTGCCGACGGGCCCGACGGGAGCCGCTGTTCCCGGCGCTGTCTTGTAAGCTCCCCGGCCCAGCAGCGTGCTCCCGCTAAGTGTGGTGCTGATGAAATCGGGTGGGACCCGATATTCTTTTGTAATCAGGTCGTTGCTCTGTTCGCTGATCGGAATGACCGATACAGCGTACGGTTCTACCTTCACCTTCAACCCGGCCTGGGCCGCGATGTAACGCAGCGCTTCACCGAGCGGAATTTGATTGAGCGTTAGTGTAATACGCGGCTCCGCTGCTGCCGCAGCAACCACCGGGCGAGCGACAACTGGACCTGCGGTAACGGGCTTGGTTCCTCCCGTAGGAGCGCCTGCGGGCACAGCAGCGGCACCCGGCGTCCCAGCCGCAGGCGCCACCGGGACGGGAGGAGGAGCAACTTGCCCAAGCGGCGTCATACGCAACACGATATCGACCCCTTTTTTTCCTTCTGAAGGGTCGTTCTCCACTGCCTGTTCCCGGAGAAAGTCGATCGCCTCGCGAATGCTCGCGTCGCGAAATTCAACACGTGGAATAATGATCGTATTCAGCTTGTTTGTAATTCTGGCCGTGCCGCCGGCTTCCCTCGCATACGCATCTGTCACTGGGCCAACAGTCTTGCCGTACGGGTGCACGGGTTCTTCCCAGCCTTTCTCTACTTCCCAAAGGCTGCGCGCGCGCGTTTCGTCATACGCTTCAACGCCGTACTTATATTTAGTGTTGTCGATCTGTTCCTGGCCGCGTCGAGCCGCTGTGTTGTAGGGATCGAGTTTGAGGACCTGGTCGTATCTCTTAAACGCCAGATCGTATCGGCCAGATTTGTAAAAGCCATCGGCTTCGGTGAGCAATTGTTTTACTTCTTCAACCTTGGCAAGGAAGTTCGGGCCCATGGTCTTGTTGAAGTAACCGGGCTGGCGCAAGTGAGCGAGCAACTGCGCCGCCTCACGACAGTTGGGATCGTAACGATCGCTCAAAATCTCACTCAAAATCGCCTCCGCCCCAACATAGTCACCCTGCGCGATGCGCGCTTCCGCCAGGATGACTCCGCTTTTGCAAAAGCCCGCGAGCGCTTCGTCGTGGGCTTTTCCTGAAACCACTGCATCCGGCAGGTAGGTCACAGCAGTTTTAAATTCCTGGTTGGCGAGCGTATAATTTTTGGCCTTCATCGCGGCGTTGCCCTGCGCCAAGGCTGCTTCGCCTCGCGGTATCGCGGCCTGCCGCCGTTGAATTTCCTGTTGCGCGACGGAGTCTGGATTCTGCGCCGTGCCGGTGATACAAAACATCGACAACGAAAGAAAAATGAGCGCCGGAAGTGTGGCACGGGCTTCCAGCCTGTGGGGCTGGCGGGCATCCTGCCTGCCAATGTAAATCGACAGGCAAGATGCCTGCCGCCCCCACAGCCAAGATGGCTGTGCCGCGATCGTTGTAGTGGCAGGCGTGTCGCCTGCGTGAATCAAGGAATTGCAGCCGGCACGGCTGCCTCTAGAAGGCCAATGCGCTTTAAGGTTCTGTGGGTTTTTTTTCATAGGGGATTTACGGAGTGGCAAGACCGATTTCGATCGGCTCATTTGGTTTCTGAGCATCCACGATCACCGCCTTGGTCGGTTGAACATCTGTGACCTTATACTTGATCTCTTCCAGCGGTTTCAATGAAAATTCTTGATCTTTTCTTACCTCGAATTCTCGGCGGCCGCCCCAGGTATAGACGAAGGTGGCCACCGATTGCGGGGAGGTGGCGACCTTTTCCTTCACCAGCGTCAGCTGCACCTTGGTGTCTTCATGTTCCAGGAACAACTCGGAGACATCGACCTTGGTGCCATACTGATTGCGTTCGTGTTTTTCGACGAATTTCGTGATCTTAAAGCGCGTGCCGCGGATGATGTCTCCAATTTTTAAGAATTGCGTCGGTTCGCTTTGATCGATTGAGTTGAGCGCAAATGTGGTGCCGACCCATGATGAAAACATGAATGGAAAAGGTTCCTCCGTGGCCGATACCAAATGTAATTTTGTGAGATAATCAGGGTGCGAATTTTTGTCGATTGGATTGGTGCCTCCCTGCCACTCGTCGAGATTAGTGAAGCCGTCGCCGTCGGGATCCTGATCGAGAGCATCCGCGTCTTCCACAGGCAAACCGTATTGTTCAAACCACTCATTCGGTACCGGGGGATGAACCTGTGTGTTCTGTAGCGTCGCCGGCAGACCATTAGCGGCGATAAAATGCCTTTCCGGAACGAAAAGCCCGGAGCGCCTGCTGGATTTCCATTGCGCGGGATGCTGGAGCTGCTCTGCGGCACGATCCAGTTCAATAGCCGTGGCCGGCGGAGACGCATTTTTTGGCGAAGGCGCCTGTTGGGCGATTAAGCGGTTCGCGAATTGGATCGCGTTCCACGAAATGGAGATTGCGGAAATAAAAAGAAAGAGCCCTGCCGCGATGAGCGCCACGCGATCGTAATGTGCCTTAATCCAGTCCATGGGCTTCGCCAGTTCCAGAAAAGGGAGCGGCAATTGATAACATCATGGCGAGTTGCCCGCCGATGATTGGGTAGCGCACGCGTCCCGCGTGCTGGTGGCGCTGTCCCGGCGCGACGAACTTTCTTTGCGCAGCTCATCGTCTTGCGTCCAGACCCACGGATAATTTTCATTCGGCCCAGCTACACCTGCATCCCACAGGTTTCGCAGGATGTAATGAAACTTTTCCTGTAGATCGCAATCCGATCGTACATAACGATCGAACCGCTCCTTCTCCCAGACGCCGCCAGTTTTGTGTTCGAGTTTGTTCATCTGATGCGCTGAAAAAGACTTGATCGAGTGCAGTAGATCGCTCAACGACCAGAATACGACGTTACCCTTTTCGTCATTTTCCTTCGGCCACGGTTGCATAAGCAGGTGTACGTGGCCAGGCATCACACAAGCGGCGAATAGCTCGTAACGCGTGTTGTGGAAATGCCGCAACGCATTCAAGACAATCGTGCGTGCGTCCGGTGATAAGCAGCGCCGCAATTTCGTTCCGATCGTCACTGCGTAAATTGCCCACGGTCTTTCAAAATGCGGGAGGCGACGGCGGAAATAGAGAGTGTCCTCGGCTGGTTTGGCATCCGGAAAAGTTCGCGACGGCGGGACACCGACGCCGGCACCCGGGACGAGTGCGCTACCCGATGGATTCGCAGCATTGTTTTCCGCCTTCATTTTCATGTCTCGTGGTTAGAAGGTGAACCTCAACATCTCGATCGTGGCCGAGATTTCGATGTGCTCATTGCCAACGATGAAATTGAGCGGAGCATTGCCGGGCTGCGTCGAAGCTTCCTGCTCGGATGGAGACGGGTTCGGTTCGGCAGCCTTCTCGCGCGGCGGACCTTTGTCCTTTTCATTGTGCACGTACAAAGTGCGAATGATAAAAAATTGTCCGGTCGAGCTGGCGATCTCATTCAAGACTTTTCGCGCCGCAGCCGGTGCCGCTTTAAATGTAAAATCCACAACATTGCGCTTCAGCAATTCCGGGGGAGTCGCGCTCGGCTCGGCCGGCTTCGCGCCACGGGCTGCGCTCCCCTTCCGTCCGGGAGTTGGCGTCGCCGCCGGAGGCGGCGAAACTCCTTGTTCTTCCCGCAAGGGTGCGCGGTGAAAAGAGCTCACGCCGTCCACTTTGGCGTCCAGCAGGATATTTATGAGCATCTGTATTTGGGAGAGCTCCTGTCCGACCAACGGCGCCATGGATGTTTTTGGCAGAGCGGTGGTAAATTCATCGAAACCGAGGGCAAATTTGTCTGGGAGTTTCACGTTGTTCGCGTGCGCTCTATTTAAGGTGGCGATCACCGCCTGGCGCAAACGCGATTGAAATTCATTCGGCGCGAGCGGCGTCTCAGGAACGGCCTCTTTTTTTAGTTCCTCCTTGAACTTGTCCAATGCGACGCTGTAATTCTCGAGGAGAACTTTCAGCTTGCCATAATTGGCATCATTTGGGAACGGATCGAGGCGCTGGAGCCGGCTGCGCTCCGCGGCAGCTTTGTCGAACGCCTGTCTCGCATCACTCCAGTTGCCTCTTGTCCAATAGAGGAGGAACCCGGCAAACAATACGCAAATTCCGAAGACGATCAGAAATGTGCCAAGCCAACGATTTTGCTGAAACCATTTCATGGCAGTTTCACAGGTTTGCGCAGTGTGAGTTGAAGCTCGTAAGGGAACGCCCACTCTGCGTCGTTTGGCACCGAGTTGGATTTAACCACCCGCTCGGGAGTTTTTGCGTCGACAATGAAGAATGGCGAAGTGGCCAAATTCCGAAAGTAATCGAGGACGATTTCCTGCTGTTTCGGATTGTACAAGTACAGACCCCGCACAACGATGCCGTCAATTGCCGCCCCTCCGCTCTCTGGTTTTGTTTTCGATCTCCCCGCCGGAGACGGTAAAAGTACCGGCGCAGGAGTGGTGGTCTTTTCCGCGAGGTGTTTTTCACCCGTGCCGAGCGGCTTTCCACCGGAAGTGGCATAAAGTTCCGTGATCCAAATATCCGCTTCCGGCAGACGCGTATTGAGCTCTGCAAGAATTTCCGGCCAGAAGTTGTGGTCGTTAATTGCTGTGATGAGCGGCGTGGCGACACTGTCCAGCGAGGCGGCTTGCTTTTTAAGCTTGTCAAGTCGCGTTTCGGCGACCCGCATGGTGTCGTTCTTTTGTTGCAGTAGCTGCGTGGTTTGCCGCGTTACCTGAGCTGCGCGCGTGAAGTAAACTGACCAGCCGACCAAAGCGAGAAGAAAACACGCCGCCGCGACAATGAAAAATGGCCGCCGCTTTTCTAATTCCTGCCTCCGAACTACGCTCGCAGGGAGCAAATTTAACTCCATCGGACAGGTGGTTATGCTCCGGAGGGCCAGGCCAACTACTTCCCCAAGCAAATGGACGGAGCGGGTGACTTCCAGCGTCAGTGTCGACTTCGACACGGTCACGTTCTGGAGCGGATTAAAAAACGCGATCGGCACCTGCAATTTTTCGTTAAAAAACTCGAGCACGTAAGGCATGCCTGCGCTTCCTCCGCAGAGGAAAATGCGCTCCGGCCGGTTTCCCTGCTGCTGCGCGCAGTAGTGACTGATGGAACGCATCAACTCGGCGTGCAGCCGCGTCATGGTGCTGCGCGCTATCTTCGAGACGCGGGCAACGTCGGGGTTTGCGGGCTCGGCATAGGCGCCTCCCAAACTGACGAAGCCGTCCCGCTTCTTGCGAACCTCCGCGGCCGCGAAAGGCTCGCGGAATTCCCTAGCAATTGCGGCGGTGATCGAATTGCCACCGATGGGAAGGCTGCGCGAGAAAACTTTGGCAGGCTCAATGAAGAGAACATTTGTAGTGCGCGCTCCGATATCCACCAGTAGCGAGCAGCCGGTCAGGCCGCTGTAGTTGTAGCGAAACGCATTGTAGAGCGCCATTGGCGCAACATCGATGATGGATGTTCGCAGCCCCGCGTCTTCAACTCCAGTGTTGATCTCGTCGAGCAAGTCCACCTTGATTGCGACCAGAACGACCTGAATCTGTTCGTCCAGGCCGCCTCCAACAACTTGGTAATCCCAAACGACTTCGTCGATCGGGAACGGAACATTTTGTTGCGCCTCGAAAGAAATGATTTTCTCGATCTTTTCCTGTTCGACTGCGGGCAGCTTCACAAAACGCGCAAAGATCGATTGCCCAGATAACGCATAGTTCACGAGGCCGCGTTTGATGTGCAGCTCGTCCATCATCTCCCGCAAAGCGATGGCCATTTGCGTCCGTCGCATTTCCTCTCCGGCCGGGTCGCCCGGAATCTCCCGCAATCGATAGTCCAGCAAGACCAGGCCTCCGTGGGCCTGCACGCGAAATTCCGCCAGGCCGACGGTCTGAGATCCAAGATTCAGAGTGATAAGACGCGCCGGAACAGCCATAGCTAGAAGTTCCAAATCCCAATTCCCAAATCCCAAACAAATCTCAACATCCAAATCTCAAAGCAACTCGATAGCACGCGTTCTGTTTTGGTCACTGGAATTTGAGATTTGCTTGGAACTTGGAACTTGGGATTTGGGATTTCACTTCAGCGTCAGCGGCCCTTAATCTGCGGGTATCGATCCCAGTAGAGCGGCGCAAAGGGCGTTTGGTCTTTGTTAAGGACGAATCCGGAAATCTGCGGCAGGGTCGCGAACCATTGCGGCTGCGCTCTGGCCAGGCTTGATTCAGCTTTCACCGTGCCACTCTGGACGATCTGCACCGCAATGTTTTGGCATGACTCCGCAATCGGCCGGTTATTCGCGAAGCGTGCAAGTGCGCGAGGCGGAACGTACATGACCGATCGGTTCTCGCGGCCCGCCGGGATATTTACTTGCGTCACTTCGCCGGCGAGAAGGTTTCCGTTGAAGAGAATGTAATACTTAAACGTCAGCTCATCGGTCAATTCGGGAGTCGCGGCAAATTGAACCTCCACTTCCAGCCAGCGATCGCGCTGGTTTGTCTGATATGCTGGCGCGCCGCTGTAAGCGAACTGCGGCGTCGAAATCAAATTCTTGGTGATTTTGGTGATCTGAAAGTCGACCACGGAACGCGGCTGCGCAGAAGCAATGAGCGGCAGGAAAAAGGAAAGGCTCAGCAGAGAGTTAGCTTTCATATCCGGTGCGTTATTATTGCAAACGACGCAACGGTATCATCGCGCAACTGCGGATTTGGAACATATTGAATCATTCGGGTGATTTCTCGTTCAAAATGCACCCCTGTTCCACTTCTAAAATTCCAAGTGGTTCTAATCCACACGCGCGCAGCCGGCCGTGCAATCAGGAATCTAGATAACAGACGTTAGTTGTCCGATCGTGATCCCCGCCTGCTGCAGGATACTTTTAGAGTCTCCGCACATCGGAATGTGTTTCGGACTTGACTGCTTAAAACAGTCAAAGTCACAAACGATCAGTTGAAATCAGAGCATGCGATCCTGGATGTGTTGTTTCCGAGAGTGCGCGCGCAGGTTTTGCGTTTGTTTTTCTCGACGCCAAAGAAGCAACGCTATGTACGCGAATTGATGAGAATGAGTGGACTCGCTCTCTGCACTGTCCAGGATGAGCTGCGTAAACTTAGCGCAGTTGGTCTCGTGACCAGTTGGTCGAATGGTTACCATCGGTTTTACCGGGTAAACCGCGATCATCCGCTCTTCCCAGAACTGCTTCGGATTGTCCAACTGAGCGCGACACTTCCGCGGACGAAACACGCTGCGCTACATCGACAACGACGTTCTCGTAGTCGGAGCGTGCGTCGGCGCCGAAACGTCGCTACGCTGCTGGCCGATCGACCGGCAAAATGGCGCCTGTTTTCGCGCGTCCCAAAAACTTGACTGCTTAAAGCAGTCGAGTTCTTGACGCCCTTTACGTCGGCGGTCGTGTTGCTGTCGCCGCGTGCGCTCCGCACCACTCTTCGCTCAGTTTGGCGTGGCAGGCACTGAAGCAACTGCAACCGTTTTACCGCTTCAATGCTTCCCGAAGATGTGTGATGTTTGCGCGGAATTAACGATTTACATCGAACTGGACGCGCGGTTCCGATCCGAGAACTACTCTGGCGGCGTCAACGAGGCCAGCGCGGAAGGCGCCCACTCGACTCTTCGTACGCCGCACCGACTGTGATGTGGACTTTTTCATTGGCAACTTCGCCCAGGATGTAAGTCTGGAAGACATCGCCGCCGAATTTACCGATCGAGCGGCCGTAGAGAACGCCTACTTCGCCGCCGTAATAATAATCCTGATTCAACTGCGAGTTGATCACGTCACCAGGCGAATCCTTTCCATATACCGGCGAGACGTTTGCTTTTTGCACCTGCGCGACGCGCAAGGACGCGACGGGAGGTAGATCAAGTGGCGCCGTTCCCATCCAGCCCAATGCGCTCCAAACCGGCAGGCGTTGTCCATCCAAAAGAGCCAGCACTGGGAGATCATGAATCAGAGCGGAACTGTCCACCGTGCTGAAAATTTCCGGGCGATAGAGAGCCAGCGAAGCAGCTGCGTCGAATTCGGCGGTACGATTCGTTTGCTGTGCCGACACCGGAACGCAAAAACCGAGAAAGCCAAGCCCCACAACAATTGCCCGCTTGATCATGAGAGAATTCACAACCGAGAAGGCGGGAACGCCAGCAAAATCTTGCACGAATTTGAAATGCGCGGGCTGGTCATTTCTCCATCATTTCGATCACGAATTAACACGAATAGGCACGAATCGCGGAGAGATGTTAGCCAGAGAAAAGCTTCACTGACTTTTATGATTTCGGTGTTCATTGTGTGCATTCATCCGCTTCGACAATCTAACGATTCGACGCTTCAACGTGGCGAAGCCAACGACTCTCTGAAGTATTCGATCGTCTTTTTGATTCCTTCTTCGAAATCGACTCGCGGTTCCCACCCAAGAACGTCTTTGGCGCGCGTAATGTCCGGTTGACGCACCTTCGGATCGTCAACAGGAAGCGGTTTGTATTCGATTGTGGATTTTTTTCCGGTGATGCGAATGATTTCGTCGGCAAATTGTTTGATCGTCATCTCGCGTGGATTGCCCAGGTTAACCGGCTCATGAAAATTGCTCATGGCCAGTCTGAAAATTCCGTCGATCAAATCGGACACATAACAAAACGATCGCGTCTGCGAACCATCGCCGAAAACACTGAGCGGCTGCCCGCTTAGCGCTTGTCCAATAAATGCCGGGACGACACGCCCATCGCGCAAACGCATGCGCGGACCGTACGTATTAAAGATGCGCACAATTTTCGTGTCGATCCTATGATAGCGGTGATACGCCATCGTCATCGCCTCGGCAAAACGCTTCGCCTCATCGTAAACGCCGCGCGGGCCGATCGGATTCACGTTGCCCCAGTAATCTTCCTTCTGCGGATGGACCAGCGGATCGCCGTAACATTCGGAGGTCGACGCCAAAATAAAGGAGGCTTTTTTGTCCTTGGCCAGGCCGAGTGTGTTATGGGTGCCTAGCGCACCCACTTTTAACGTGGGAATCGGCAGCTCGAGATAATCGATTGGGCTGGCTGGTGACGCGAAGTGAAAAACGTAATCGATTTTTTCTTCTGGCAGAAAAATGAAATTGGAGACGTTATGTTTTATAAACCGGAAATTCTCGTTCCCGGCGAGATGTCCAACGTTCGCGGTGTTACCGGTGATCAAATTGTCGATTGCGATGACGCGATGACCTTCAGCCAACAATCGATCAGTCAAGTGCGAGCCCAAAAAGCCAGCGCCGCCGGTCACGACAGAAACGGGATTCTTGGCGCGCACTGGCATTGCGGTTCTATCTAGCGACTCAGGGAAAAATTGCGAGCACGAAACAATCGTTTGTCATTGCCAGCGAAGTCGAGAAATCTCTTACTGAGCAATTCGGGTAATGAAGAATAACAAATTGGGATTCTTCGACTGCGCTCAGAATGACAGATAAACATCCCATGCGCATTTTATCTGGCATTCAACCGAGCGGCGTGCTGCACATCGGCAATTATTTCGGGATGATGCGCCCGGCTATCGCGCTGCAATCCGAAGGAGAAGCATTTTATTTTATCGCTGATTATCACGCCCTTACCAGTGTGCGCGATCCGACAACGCTGCGTGAGAATATCCACCGTGTCGCGCTTGATTTTCTGGCGTGCGGTCTCGATCCCGAACGCGCAGCGCTTTTCCGGCAATCGGACGTCCCGCAGGTGACCGAGCTGGCCTGGATTTTATCCACGGTCACGCCGATGGGCTTGCTCGAGCGATCGCATTCTTACAAAGACAAGCTTGCCCGCGGAATGCTGCCCTCCGTTGGATTGTTTAATTATCCGGTGCTCATGGCGGCGGACATTTTGATTTACGACAGCGACATCGTGCCGGTCGGTAAAGATCAAAAACAGCACATCGAAATCACGCGCGATCTGGCCGTGAAGATGAACGAAACTTTCGGGCAAATCTTCAAATTGCCCGAGCCGCGGATTCATACGGCAACCGAAGTCGTTCCTGGAATCGACGGGCAGAAGATGAGCAAAAGCTACGGTAATAACATCGACATCTTCGGCGATGAAAGAGAGATGCGGAAACGGGTCACGAGCATCGTGACCGATTCAATACCCGTGGAAGCGCCGAAGGACCCGTCAAGATCGACAATCTTTCAACTCTATTCACTCTTCGCATCGAAAAACGAAATTGCCGAAATGCGGGAACGATTTCAAAAAGGCGGCACCGGCTATGGCGATTTCAAAAAGCAGCTCTTTGAAAAACTCTGGGGATATTTCGCACCGATGCGTAAACGACGGGAAGAAATCCTGGCTGATAAATCGTACATCGATAACGTGCTTGCGCGTGGCGCCCGGCGCGCAGATAAAATTGCCAATCAAGTGATGCAGCGCGTCCGCAATGCAGTTGGTTTGCGCTAATCAAATCTCCGTTAGGCGCTACTTCGATCGAGCTGGATTTGTCGCAAATACAGAAACAGCGGCAGTCCGAAAGAGACGCCGACTAGCAACGTCCCAACCACAGGAAGCCACAGGCCGCGGATTCCGAGACGGCGGCCTTCGACTTGGACAAAGATGATGAGCACGATGGCTGAAACGAGAACGTCCATAGCGAAAAAGCCCGCAACGCGGTTTGCAAAGAGTTCGCCGAAAAATAAGGAGAGATCCAGACCGTGCTCGAATAACCAGGGCACGAATTGCCAATAAGGCAGAAGAATATCGAAGTTTCATGGCCTCCATTTCTTACTACGCGATTAAGTTTGTCGAGCGTAGGTGCGCCGAAATCCTTCGGGGCTACAGTTAATCGAATGCCGACTTTTCGCTTTCACATCGTTCCAAACGCAAGAGCAAACAAGATCATGGGCGAGCACGGTGGGGCGATTAAGATCAAGCTGCGCACTCCCGCAGTCGAGGGAAAGGCTAACGCCGCCCTGTGCAGTTTTCTGGCCGAAGAATTAAAGATCGCGCAGCGCGCGATCGTGCTAATCCGTGGTCGCAAATCGCGCGACAAGCTAATTCGGATCGAAGGTTTGAGCGAAGAAGAGGCGCGTCGCAGTTTACTCGGGACACCTGAAAAGAAATCGACAGCTTTTTGGTAATGATTTTATCCGTCCATTCCACCAGTGAGACGAAGATTTTAGGATTGCGGAATTTTGCGCCGTATTCGACAAGATCTGCTTCTGTTATTCCTCGGGCCCGCGAGCACGCGCCGCATGCGTAGATTGGTGTCTTCTTAGCGACGATTTTGCTAAGAACCTCCGAAAGAGGCAGCCAGCCGACTGGGACCGCTGCGTTAGCCACCGATTTCCGCATCAGAGATACCGCTTCACCGAGAAGAAAGATCTGAACGTCGTGACCTGCTTCAGAAAGCGCATCGCCGTGAAGGAAAGGGAACGCAGCCTTTGTAGGGGTCGTCGGATCCCCAAGCGCTTTTCATGAGAATTTTCAGCTTTGTCGTATTTGAAGCGCTAGCGGCGGGTGCCGCAGTGGCGAGAAACGGAAGAGCCACAAGTTGCTTAAGAAATGATCGTCGTATCATACGATCCGATTGAATCAGAAACGGACTGCATCGGGCAACCCATGTCGCGCAACCTTAGCGGCCTTTGGTTTGACGGGTCGGCTTAGTTTGCTCGGGCGCCTTCGCTTCGGTCTTTGCAGCGCTATCGCGGTAAAATAGAATGCCGTGCGCGCGCAAATTAGTGATCAGCGCATGCAGATCGTTCGCCAACTGCTGATCATTTAAAAGGGCGGCTACCAAACCTTTCCCCTGTGTTGCGCTGCGCACCACTCTCCGCGCATCAGTGATCGTATTCTGCAAATTGTCGGCTGCTTCTTTTGCCGAAGCCATTGTTGAATCCGCCTGCTCAATCACGCCATCCAATTTCTTAGAGGATTCCGCAAGCGAACCAGTAGCCTGGTTCAAATGCTCCATGCTCGACTTCAGATTCTCCATGTTCGCAGAGGATAGTGTGTCTTGATTCAAGCGGTTCACAGTCGTGTCGATCTTTTGGACCGTCCCGCGGAGATCGTTCACGAGAGCGCCGCCTTCGCGCGTTAGATCGTCGATGCCGGTCTCGCGCGCACCGCTGACATACGCGTTCGGTGGCAGATACGCCTTCGGCTGCCCCGGCGGCATCGTTACATTTACGAACCGATCGCCAAGCAAACCAGAACTTCCGACTGTGAATTTGGTGCCTTCAGGGATCTTAATGTAATCATAAATTTTCAGCGGCACAGCCACGCCAGTGCCTTCCCGAACCAGCCGTGGAGGGTCCGCGACCTTTCCAATTCTCGCGCCGGCGAGCAAGACATCGGTGCCTTTCAAGAGTCCGCTCGCATCGTTGAAGCGAACGGTGAGGGTGTAATAAGTTTTGAAACCCTCCCCTAGCCTGCCGAATTGCACGACCAGCGCACCTAACATCGCCAATCCCACAAAAACGAAAACGCCTACTTTAAGTTCCAAACCTCGCTCGTGTCGATTCATCAGTCTCCAACTCTCACCTCTCAACCCTTAACTCTCAACTCGGTGCCCACGCTGACCATCGGAGCGTCCGAGCAGGAAATCTTGAATGAGCGGATCGCTGGATTGCTGGAGATCGACCGAAGTTCCATGAAAATAAATTCGGCCCTCGTGCAAGTATGCGATTCGGTCGGCTACGTCAAACGCGCTCTTCATATCATGGGTCACGACAATGCTGGTTATTCCAAAACGCTGCTGTAGCCGGCGAATCAACCGATTAATGCTGTCCGCGACCACGGGATCAAGTCCAGATGTCGGTTCGTCGTACAACACGCAGGAAGGCCGCCGAATGATGGAGCGCGCGAGGCCGACGCGTTTCTTCATCCCGCCACTTAAGCTGACGGGCATCTTCGCTTGCTCGCCTTCCATCTCCATCACGTCAAGCATCTCAGTTACCTTCGCGCGCAAGACGTTCGGATCGCGCTCACCGGCCTCGTGCAATGGAAATGCGATATTTTCTTCCACTGTCATCGAATCAAAGAGTGCGCCGCCTTGAAAAAGAATGCCGACCTTCTTACGGATCGTCCCGAGCTGGCGCTCGTTCATACCAATGATGTTTTGACCTTCGATCCAAATTTCCCCTGCGTCGGGCTCCATCAAGCCCACGAGGTGTTTAAGCAAAACGCTTTTGCCACCGCCACTGCGGCCGATGATTGCAAGGGTCTCGCCGGTTCGAACCTCAAGATCGACGCCACGCAAAATTTCCTGCTGCCCAATTTTCTTCGCCAACGCCCGTACCGCGATCATTGACGAAGAGTTGATTGCTGACGGTTGAGGCTTGATAGCAAAAGTAGGAGATAGCGGCATTTCGATCATCGCAACGCATAAACTCTCACCTCTCACCTCTCAACTCTCAACTGCCGCGCATTACTGATATCCTGCCGGGTAAATGATGTTGAACAACATAGTGAGGAAAAAATTGCAAATCAGAACCGCGAGCGACGCGTTCACCACCGCCTCAGTCGTTGCGCGACCGACGCCGACCGCACCTTCGTGAGCGGTCAATCCTTTGTGGCAACTGATGAACACGATGAGGATTCCGAAACAGAACGCTTTTGACAAACCCATGATGATGTCGCGATTGCGCGTCCAGCGCACCATGTTCGCCATGTAGTAAGTGCCGTTAATGTCGAGCATGAAAATCGCAACCAAATAGCCGGCGGCGATGCCGACGGCGATGCACTCTGCCACCAGCAGGGGCATCGACACCATCATGGCAAGGGTGCGCGGCACGACCAAATAATCAACCGGGTAAACCGC
>WNEP01000827.1_pt1 | contig 15909 bp, 17 predicted proteins | sample 5399961 | NCBI WGS metagenome assembly WNEP01 (sample SAMN13153329, study PRJNA577476) | soil metagenome | isolation source: 20 cm grassland meadow soil pre-rain plot 5 | place: USA:California | collected 2015-09-08 | reverse complement strand
GGCGCGGATTGCCCGGCTGCGCCTGCGCAGTCACAGTTCCAATTTCAACAAACGAAAATCCGAGCGCTTCCCACGCCGGGAGCGCGACGCCATTTTTATCCAGACCAGCGGCGAGCCCGACGCGATGATGAAAATTCAGCCCGAATACCGACAACGGCGAGGTCTTTTCAGTCGCTTTTGGAAGCAACGGTGCGGCGACGCGGCAAATCTCGAGCGCGAAGTGATGGGCGGTTTCGGGGTCGAGCGCAAAGAGAAGCGGGCGGAGAAGGCGCTCGTAAATCATTTGTGGCAGCGAATCATTCGTTGGCGCGAATCATTCGCATCATTTGCCGATGCAAAACTGGCTGAAAATGGCATCGCGCACTGCTTCCTCGTCTCCACCACCCAGTAGTTCATCAATCGCGCGCTGCGCTTCCTGCAAATCGATCGCAAACATTTCCGGGGTAGCTCCGGCGTCGATCGCAGTCAACGCCCGTGCGATCGCGTTCGACGCCAAACGCAACTGTTCGCGATGGCGCGCATTAATCGCGAGCGGACTCTCCGCATTTAGTTTCGCGCCTCCGATACACCGATAAATTTTATCCGCCAACTCCGGCAAACCGCCGCCGGTCTTACATGAAATCCGGATCGCGTCAGTGGACGACCAGTCAGCATGTTCCGGCAGATCGTTCTTATTTAATATGAGCAACTCATCGGGGTTAGTCGCGAAATCGGCCGGACGCGGTGCGCTGGCATCGACGATGTGCAAACGCAGGTCGGCTGTTTCGAGTGTGCGTTGCGTGCGTTCGATCCCCTCGCGTTCCACCAGATTCTCCGGGGGGCGCAAGCCGGCGGTGTCGAACAAACGCAGGGCGACGCCGCGCAGATTGATTCGTTCTTCGATGGAATCACGAGTGGTGCCGTGGATCTCGCTCACAATCGCGCGATCAAATCCGAGCATGCAATTGAGCAGACTCGATTTGCCGGCGTTGGTCGCGCCGAAAATCACTACTCGCAAACCTTCGCGCAAAATGCGCCCTGTCTCAGCGGTGGCAATTAATTTATCGACCTCGTTCCGTAATGACTCGAGGCGGTTATGAATCGTCGTGACATCATCCGGCGAAATTCCTTCCTCGGGAAAATCCATCGACGCTTCGACATGCGCGATGATCTCGATGAGCCGCTCACGCAGCGCGCGAAATTCGTCGCCGAGCCGGCCGCGCAATTGTTCGGTAGCGGAGCGCAAGGCGAGGTCGGTCTGCGCACGAATCAAATCGATAACGGCTTCCGCCTGGGTTAGGTCGATCTTACCGTTCAGATAAGCGCGCTCGGTAAATTCGCCGGGCCGGGCCGCACGTGCGCCGGCGCGCAAACATGTTTCCAAAACTTTGGTCGTAACCAACGTGCCGCCATGACAACTAATCTCGACCAGATCTTCGCCGGTGTAACTTGTTGGCGCGCGATGGACCGCCAGCATTGCCTGATCAATGGTGACGCCGTCTTCGATAATTTCACCGAGATGTTGAGTGTGCGACTGCAAGTCGGAGGCCCGTTGTTTGCCGCGAAAAATCTTATCGGCAACTGCAATCGCGTCTTCGCCAGAGATGCGAACCAGCGCGATCGCCGCTTCGCCTGCCGCAGTGGAAATGGCCGCGATCGTTTCTCCTGGGACGATTGAACGGTTCACGCCAGCCTCAAGCCCAAATGGCATCGAGGGAACAGCTGGCTTTCACCATTGGCATGTAATATCCATATCATACACCCACCCCACGGCAACCGCCCCGCGCGCCTCTACTCTCTTGCCTTGCTGGAGGGCTTCTGACAAATCTGAAGCATGGCTCCGTCTTCCACTGGCTGCAATCTGAGGAGTAACTGGATGACAGATTTTATCTGGTCTTCGTCGCGGATCTTTAGGCAGAATACTCGTTAGATGCACTACTCCGTTAAAACTGGAGCTTGTCTCTTGGCGATGTTCGTCGCCTTCCAATCAAGTGCATTTGCGCAATCGCACACCGAACCAGGTTCCGGAGCCACCTATCACTACGATGATTGGCGCAAGCAACCTCCGCAAGAAGCCTTTGACGTGGCACCTGCTCCAGCTGAAGGAATGCACTCCTTTATCTCTCGGTTGGATTATCCGGCCGAGCTCAGGCGTCGACGCGTCACCGGCACAATGCGCGTATCCGTTACACTAGACGCTGCTGGCCAGGTTCAAGATGTAAAAGTGATTCAATCCGTCCATCCCTCTTTGGACCGTATTGTAACCAGTGCGATCAGAAAGACGCGCTGGACACCAGCGCTAAAGCACGGTGTGCCAATCGCCGCGAAAATCTCTTTCCCGCTTACATTTAAGGCTGCGCGATGGGCCGAAGTATCTAGCCGTACATCCGAGGTAGTTCAGCAAGGATTTGCGGGCGAGATATTGAGCATCGGTGTTTTAGGCATCTAGGTAGATCGTTTCTATGGCTGGATATTCAGGCACTCCTCTGTGGAAGAAGCTCGGCTACAAGACGGGAATGTCTGCCTACGTGGATGGAGCACCCAACAGTTACATTTCGTTGCTGGCCTTACCCGCTGATGTCACTGTTACCTGGCTTCGCAGTGCGAAATCGGACATGGAGTTCGTGCATCTTTTCGCGACCTCCGCTTCTAAGCTCAAAAGGAAACTGGAATCCTATCGAAAGAGAATCGTTCCTGGCGGAGTGATCTGGGTGTCCTGGCCGAAGAAGAGTTCCGGGGTGAAAAGCGACATCACCGAGGACACGATTCGCGATGTGGCGTTACCGATGCGGCTTGTCGATGTAAAGGTTTGTGCAGTCGATGAAGTGTGGTCCGGACTGAAGCTGATGATTCGACGCACGGGTTAGTTAGCTGTGCGGTCATTATGTTATTGCAACGGCGGGCAAGATGCCCACCGGCCCCACAGCCAAGATGGCTGTGCTACGAGCCTAGCACTCGGCGGAGGGCTTCAACGCATTTCCGGTTTTGGTCCATCGTACCGATGGTGATGCGGACCCATTCCGGCAAGTTGTAACCTTTCATCGCCCGCACGATCACTTTGCGCTGAAGCAGGGCGCGAAAAACCGCGAGACCATCGCCAACGTTGACCAGAACAAAATTTGCTGCGCTGGGAACGAAGGGAAGTTTTATCGTGGCAAATTCTTTTTCGAAAAAGGCGCGCCCTCTATCGGTCAATTCTTTTGTTTCACGCTGATGCTCTTCGTCGGCCAGCGCCGCGAGTGCGCCGACTTGACCGACTCCGTTGACGTTGAAGGGTTGCCTTGTTTTATGCATCACTTCGATCAATTCCGGCCGGGCGATGCCATAGCCGATGCGCAAACTGGCCAGTCCATGAATCTTCGAAAAAGTACGGAGCGTGACGACATTTCGACCGTCGCGCATGTAGCGAAGCGTATCGGGCATTTCATCAACGAATTCGTAGTAGGCTTCGTCGAACACGACCAATACCTGCGGCGGCAGCCGCGCCATGAAACGCTCGATCGCGTCGGCGGATAAAAGTGTGCCGGTCGGATTATTCGGGTTGGCGATGAAAATTAGCTCGGTGCGGTCGGTGATGGCGCCGAGCATGGCATCAAGATCGTGGCCGTAATCGCGGCTCGGCGCTTCAATTGTTTCTGCGCCAAAAACGCGGGCGATGATTTTGTAAGCAACAAAGGCGTGCTCGGAAGTGACGATGACGTCGCCGCGTTCCAGGAAAGCGTGGGCCAGCAACTCGATGATTTCGTTCGAGCCGTTGCCGAGAATGATATGATCGGGCGTGACGTTGAGCTTTTTGGCAATGGCGTTGCGCAAGTAAAACGCGCCGCCGTCGGGATAAAGGTGTGCGTTTTCGATCGCATCGTACATGGCTTTGATTGCCTTCGGAGAAGGGCCAAGCGGATTTTCATTCGAGGCGAGCTTGATGATCTCGGACGGCTCGCAGCCAAGCTCGCGCGCGGTCTCTTCGATTGGTTTGCCCGGCTGATAGACGGCGAGATCGCGCAGCTGCAGATTGGCCCGGTCCCAGATCGATTCCACCGGCGCAGCTTAAACGAAAATGTTCGCGGGAAAAGACTCGCGAGGGCACGCGTTCTCCGCCAACGTCGCGCCATGCACAGTTTTCATTTGATTGCCGATGCAGCGATCGCTGGAGTGACGGTCAATGGCTGGAAAATTCTTGGCTGGAGCGGCAACCTCGTTTTCGGTGCCCGCTTCTTTATTCAGTGGATCGCATCGGAACGGGCCCGCAAGAGCATTATTCCGGTTGGTTTCTGGGAATGCAGCGCAATCGGCTCGATATTGCTGCTGATTTATTTCGCGTTTTACCGGCATGATTCGGTCGGGGTGTTGAGCGCATTATTTCCCCTGCCGGTTTACCTGCGAAATCTTTATTTCCGCTACACTCATCAGCACCCGAAACATCCGGGGAACGAGCCGCGACCGCCGGAATGATTGGAACGGAAGAATCGGCAGGCAAGATGCCCACCGGCCCCACAGCCAAGATGGCCGTGCTACAATTGCGGGCTCGCAGAGCTCGCCCTCCATGCATTTGGACGCTCGGCTTGCCGCTACAGCGGGTTTACATCGGCGAACTAGAGAGATAACATTTGTCCTCTATGATCGCGTCGGAGAAAATTATTTATCTCGATAATAACGCGACGACAGCGATCGATCCGGCGGTGCTGGAAGCGATGCGGCCGTTTCTGGAAAAATATTTCGCCAATCCGTCGAGCGGTTACCGGTTCGCCGCGCAAGTACGCGAAGCCATCGAGCAAGCGCGCGAGCAAGTGGCAGCACTCCTGGGTTGCGAGCCAGGCGAGATCGTGTTCACCAGTTGCGGCACGGAATCGAACAACGCCGCTTTCCATTCCGCGCTTGAAACACGACCGGATTGCAAGCACGTCGTTACCACCGCGGTCGAACACAGCGCAGTGCGCAAACCGGCGCAGGAACTGGAGCGACGCGGTTACGAAGTCACAGTCATCGGTGTCGATAAATCTGGCCGCCTGAGTTTGCGCGCCTTGGCCGATGCCATTCGCCCCGATACCGCGCTGGTTTCCGTGATGTGGGCCAACAACGAGACGGGCGTGATTTTCCCCATCGAAGAGATCGCGGAGATCGCGCGCGATAAAGGCGTGCCGCTTCACACCGACGCGGTGCAGGTGGCAGGGAAAATTCCGATCAACCTGCGCGAAATCCAGCTGCAATTCCTGTCTATTTCCGGCCACAAGCTGCATGCACCGAAAGGTGTCGGCGCGCTTTATGTGAACCGCCACTCCCGATTTCACCCCCTAATACTGGGCGGCAGCCACGAAAACAACCGGCGCGCCGGGACCGAGAACTCCGCTTCCATCGTCGGTCTCGGAAAGGCCGCGGAGATCGCATTGGCGAAATTGTCGGAGGAGCAAACGCGAGTGCGAAATTTGCGGGACCGCTTTGAAAAAGCTCTCACCGAAAAAATTCCCAGTGCACGTGTGAACGGCGCGGGCGCGCCGCGTTTGCCAAATACCTCCAGCATCATGTTCGACGACATCGAATCGGACGCCGCGCTAATGATGCTCGACCAGGAAAATATCTGCTGCTCGGCCGGATCGGCCTGTCGCACTGGATCACTTCAGCCATCACACGTTTTGAACGCGATGGGGCTGGTTAACGAGCAGGCGCGGGGCAGCCTGCGTTTCTCCTTCGGCCGATTCAACGACGAGGCGGACATCGATCGCGCACTCGAAATCGTTCCGCGTGTCATCGGAAAATTGCAGGCACTGTCACCGGCGGCCGCGCGGTAGATTTAAAACGTGTCATCCCGAGCGAAGTCGAGGGATCCCGATGCGAAAGCTTAAGGGTAACTTGGCGGGATCCCTCGACGTCGTTCGAGATGACCGTTGCCAGTCCGGCAATCGTTCTCAGTGTTTTGCGAATCAGATTTACTGGTAAAAATGCTCTGGCGTTTGTAAGGCGGCAGCGCGAGCATTTTCTCCGAGCTGTATCCTTCTCCGAGCAGGAAGCTGCGCGCAATAGCCGACATCTCGTCGGCCTCTTCTGTCATGTCGAGCGAAGTCGAAACATCTCAAACTATTTCAGGATAAGTTAGAGACCTCGGTCCGAGCCGGACTGGCGTTTTCGCTCGGAATGACAAAAATGCTCGCATCGGCCCGCGCGTTGCCCTGCTGTCTGCAAGGCAATCGTCCCATTTCCTCATGGCACCGGGAGCGCGATTTCAGCTTTCAGCGGCTGCTCACGTCGGCTAATTTTCGCTGGCGTGGACTTACCGCACGATCTTGTCGCTTTGCGCGAAGAATACTTCACCCACGGTTTGCGCCGCATCGATCTCGATCCCGACCCGATCAAGCAGTTCGGGATTTGGTTTACCGCGGCGGTGGAGGTTGGGATCAGTGAGATGAATGCAATTGCCCTGGCAACGGTGGCGGAAAACGGCCAGCCGACCACGCGTATGGTTTTGCTCAAGGGTTACGACCACGCTGGTTTCGTTTTTTACACGAATTACCAGAGCGAAAAGGCCCGGCACCTGGAAAAAAATCCGCGAGCGGGTCTGGTTATTCATTGGAAGGAACTCGAGCGGCAGATCCGGATCGACGGCATGGCTGAAAAAGTTTCGCGCGAAGAATCGGCCCGCTATTTTCATTCGCGGCCGATTGGCAGCCAACTTGGGGCGTGGGTTTCGCATCAGAGCGACGTGATCGACGCACGCCGAATATTGGAAGCGCGGCTTTCGGAATTGGAAGAGCGATTTGCCGGACAGGAAATTCCATGTCCACCGCACTGGGGCGGTTATCGGGTGAAACCGGAGCGAATCGAATTTTGGCAGGGTCGCCCCAACCGCTTGCACGATCGCTTTCGTTACACGCGCGACGGCGAATCGTGGCGGATCGAACGGCTCGCGCCGTAGCTAGCCAGCAGGCGTTGGCGAACCCTTTCGAGCTCAGACCGACGAGTGAATTGCGATTCGTAATTCGAAGTGTGTCCTGGTAGAAATCCCAAATCACAAGATCCAAATCTCAAGGAAACTCCAAAGCTCAAAAATGAATTCTCTCGTCATACGAGCTTCGTCATTCCTTCGTCATTCACGCCAGTCCGGCTCGGACCATTCGTGCTTCGTCATTTGTCGACGAGAACCCCCCCACATAGACCTCCAAGGTACGAATCGCGACCCAAAGGGCGTTGAGCCGAATGCGCCTCAGCTCTGCTTTGGTTTGTAACCCTCGAGCGCGAGTTGCCAGCCGAGCGCTGAGGAAGGCGCCACCATCGCTTCGTGGTTATCGACCGGGGCGACCTTGATGAATCCCACCGCTTACATGCATATTTGCAACGTCGATTCATCGAAGACCCGATTGTACAGCACCGTTTCCTTATCCTGATCGCCGACGTCTTCTGCTTTCACTCCAGTGGTGATGGCGATGATTCCTTCATCGGGTCCTAACTCCAACGCGGGAAAACGCTTTCGTTCTAACCACATCCGATTTGCGCCGCGACAATCCGGCACTGTTATGGTGATGCGACCGCCGGTTTCAGCACCTCAAACCATCGCCCGAAGCTCGCTTTCACGTCGTCCACATGCTCCTCGGCCACGTGCCCGGCGTAAATCTCATCGGCGCAATTCGCTTCGAAACTCGAGAGGGTGGAAATGTCCTCGTAACGATCGGCTCGCACCTCGCGATTGCGGTCGAGATTGCGGTAACCTTCCTGGTAGAAAATCCAGCAGCCGAGGTTAAGTTTCACTTTGCCAAGATACGGCGCGTAAATTTTCCAGCAATCGGACTGGCCGCGCAAACTGGCCGCGAAATACGAAATCTTTTTGTATGATCAATCCAACTGGCGACGAATTTAATGAGGAGGTTCCCACAAGCGCATCGGCTGACGTGGGCGCTTTCCAGACAAGCAACCGTAGTATGACCGGAACTGCGAGCAACGCGTGGGAACAAACCAAAGAGAAAGCGGAAGCGGCGCGAGTGCGCACGGAGATTTTTGTGCGCCGGAATCCCATTCCGATCCTGCTCAGCGCACTTGGCGTTGGCATCGCTATCGGACTGGCCATTCGCTATGCTTCCGGCACGGCCGAGAGAAAGATCGAGCCGGAGGGAAAAATAAGTGACGGTGCATTAGGTTTCCTTTCGCTGCCGTTTCTGTGGCCGCTGCTGAAATCGGTCAAGGCCAAGGCGGAGGATTCGGCTGATGCGCTCAAGGAAGGCGTCGATCGTTTGAAGAACGTGAAGGTTTCACGTTATGCGAAACCGATTCGCAAACGCTGGAAGGCCTGGACACGCTGATGGCTGATGCAAGGCGGCCGAGTATGCGCGCGGCAAAAAGCAAGAGCGCCGCGGGAAATGAATCTGAGTTTCGACGCCGGCGGGTGATGGCGCGAAAAAATCCGCGGGCCCACGCCCTTGGCCGGGCGCCGGTGAAAACAGCAAAGGCACTGCGAAAGAAATAGGACTGATTTTCCCGTCATCCCGAGCGGAATCGAGGGATCCCGCAGCGAAAGCTTTAAGGTAACGTCGTCGCGATCCCTCGATCCGGCGGCCGCCGGACTCGGGGATGACGAGCTGAGGGTTGAATCGCACGCGTTTCTTGTGGAAACTGCTCGCCCGACCATGGCGACTATTTCCTCAGTGCGTCCCCCCTGGCAGCGCGGCTCGGTCTTCAAATTTTTCGCGTCGCTCAAGCTGGCAGTCGTTCTGCTCGCGGTCCTGATCGTTGCCGCCATTGCCGGCACAATTTGGGAATCAAGCTTCGATGCCAAAGTCGCGCGCGCTTATGTTTATCGCGCGCCCTGGTTCAATCTCTGGCTCGTCTTACTCGGCGCTAATCTCACCGTCTCCGCTCTCTCGCGGTGGCCGTGGCGCAAGCATCACGTTGCCTTTCTCGTCACCCATCTCGGTATCATTACGCTGCTGACCGGCTCGCTCATCGGTCGCATTTTCGGAATCGAAGGGACGATCACTTTGTTTAAAGGCGATCCACCTACCAACCGGTTGCTCATCGATGAACATCAACTGCGCGTTCATGATTCCGATGGCGTGTTGAAGGGTTATCGCGCGGAATTCTTGCATCGTCCGCCAACGCCGAAGCATCCACGCGATTTGGGAAAGCTAGCCAGCGGTGGGCGGTTGAGCGTGATTGATTATGCCGAAGCAATTGATGCCAAACTGAATCCGCGACCGTTGGATGGGGGCGGCACGCCAGCGCTCCATTTCACGATCAAAACCGCGATGATGGGGCAACGACTGGAAAGTTGGTTGCTGGCCGATGACGCCCAAAACGGAAATTTCGCGATGGGCCTGGCCAACATCGAATTAAAACGCGGCAAATCCGAAATCCCACGGTCGGTCAACCCGAGTCCGGCAGCCACCGGATCGAGGGATCCCGAGGAAGTTACCGGAAAGGTTTCGCAACGGGATCCCTCAACTGCGTTCGGGATGACGACGAGCGAAACCGACCTCGACGAATCAATCTTCGTCTTTGCCAAAACGCCGGACCAGATTACTCATGTCGCCAAGGGTGGCAGTACCGGCGCAAAAATTTCGTTCTCACCGCCACAAGATGGCGACAAAGGTCAGCTCACCATTTCGCTCGCGGGAAAAACGCAGACGCTCGATGTCGCGCAAAATTTGGGAAAGGACGTCGCGATTGCGGGAACGCAATTGACCGTTCGCATCGAAAACTACTGGGCCGATTTCCGAATTCAGGATGGGAAACCGGTCTCGCTCAGTGATTCACCGAGCAATCCGGCGGCAGTCGTCACCATTCGCGGCCGCGGAATTCCAATTGCGACGTCGGCGCAAAATAGCCACGGAACCGAGCAGGCCGTTTCAACCAATGGCGGGCCTTCAACCATTTCGAACGTTGCGCCGGCGATGAACGAAGCGAACGCTGCGGAAAATCATCTCACGCTTTTTGTCGCTGACGACGGCGCGATTTCCTACGAGTTGGATTCACGCAAACTCGGCCATTCCTCGGGCCCGCTGGAATTAAATAAACCACTCGTGACCGGCTGGGCCGATTGGCAATTGTTGGTCGATCGCAGTCTGCCGCACGCGGAGGAATGGATGGATTTCACACCCGCAAAAAATGATAGCGCAAATCAATTGCCCGACGGCATCCGCGTTCGAGTGGAACAAAATGGTGAAACTTATGAACAATGGATTTCGGCAGGTTGGCAAATCACCGTTCCGACGTTGCCAAATCCAATTGGCGTTTCCTACGGTTGGCGTTCGACGCCATTGCCAATCGCGCTCGAGCTGCTGGATTTCGAGGTCGCGCGCAATGAAGGCAGCGATGCGCCCGCTGGTTTCAAGAGCACGTTGCGGGTCTCGACCGCCGAGGGCGATAGCGCCACCGGCCAATGCTGGATGAATCATCCCTTCAGTTTTCCCGGCAGTTGGTGGCGAACCTGGAGCGGCCAGACCTTCAAGATGTCGCAGGCGTCGTGGAATCCCGAGAATCTCGGGCAAAGCACGATTCAAATTTTGCGGGACCCTGGCTGGCTCTTGAAGTGGATCGGTTCGCTCCTGATTGTGACCGGTGTGTTCCTGTTGTTCTATGTGAAAAAATTTCGCCGGCAGTACGCCACCGCGAAAACCAAACGGATCGTTGCGCCCTCTCCGGCGTCGGAAGCGCGTGAAGTTGCGGTCTCGTAGCGGCGCGTCATTTCATCGAAATTTCGGCCGCATTCTGCGAACGCTCCGATTTCCATCTGGGGAGCGCACGCACTCGCGTGCACTTTTCGGCGCCTCGCCGAAAAGACTGTGGAATAAACTTAACGAAAGAACATTGCGGCGAGGCGCCGCAATGAACACGCGAGGCGCGTATGCTCTCCGGAGTCACTCGCCACGTTCTTGAGCCATTTTCACAACAAGAAAAGTGGCTACGTTTTCGCGCCAGATGAGAAAAATTTACTTCCTTCTCGCGCTCGCTTTTACCGCGTGCGGCGGGCATCAACCGCCCGCCTGGGATGTTGCCGCGGTACGGCCGAAACATCCGTGGGGTTATTACAGCGGGCAGGTCGAAGCGCGCTGGGAAAACGATGGTCGGCACATGACGCTGCTGAGCGAACTGCATTACACCGATCCGGATGGCGTCGTCTGGACCGCGCCGGCGGGCTCGGTCGTCGATGGCGCCTCAATCCCGCGCGTGCTCTGGTCTTTCATGGGCGGACCCTTCGACGGAAAATACCGCAACGCCTCGGTCCTGCACGATGTCGCTTATGATGAAAAGACGCGGCCTTGGAAACAATGCGATCGCATGTTCTACAACGCGATGCGTTGCAGCGGAGTGAGCCCGACTGAGGCCAAGACAATGTATTACGCGTTATATCGCCACGGCAGGCACTGGAAACACCTGCGTGGTGTTGCCGGCGCGATTGCGGTCGAGGAAGAAACTGTCCCCCGTGCGCTACCTGTGAGCGAGGAGGAAATCCAGGAAACCCGAAGCTGGATCGAGAACGCGAATCCATCGCTGTCGCAAATCGAGGCCCGCGCCGACGCGCCGACGCAATAGCCTCTTTCAATCTGCGATGAAGTCGCGTCAGGCCGCCGTCATTTTCGTTTTTGTCACTGTTGTGCTCGACATGCTCGCGCTCGGTCTGATCGCGCCAGTGCTGCCGAAATTGGTGCTGAGTTTTTTGAACAACGACATGAAACGCGCCGCCGATTGGAACGGCATCTTCCTGACGGTTTTCGCGGCGATGCAGTTTTTCTTCTCGCCCGTGATCGGGGTTTTGTCCGATCGGATCGGACGGCGACCAGTGCTTCTCCTTTCAAGCCTTGGACTTGGTCTCGATTACGTGGTGATGGCGCTTGCGCCAACTATCGGCTGGCTCTTTCTCGGCCGCATCATTTCCGGAATCACCGCTTCGAGTATTCCGACCGCGATGGCCTACATCGCCGACGTCACTCCGCGAGAAAAACGCGCTGGCGCGTTCGGGATGATTGGCGCTGCTTTTGGCATCGGATTCACCCTCGGCCCAGTCGTCGGCGGTCTTGTTGGTAACAGCGATCCGCGCATGGCATTTTGGGTTGCGTCCGCTTTTAGCCTGGCGAATTGGCTCTACGGATTTTTCTTCGTCCCGGAATCGTTACCCCACGATCAACGCAAAGAATTTACCTGGCGTCGCGCCAACCCCGTCGGCTCCCTCGTTTTGCTACGCTCGCATCCGGACTTGTGGAAACTGGCGACGATTCAATTTCTTGCCTACGTCTCCCATGAAATTTTCGCAATTTGGGCGCTCTACGCCATTTATCGCTTCGCCTGGGATCCGTGGAGCATCGCCAAATCACTCTTCGTTGTCGGCGTCTGTACGGCGGTAATTTCCGGCGGTCTGACTGGTCGAATCGTCGCCTGGCTCGGCGAGCGCCGCACTCTTTACATTGGCCAGTTTTTCGGCGCGCTCGGAATGTTGATCGCGGGGCTCGCGCGCAATGGCGCGATGTACGTGGCGTCAATTCCCGTGATTTCGATGTGGAATATTTCCTTTCCCGCCGCGCAAGGAATCATGACGCATCATGTGAGCGAACGAGAACAAGGCGAATTGCAAGGCGCGATCAGCAGCTTGCGCTCGATCGCTTTCGTGATCGGCCCATTTTTGTTTTCGTGGACCTTCGGCTGGTTCATCGACCCGAGACATTCCTTCCACGTTCCCGCCGCGGGATATTATTTGGCGGCCGCGCTTCTGTTCACCGCGATGCTGATGGCAACGGGCATTAAACAACCGGATTTTGCCGCCGCAAAATCCCCGCTTCCAGATCGCGTTCCTGATGTCGTCCCGCCCGAAGGTGTCACTTCCGGAAATGTCGCGCCGCTCCCCGATGCTTTGAGGCCCGACGACGTTTAGCGGGTATCTGTTTAGCGTCCGCTGCGGGATGATTCCGCCTCTCCCTTTCCAAAAGGCAGAGGATGAAGGTGAGGGATTTTCCCATTAACACCGGCCTTCAGGCCAGTGGTTCTCCGCGTGAAATGGAAACGAGCCGTTTTAACGGCTTAGCCTCGAAGCCGGTGTCCGTTGAACGCTGTGGTTCGCATTGTGAGGATGCGAAAGCCGTTGAAACGGCTTAAGTGCGCTGAGTGCGGGATGTACACCGGACTAAAGGCCGGTGTTAATGAGAACAGAGCTAACGCTCGATGCCAGACGCGCGCCTGCGGCGACCCACGCTAAACGCACTCTTTAGCGCGTCAATCTTTCGAAACCGAACGCGAGTAAATTCTGCAATGACCAATTGTCGTCGATTTGCACCCAACGTCCGCCGTCCCGCGGTTGCGCGGTGGCATTCAATACGGCGGTGACCTGACCGCTGCGTTTAAACAGAAAGATTTTCGCGTTCGGCTCGAGCTTGTAACCGGCGTATGGAAAATTCGGGTGTAACGCGGCGATCGGAATCGCACTTGACGACGGGTGCGGGTGACAAAGTCATTTCGTGCCGCGTCGAAATGCAGACCGGGGAAAACAAAGTCGAATGTCTCGTCGCAACGAGGCTCGGGGTCACCGGCATAGGGATAATTGCTGAAGGTTACTCGTGCGATCATCTCGTTAGTTAAATGGTCGCGTTCGATCTGATGCAAAATCGCGTCGCCGTAGGCGAAGGTGTACGCGTGATTCGGGCTAACGATTTCGACGCTTTGTCCATACGCGCCCGGAACTATTAACGCCAGTAAAGCGAGGCACAATTTCATCCACCTGATTTTCGCACGAATCTATTCTCACGAAAGCGCAACCCATTAAGCCAGCATTTTGGACTGCGCGCCGGCAAAGCGAAGCAGCGATGGCGCTTTTTTCGCGCCGATGTGATCCTCGAGCGCAGAGAGCGTCAAGTGATTCGCGATCCCCGCGAAGCTGAGCTAAGCAAAGCGGTGTGGCGCTGCGCTTCCTACCGCACTCCAAAATGTCGCCTAACATCAGGGGGCATCACACGAATCCCTGCGCCGTTGCCCGGCTAAAGTGAATATCGCGCCTTTGGCGCTAAACTTGCACCCATCCGGTTCCGGCGGTTATAGACCGCCGCTACCGGAGCTTAACGCACAAACATCGTTATCGTGCCGTCGTTCGCGTTGATTCGCCTCACACGCGTGTTAGGTTCGACATCGTGATCACGGCGTTGTCGCGCTGCATTGTCTTGATCGTTGCTGCATCGATCTTTGCCGTGACCCTCCCCACTCGCGCTGAAGTAGCGCAACCAACACGGCATCGGATGAGCTGCTGCGCACACATGGCGAGCGAGCGCGGTCACTGTGGCGGCAGCGAGCCGATGAAATCGCAAGACCGCCAAGGTTGCGCGGCCTGCAACCTCTGTCTTTCCCTCATCGCAGCTTCCACTTACCCCTTTGTCTTTTCGCCCGACCGAGGCGAAAAGCTTGTCGGCGAAATCGCCGCCTCATCATCGCGGTCCGACCGTCCGCCTGTTCCACCGCCACGGCCCTGATTGTTTGTTCGCGTCGGCTCGCTCATGCGCATGAGCGAGAAGCAATTCAATTCAACAGGAGGGACTCTATGAAGTACCTTTTGATGATTATTACCACCCTGGCCATGATCGGCACAGCGACCGCGACTTCGCGGAGCGCTGATTGCTGTGGTGGCGGCAAGTGCTGCTCCGGCAGCCACTGCTGCGCTCGATAAGCGCGCGGGTTATGTAATCGGGAGCCTCCGCTGGTGAAAAACCGGCGGAGGTATTCCGCATTCTCAATAATGCTTAGATTCCTTTTAACTTTTATTTTGGTCGCGACGATCACATCAGCGCTCCTGGCGCAGGCTCCGAAACCGGAAGCCACCCAATACACCTGCGTAATGCATCCGGAAGTGATCCAGGATCACCCCGGCAGATGTCCGAAATGCGGGATGGAATTGGTGCCGATCAAGGAAGATCACAGAAAACATCGAACATCGAACGTCGAACATCGAACATCGAATGAAGAGGCGGTTCACCAAACCGCGCACCACGATCACGCGATGCATGAGATGAAAATGCAATCCTCGGTGAATTTAGCCGACCCGATGACGCGGGAAGGCTCGGGCACAAGTTGGCTGCCCGATTCCTCGCCGATGTACGAACGCATGTTCATGCTCGGCCAGGACATGCTCATGCTCCATGGTGCGGCCTTTCCGCGTTACACCAATGTTAGCACTCGGCGCGGCGACGATCGCATCGACGCGCCGAATTGGTTGATGGGAATGTTCTCGCATCCTCTCGGCGACAGCGCGCAGTTCGGCGTACGCTTGATGATGAGTCTCGATCCGCTGACCGAAGGCGGCCGTGGTTATCCGCTGCTTTTTCAATCGGGCGAATCATGGCACGATCAACCGCTGCACGACCGGCAACATCCGCACGATTTGTTCAGCGAATTATCGGTGACCTACTCGCAGAAATTCACGCCCGATCTTTCGAGCTACATTTATTTCGGCTATCCCGGCGAGCCAGCCCTGGGGCCGCCCACATTCATGCATCGCATTTCGGCAATGGACGATCCCGATGCGCCGCTTGGCCATCACTGGCAGGACTCGTCTCACGTCACATTTGGTGTTGCCACCGGCGGGCTGGTCTGGCGCACCGTGAAAATCGAGGGCAGCGTTTTCACCGGACGCGAGCCGGACGAAGACCGCTACGATTTTGATCGGCCGCGCTTCGATTCCGCCAGCGGACGCATTTCCTGGAACCCGACGCCAGATCTTGCTCTGCAATTTTCGCATGGCTACTTGAAAAGCCCGGAGGGACTCGAGCCTACGGTGAACCGCCACCGCACCACCGCTTCGATCATATATAATAAGGCGCTGGGCCACGACGCGAATTGGGCCACGACCTTTGTCTGGGGACAGAACGACGACACCCACGAAGGCAAAACGCAATCGTTCCTGCTCGAGTCTAATTTTCAGCATCAGCGCGACACTTTTTATACCCGGCTCGAGCGCGTGGAAAAATCGGGACACGA
>WNEP01001512.1_pt1 | contig 15912 bp, 14 predicted proteins | sample 5399961 | NCBI WGS metagenome assembly WNEP01 (sample SAMN13153329, study PRJNA577476) | soil metagenome | isolation source: 20 cm grassland meadow soil pre-rain plot 5 | place: USA:California | collected 2015-09-08 | reverse complement strand
CATCGGACGACCCCCATTCCGATTCGGGAGTCGTCTTCAGAATCCATATCGCCCGCCAGCGCAACACCGCCACTATGGCCAAATGCGATTCCCCTGCCCACAAGGGGGAGGGGAGCACACCGAGTGCGCGGCACGACTGTCGATCCGACGGAAATGAAAATCCTCCGTTCGCGCGCTCATCGCCGTCGCGTCCCGCTGCGGTGTGGCGCGCAGGGCACAGTCGTTAGGATTCTGAGCGTTCGTTGCTGCCGACGCGCGGTTTCGGCTGAGCTTCCCGACCGATTCGATTATTATAGTTAATGATCCGTCGTCGCCCGCATGAGGGGAATCCAAGCGGATTGTCGGACGCCGACGATCAAGGGGATTAACGGGCAAAAAACACGGTCGAATCATGCATCTCTCACGGTCATTGGCGGCCGCGGCGGCCGCATGCGTGCTGGCTGCGACCATGCCGCAGCTGGCGCAGGCACGCGAAATCGTCGGATTTTCCGGCTCGTATTCAAGCGGCACGGTCGTGGTGAAAACCAGCGAGCGGGCGCTCTATTACGTGCTCGGCAACGGCAAGGCGGTGCGTTATCCGGTCGGCGTCGGCCGGATCGGTAAGCAATGGTCGGGCACGGCCTATATCAGCAGCAAGCAATTGCGCCCGGCATGGTCGCCGCCCGCCGAGGTCAAGCGCGACAAGCCTTCGCTGCCGAACGTGATTCCCGGCGGAAGCCCGGGCAATCCCATGGGGGCGGCCGCGCTGACGCTGAGCGGCGGCGGCGAATACGCGATCCATGGCACGAACAATCCGGGGTCGATCGGGGGGTTCGTCTCCTACGGCTGCATCCGCATGCACAATGCGGACGTGCTCGACCTCTACAACCGGGTCGGCTGGGGCACGACGGTCGTCGTCACGCGCTGAGGGCAGGATTGCGCAATCAGCGATCAGAAGTCGGGAGAGTCTCCTGACTTCTGACGCCTGACGCGCACATAGAGCGCGCCCGCCCCGCCGTGGCGGGTATGCGCGGCCTCGAAGCCGGACACGTAACGGCGGAATTCCGGCAATCCCAACCAGTGGGGGACTTGGCGCTGGAGAACGCCGCGCTCGCTGAAATCGTCGCGCGCACCGCGGCCCTTGCCGGTAATCACCAGAACGAACTTGACGCCGTCGCGCTGCACCCGGCGCAGAAACGAAAGCAGCGCGGCATGGGCCTCGGCTTGCGTCTTGCCGTGAAGATCGAGCCGGGTGATCGGCTCGCTCCCGCGCGCAAGCCGCTGCTTGAGCCGCCGTTCGAATGGCTCGAGCCGCGCCGCTGGCCTACTCGGGACCGGCGCGGAGCGCGCCGGCGCATGCGATTTCGTCGAAGGCGCCGTTTCGCCGGTCGCTTGCGAAGAAATCTGGTCGGCCGGTCCGGCTTGTCGCCGCAGCGGTGCGACCGAGCGCATGATCTCGCCCCACAGCTTGCGCTCCTCGGGTTTGAGCCGGCGGGAGCCGCGCTTGGTTTCGCTCATGTTCGCGGCCGCCATCGCACCGGGCCAACCTGCCGGCGCAATTTCTTTCCCCGGGTTTCGTCCTCGCTCTTGCCGACGGCGTGCTTGGACTTGCTCGGCTCCCGCTTGACTTCGATCTCGGGGATTATCGGTTTGGACACCGGAAGCGGCATGTGCTTGCCGGCTTCGATCATGTCGAGCTCGCGCGGAAGCAGCATGACGAAACGGCCCGCGTGGCGAATGCGGCCGGCGATCCGGGCCGCGTCATCGCCGGCACCCCAATAGAGGTCGGCCCGCGCAGGCCCGACGATCGCCGAGCCGGTATCCTGCGCGATCATCAGCCGGCGGAATGGCGTCGTCGGCTTTGCGCTCTCGATCGGCAAGCTCGCGTCGATGAAGAACGGCGTGCCGTAAACGTGAATCTTGTCGACGGCGATGGAGCGCCCGGGCACGAGCGGAACACCCTGTGCGCCGACGGGCTCACCCTCGTTCGACAGCCCGGTGATGCGAAAGAAGATGTACGAGCGGTTCGTCGCGCGCACCTTTGGCGCCTCGTCGGGATTGGCGGCCATCCAGTCGCGGATGCGTTGCATCGACATTTCTTCGCGCGGGACGAGATTGCGCTCGATGAGCACGCGGCCGACGGCGGTGTAGGGATAGCCGTTGTGGGAATCGTAGTTGATGCGCAGCGGCGTGCCGTCTTCGAGGATCACGCGAGCCGACCCCTGGATCTGAATCGCCAGGGCCTCGAACGGGTCTCGCAGCCAGCAGATTTCGAGCTTTTGCCCATCAAGGGCGCCGGCCTCGATCGCCCCGCGATCGTGATAAGGCACGATCTCGTTCTTTTCGTTACGCCTACCGACGAGGGCGCCTTTGTTGGGGAACTCGGCCCCTGGCTTGTAGCCGGCGGCCGCAAGATCGGGCGGACGCCGATAAAGCGGGACGTGGAATTCCGGATTGGGGAAGCGCGAGCCCGCGACGATCGGCTCGTAATACCCCGTCAAGAAACCTTGCATCTCGCCAAGCCGCGTGATCTCGACCGGTCGGAAATTATCTTCGAAGAACCGGCGCGCGGCTTCTTTATCAGTCGCCCGCACGCGCGCGCTGCGCCGGCAGACTTCCCACAGCGCGTTGAAAACCGGGCGGTCATCGCGAGGCTGCTTGATGCTGCGAAAGATCTGGCAGCTGGCCTGGTAAGCGACGAAAGCAGCGAGGTGATCGTCCGCCGCCCAGCCGGCAACGTCGCCCCACTTGACTGGCTCGAGCTGAGTATCCGCAAGCTTGAATAGTTCGTCGCCCGGTTCGGCGCGAAGCGAGCCGGCCAGCCAGAAAGCCGCCACGGCGATGCTTCCGAGGAAGACGCACAGGCGCGCCGGCATCGCGTTCCGCCCCGGTTACTGCCCGGCTTCCGTGGCGACAAGCTTCCAATTGGGGTCGCGCGAGGAGAGATCGCGCGCGAAGGTCCACACGTCGGTGACGTCGGTCACTTTGTCGGGATTTCCGTCGATCACGTTGCCGGATTTGTCGCGGGTGACCGAAATGAGCTGCGAGACGAAACGCACCGTGATCTGCGCGGTGCGGCCGCGCAGCTCGACGCCGGCAATGTCGGACTTGTCGATGGCGACGAAACGACTCTCGACCGTCTCGCCCTTGGTCTCGCGCTCCCTGATGGCTGCCTCGAAGCCCTCATAGACGTCGCGGGAGAGCAGATTCTTAAGGTTGCGGCGATCGCCTTCGGCGTAAGCCAACACAATCATCTCGTAGGCTGCACGCGCGCCGGCGATGAAATGCTTGACGTCGAAAGTCTTGTCTTCTCGAGCAATCGAATCGAGCCCGGCCGCCAGCGCCGATCCGGTTTCGACGATGCCTTTCCAGCGCTCGCCGGGCTCCGTGGGCTCGACCGGCTTTTGCGCGGTATCAGCAGCGCGGCCGGGCAGCGTGACCACATTATCGTTGGTGGCTCCGCGCACCGCATCGCGGGCAGAATAGGGGTCATAAGGCGGTCGTTCGCGGCCCGTGCGCTGGCCCAAGACGCTTCGTAAGCGCAGGAAGATGAACACTGCCAGCGCCAAGAAGATGATGGTGTAGATGTCGAACACGTCTCGCACGCTCTCGATCGCCGTGAGGGAACCGCGGGATCATTGGCAAGGCAGACAGGAAATCTGCAGAAGCAGAGGCGGTTCCCGCATCAGTTATGTAAGTGCGCGACCGCGCTGATCCAGAGGCCTGCGCCGAGCCCGGTGCATGCGTCGCACCGACACGACCATAGACGATCCGAACCATGGCGCCAACAAGGCTGGTGACCCAAAACTCAAGCGGGAATAGGCCGATGTCCTTGGTTAAATAGAGATTAATCGGATTGCTGATGTTTCAGCCACGCCGCGACCGGGCTTCATCCTCGCGCCATCGATGCCGGGCACAGCGGGCCCCGCCTTTCACCGCCACCTCATGCGTAAGCTCTGGAAGGTTCTGCGCGGCGATTGCGGGCAGCTAAATCTCGCTTCTGCGCCCATCGGGCCGCGGCATCTTCCGGATCGCCCGATTCCGGGTGATATTTCCAGGCATTAGAACGGGCGGGCCGTTTCGCCGACGTGTCGAAAAATTCGCATGCACGAGCACGCCGGTGGCGTCCAATGGCGCATTGGATCGAGCCTCGATGTGAAGCGCGGCGTGGGATCGCCGCCCGCAAGTCCGAGCGCAGGCGGTGAAATCCTTGTCCGACCGGAGCGCCTGTGTTAGCCACGCCGCCGACTGCGATAATTGTGAGCAGTGAGAGGGACAGTCGATGGCGACCACCGGCAATGGCGGGCCCCCGCCGAGCCCAAGCGCTCAGCAAACGCCCGCGCAGCTCAGCGTGCTTGGCCAATATATCAAAGACTTTTCGTTCGAGAATCCCAACGCGCCGCGCTCGTTGACACCGCCGCAAACGCAGCCGGCGATCAATATTCAAATCAATGTCGGCGCCCAACAACTCGCCCAGACCGACTACGAAATCTCGCTCAAGCTCGAGGGCAAGGCCGAGAGCTCGGGAACGGTCTTGTTCGCGTTCGACCTGACATTCGCAGGCGTTTTCCGAATCCAGAATGTACCGGCGGAGACGGTGCAGCCTCTCGTCATGATCGAATGCCCGCGCCTGTTATTTCCATTCGCGCGCGAGATCGTCGCAACATCGGTGCGCAATGGTGGCTTTCCCCCGCTCCTGCTCGATCCGGTCGATTTCGTCGCGCTATATCAGCAGCGCGCGACGCAAATGCAGGCGGCGCCTCCAACGACCCCGTCGAGCTAGAAATCCTTGATCTCTCCCGTCTGCGACGTGAGCCGTGGGCAGCGCGGTTGGCGTGCTGCCATGGTAAGAAGTCGAGCTGGCTTCAGGCGGCTGCGGCCGGCAGGCTGAGATAGTCGCGCCAGATCACGTTTTCTCCGAGCGTGGCGATAAAGGCAATATGCGCTTCGCGCTCCTCGTCGCTCAATCGCACCGCGAGCGCCTCGGGACGGAGGGCAACGGCGGCTGGACCGACGGACGCGACCGTCGCGCCTACCCCCACTTCCACGAGGACAAGTTGAGCCTGCCTGGCCCCAATCAGCTCGAGATAGACGTCGGCCAGAAGCTCGGCGTCGAGCAGCGCGCCGTGCTTGGTGCGATGTGAATTATTGATGCCATAACGCGCGCACAGGTCATCGAGCCGGTTGGGCGCTCCGGGGTACTTGCGGCGCGCCAGCAGCAGCGTATCGAGCATCCGCTCGCGTGCTACCAGCAGTTTACCGGCACGCTCGAGCTCGGCGTTGAGAAAGGTCAGATCGAAAAGGGCATTGTGCGCAATGATTGGCGCATCGCCGATGAATGCCAGAAGCTCGTCGGCGATCTCGGCAAAGAACGGTTTGTCCTTCAGAAACTCGATCGAGAGGCCGTGGATCGAGACCGCCTCGGCCGGCATCTCGCGCTCAGGATTGAGATAGCGATGAAAGCTCTGCCCAGTCGGGATCCGATTGACGAGCTCGATGCAGCCGATCTCCACTAGCCGGTGCCCTTGGAAGGGATCCAGTCCCGTGGTCTCGGTATCGAGCACGATTTCGCGCACGTCTCGTTTCCGCAATGAGGCCCGCGGCTGCCGAATCACCGCCGCCGTTTCGGCATTGTAGCAACCGCGTCAAGGATCGCACGCACCTGGGCGCGCGCCGACTCGAAACCTCGTGAGGTATCCACGACGAAATCCGCCCGCCGGCGCTTCTCGCCGTCCGGCATCTGCTTCGCGAGGATCGCGTCGAGTTTGTCCACCGTCATGCCCGGGCGTTCGAGCGCGCGCGAGCGTTGCACCTCGGGTGGCGCGGATACGACCACGACCGCATCGACCCGCTCCTCGCCGCCGGTCTCGAACAAAAGCGGGATATCGAGCACCGCAATCTTCTCGCCGCGAGCTTCGGCTTCGGCCAGAAGGCGTCGCTCGGCCTCTTGCACGAGGGGGTGGACAATTGTTTCGAGCCGTCTCAGTGCCGCGCTATCGCCGAGGACGCGCGCGGCCAGCTGGTCGCGGTCGACTTTGCCACCCGCGGTTGTGCCCGGAAATGCCGCCTCGATCGCGCCGGCAGCTTCCCCCTCGTACAGACGATGCACGACCGCATCGGCGTCATGCACTGGCACGCCTTCCTCGGCAAAGAAGCGTGCCGTCGTGGACTTTCCCATGCCGAGCGAGCCGGTGAGGCCGAGAATGAACATGCGCCCCCATAGCCTAAGGTGCCCGACAATTCATCCGGCCAGCCACCCCGCTTGGCGGAAATGTTGCAGCAGCGCCAGGAGCGGCAGCCCGAGAACGGCGAAATGATCGCCTTCGATGCGCTCGAAAAGGTGGATCCCGAGCCTCTCAAGTTGGTAGCCGCCAACACTTGCCGTGAGAACCTCTCCCGCGGCATCGAGATACGCTTCGAGGAACTGATCCGAAAAGGCGCGCATTGTGAGCCGCGCAACTTCGTGATGTTCCCACACAATTGAATTTCCGTGCGCCAGTACGATCGCACTATGAAGCTCGTGCGTTTGACCGCGGAGCGCTTCGAGTTGATCGCGCGCGCCGGCGCGGTCGCTGGGCTTTGCGAATCGCCGCTTGCCAAGCGCTAGCATCTGATCCGCTCCCAACACGAGCCGTCGGGGAAAGCGGGCGGCGACCGTCCGCGCTTTCTCACGCGCGAGCAGCGCCGCTATTTCGCCCGCATCCCGGCCCGTGCTGCACTGTTCGATGGCCCGCTCGTCGATATCAGCAGCCTGAACCTCGACGGGGAGTCCGGCATCCTGCAGGATGGTATGCCGGATCTCGCTCCTGGACGCGAGTATGAGCGGTTCATCGGCGAGCCAAAGCGGCATCGCTCAAGCGACCGGCTGGCGGCGGCGTTCGGCGAGAAAGCTCATCACTGCGGCGGCAGTCTCTTCAATCGAGCGCCGGGTCACGTCAATGCTCGGCCAGTTGTGCCTGACACAGAGCTTGCGGGAGAACGCGACCTCCTCAGCAACGGCCTTGCGGTCGATATATTGGTCCGCGTCGTGATGCGCCCTTAGACCGAGCAGCCGGTTCTGGCGGATTTGCACGATCCGCTCCGGGCTAGCATAGAGCCCGACTACAAGCGGACGTGAGAGCTGCTCTACATGCCTCGAGATCTCAACCCCTGGCACGACCGGTACGTTACCGGTCTTTACGCCGCGGTTTGCCAGATAAATCGAGGTGGGCGTCTTGGACGTACGCGATACCCCGACGAGCACCACATCAGCTTCTTCCAAGCCCTCCAGATGCTGGCCATCATCATGCAGCATGGTGTAATTGAGCGCATCGATACGCTTGAAATAATCAGCATTCAGGGTGTGTTGCGCCCCGACACGATGCGATGTTTCAGTTCCAAGATAGGATTGTAGAAGCTGCAGCACCGGTCCCAGGATCGATAAGCAGGGCAGGCTCAGCTCACGGCAATGATTTTCAAGTCGCTGAAGGAGTACATCGTCAAGGAGGGTGTAGAGAACGATACCGGGCGATTCTTCGATTTCAGCCAGTACACGATCGAGTTGTTTCTGCGTCCGGACTAAAGGATAGATGTGTTCCACGGCCGAGACTTTCGTGTATTGCGCCGTCGCCGCGCGGGCGACGGTAGTCAACGTCTCGCCGGTCGCATCCGACACAAGATGAAGATGGAAATAGCTGCTACCAGTACGTTGCGGCATTGGGGACTAGCTGTGGATTGTTGGGGAGAAGGCCACGAGTGGCACCCAAGTGCAAGTCTAGGATCGGCCGAAGCCCTCAGGCATTCCCCACTATAGATGTGGGGAGAGTGCTGGCAATCATGGGCGGATTCACCGGGTAAATGTGAATCAGATCTGGATGACCAATCACAAGACAGGATGGAAGAAGCGATAAAGCCTGCACTCTCGAACTAGCTCCCATGGATTACAATTTGCTCCACAGGACCGGAATAACTTTGCTCAACGTGGACAGCATGTGGACAGAGATGTACGAGTCAAATCAACACTCCAACAATAAAAACAAAGATTCTTAAGATCTACGTTTAAGGGAAGTGTTACGTTGGAATATTACTGTGACAAAACCTCTTCTCGATGTTCTCAATCGCCAGCGTCGCAGTCCGCCGCCGATCTGGTTGATGCGACAGGCTGGCCGCTATCTGCCGGAATATCGAAAGCTGCGTGAGAAAGCCGGAGATTTTTTTAAGCTCTGTTTCACGCCTGAGTTCGCGGCTGAAGCGACGCTTCAACCGATCCGTCGATTTGGTTTCGATGCGGCAATTCTGTTTTCTGACATCCTGGTCGTCCCATATGCACTGGGACAGTCTGTACAGTTTACCCTGAACGAGGGACCGCAGCTCGATGCAATTGCAGATCGCCGAGGCGTGATACGGCTGAAGACCGAACTTGATCATGGTGTACTTACAGCAATTTACGAGACGATTGAGCGAGTAAAGGAGGATCTTCCGCCGGGCATTTCATTGCTTGGGTTTTGCGGCGCGCCGTGGACGGTAGCAACCTACATGATCGCAGGTAGTGGTACATCCGAGCAGGAGCCGGCTCGGCGTTTTGCCTATCAGGATCCGCAGGGATTTAGTGACCTGATCGAAAAACTCATCGAGGCATCTGCCAGCTACCTTGTTCGGCAGCTGGAGGCAGGCGTCGATGCGGTGCAGATCTTTGATACCTGGGCCGGTGTGCTGCCGGCAGAAGAATTCCATCAGTGGTGCATCGAACCTATCCAGAGGATTATCGCCAAGGTTCGCCACCAGATCGCGAACGCAAAAATAATCGGATTTCCTCGCGGTGCCGGCACCACACTGTTGCGCTATGTAGAAGGCGTGCCGGTTGACGCCATTAGCCTCGATTGGACAGTCGATCCCGTTTTCGTGCGGGAGCATGTTGCGATGGACGTGCCGGTGCAGGGAAATCTCGACCCGTTGGTGCTGCTCGCTGGTGGCGCTGCACTGGACCACTCCGTGGAGGCGATACTGAAGGCGTTCTCCGGACGGCCGTTCATCTTCAATCTCGGACACGGCGTCTTGCCGCAGACGCCGATTGCGCATGTGGAGCAGATGCTTGCCCGCGTGCGTGCGGTAGAAGCTAGATGAGGAGCGGGTGAGGCATGTATGTGTGGCTCAAGGCATTCCATGTGATCGCAATCATCGCCTGGATGTCGGGAATGCTCTATCTGCCGCGCCTATTCGTCTATCATTGTGAGGCCGAGCCCCACTCCAAGCAGTCTGAAACTTTCAAAATCATGGAGCGGCGCCTCCTCAACGTGATCACCACGCCCGCCATGGTGGTGAGTTGGGTGCTCGGCTTATGGCTTGCGTTGACCGGCGGCTCTTACGCCTCGGGATGGCTGCAGGCGAAGGTCATCTTAGTTCTCGGGCTGTCCGCCTTGCACGGATTTTTTGTGCACTGCGTGCGCGACTTCGCCCGTGACCAGAACCGTCACCCTCAGAAATTCTATCGATTTATCAATGAAGTGCCAGCCGTGCTCATGATCGGGATCGTCATCCTCGCGATCGTTAAGCCATTCTGATTAGCCCCCAACAAAGCGTCGGCAGCCACGCGCGGCACTTGCGCAAGGAACCGTCTTTACCTATCTTGGGTTCATCTCCCCGAACGCAGGCAGATGCATTGAGTTACCGGCCCAAGTGCGGGAGCCGGTTCTTGTATCGGGGCCAAGCCCCCCGCTTAAGACCTGCGATTCTCCTTCCGTACCGATCGGCAGCTTTTTTCAGTCACCGATCCCCTCCATAGGACTCCCCCGTATGCGGGAAATGAAACTCCAGGACCTCAAGTCCAAAACGCCGGCCGAGCTTGTCTCGTTCGCCGAGGAGCTCGAGGTCGAAAATGCCAGCACCATGCGCAAGCAGGAGCTGATGTTCGGTATTCTCAAACAACTCTCCATGCGCGAGACCGATATCGTCGGTGAGGGCGTGGTCGAGGTGCTCTCCGACGGCTTCGGCTTTCTACGCTCGCCGGAAGCAAATTACCTGCCCGGGCCGGACGACATCTACGTGTCGCCTTCGCAGATCCGCCGGTTCGGGCTGCGCACCGGTGACACGATCGATGGTCACATCCGCTCGCCCAAGGAGGGGGAGCGCTATTTTGCGCTACTCAAGGTCAACACGATCAATTTTGAGGATCCGGAGAAGGCGCGTCACAAGGTCAATTTCGACAATCTCACCCCGCTCTACCCCGAGGAGCGGCTACGCATGGAGCATGAGGATGCGACCAAGAAGGATCTCTCTCCGCGCGTGATTGATATCGTTGCACCGATTGGCAAAGGCCAGCGTGCGCTGATCGTGTCGCCGCCGCGCACGGGCAAAACGGTGCTATTGCAGAACATCGCCCACGCCATCACCGCGAACCATCCGGAATGCTACCTGATCGTGCTGCTCATCGACGAGCGGCCGGAGGAGGTGACCGACATGCAGCGTTCGGTGAAGGGCGAGGTCGTATCCTCGACCTTCGACGAACCGGCATCGCGCCATGTTCAGGTCGCGGAAATGGTGATTGAGAAGGCCAAGCGTCTGGTTGAGCACAGCCGTGATGTGGTCATCCTACTTGATTCCATTACTCGGCTCGGGCGCGCCTACAACACGGTGGTGCCGTCCTCCGGCAAGGTGCTCACCGGCGGCGTCGACGCAAACGCGCTGCAGCGGCCGAAGCGTTTCTTCGGCGCCGCCCGCAACATCGAAGAAGGCGGCTCGCTTACCATTATCGCCACCGCGCTGATCGACACCGGCAGCCGCATGGACGAAGTGATCTTCGAGGAGTTCAAGGGAACCGGCAATTCTGAAATAATTCTCGACCGCAAAGTGGCCGACAAACGCACGTTCCCTGCCATGGACATCACGCGGTCCGGCACACGCAAGGAGGAACTGCTGGTGCCGTCCGATCAGCTCAAGAAAATGTATATTCTGCGTCGCATCCTCAATCCGATGGGAACCATGGATGGAATCGACTTCCTGCTCGATAAGCTGCGCAACACCAAGACCAATGGCGACTTCTTCGAGTCGATGAACGCGTGATCAGCGGCGCGCCGCGCGCACAGCTTCGGCAATCGCATCAGGCTCACGCACCGGCAGCGAGCAAGTCTCGCCGACGCAGATGAAGGCTGCGCTCTGCGCGGCCACATCGACCTTGTCGTGGGCGGGATGGTCGGGAGCCAGCGCTGGCGACGCACGCAGCACGACGCGGTCAAAGAAGGCAAGCTTGCGGGCGGCGGCGAGGAGTTCGTTGGCGCGCTCGTCCTCTCCCGCCACGACGATCTCCGCACCGCGCAGGCGCAGGTCAAGTGCGTTGAGCAACGCGAGATGCGCATACAGATTTTCGCCCGCGCTCGCAGCCATGCCTTCGAATAGCCGATCGGCCTTATCGCGCCAGGCGTGCTGACCGGTGAACAACGCGAGGCGGATCAGGTTCTGCGCCGCAAGGGCGTTGGGATTCGGTGTCGCATCGTCACTGGTGGAATTGGGCCGCACGACCAAACCGACGGCGTCGTCGGCCGTGAGGAAATAGCCGCCGTTCTCCGGATTGGCGTAGTGCCGGTCGAGCGTCGCCTGCCAGGCAAGTGCACGCTCGAGATATGCTTGCTCCCCCGTAGCCTCGTGCAGCGCCAGTGCGGCGCGGATCATGGCGGCGTGATCGGAGGCGAGCCCTGGAACGAGCAGTTTGCCTGCGCGCCAGGAATGGCCGAGGCGGTCGCCGTGCGCCATCTTGGCATCAATAAACAGGAAGGCGCGCGCCGCCATTTCGAGCCAGAGTGGCTCGTCCAACGCGAGACCAGCGTTGACGAGCGCGGCAATCATCCAGTCCGCTAAGATTTTGTCGTCGAGGCCCGGCCGCACTCGTTTCTCGCGCAGGCTCAATAACTTTTCGCGTGATGGCGTGAGCCTTTGCTCGTCCTCCATACTGCGCGGGATATGCTTGAGGCGATTAAGAATATTGTGACCTTCGAAATTGCCCTCAGCAGTGACGTCGTAGTGGGCGGCAAAGAAGGCGGCCTCATCGCTACCTAATGCGCTCGTCACCTCGTCCAGCGACCAGACATAGAATTTGCCCTCTTCACCTTCCGAATCGGCGTCCAGTGAGGCGCAAAACGCTCCCTCCGGTGTTATCATTTCTCGCGTCAGCCAAGCCACCGTCTCGTGCGCGCGACGCCGGAACAAGTCATTCCTCGAGCGAAGGTATGCGACCGCGAGCAATTCGAGCAGGAGCGCATTGTCGTAAAGCATCTTCTCGAAATGCGGAACGAGCCAGCGCTCGTCGACCGAATACCGCGAGAAGCCGCCTCCGAGATGATCGTAGATGCCGCCCTCGCAAATGCGAGCGAGCGTAAGTTCCACCGCCGCGAAACGGCGATTGTTGTTCGTGCGTTCGCCCGCACGCCACAAAAATTCCAGCATCATTGACTGCGGGAATTTGGGCGCGCCGCGTATACCGCCGTTGACCGGATCGATTAAGCTCAAGAGTTGATCGGCAGCCCGATCGAGGTCGGGTGCGGCAATCACCACGCGCCCCGTGGGCCTCGCGCTGGCCATTAGCCGTGCCATAAGCGCGCTGCGGTTCTGCTCCACGCTTTGGGGGTTTTCGCGGAACACGCGCTCGACCTCACGCAAGAGGTCGGCGAACGCCGGCTTCCCATAACGGGCGGTATTGGGAAAGTAAGTGCCGCCCCAGAACGGCTCAGCGTTCGGCGTGAGGAACATCGTCAGCGGCCAGCCGCCGTGCTCACCGAGGTGGTGCAAAGCCGACATGTAGATCTGGTCGATGTCGGGACGCTCTTCGCGATCCACTTTGATGTTGACGAACAGATCGTTCATGACCTCCGCAGTTTTCGCGTCCTCGAAACTCTCGTGCGCCATCACATGGCACCAATGGCAGGCCGCATAGCCGACCGAGAGCAGGATCGGTTTGTTGGTGCGCTTTGCTTCGGCGAGCGCCTCGGTTCCCCACGGCCACCAGTCGACCGGATTGTGTTTATGTTGAAGCAGATAGGGGCTCGTCTCGTGCGCGAGACGGTTCTCGTGAGACGTGGCGACTGAATTGGATGACATCTAATGACAATGCCCGCCGGTGCAGTTGGTTCGGCGCGCGAGACCCGGCTAATAAATCGGCCTTGGAGCTACATGTAAGCTATTTCGCTGCGACATCGCCCGCAAGCTGTGGAGGCTCGAGTATCCAAGAGATGACCAGCGAGCGCGACACGATCTTTGCCCTCTCCTCCGGAAGGCCGCCGGCGGCAATCGCAGTTGTTCGCGTGTCCGGCCCACGGGCGCGCGAGGCCCTCGAACGGCTGATCGGTCGCGTGCCGCAGCCGCGACGCGCGTCGTTTGCGCACGTCCGCAATCCGGCGACCCATGACGTCATCGATGAGGGACTCGCCTTATGGTTCCCCGCTCCGAACAGCGCCACCGGCGAAGACGTCGCCGAACTGCACGTGCACGGCGGTCGCGCGGTGATCGCAGCGGTTCTTTCGGCGCTGGCGAACCTTCCCGGGTTGCGTCATGCGGAAGCAGGAGAGTTCACGCGCCGCACATTCGAAAACGGCCGCATGGATCTGACCGCGGTCGAGGGGCTCGCCGACCTGGTGGCAGCTGAAACCGAGGCGCAACGGCGGCAGGCCTACCAGCAACTGAGAGGCCTCCTTGGCGATCGGGCGGAGAGCTGGCGGCAGCGGTTGATCGAGGCGCTCGCTCTGGCCGAGGCCGGCATTGATTTTTCCGACGAGGAGGACGTCCCCAAGGACATGATGTCGCGTGCGTTAGGACTCATTCGCCCCCTTGGTGAGGAAATCAGCAAGGCCGGCGCGGGGCACGGCGAGCGCTTGCGCGAGGGGCTGCGTGTTGCCATCGCGGGACCGCCGAATGCGGGCAAGTCGACCCTCTTCAACCGACTGGCGCGTCGCGAGGCCGCAATCGTATCGCCTTTCCCTGGAACCACGCGCGACGTGCTCGAAGTGCACCTCGACCTCGGGGGCTATCCGGTCACGGTGCTCGATACGGCCGGCATTCGCGAGACGAAGGATCAAATCGAACGCGAAGGCGTGCGGCGGGCGAGCGAACAGGCCGGCAGCGCCGATCTCGTACTCTGGGTCGTTGATGCAACGACGATCGATTGGCCAAATTTTTCGGTTCGCTCTGCACTCACGTGCGCGCCGAATGCCGTCACTTGGTTGGTGATCAACAAGATGGATCTTCTGACCGAGGAGGAAAAACGAACTGTCGAATCAAGATTCATCAAAGATGAAGCTGTGAATCTTTGTTCTAGTACGACCGGCGCGGGTGTGGACAAATTGGTTAACGTGCTTTCCGGTTTTGTCGAACACTTCTTCACACCTGAAGCTGCATTGGTCACACGCGAGCGCCAGCGCGCGCATGTGAAAGAAACTGTTCTCGAGCTCGAGCGTGCGCGAGGCGCAGCGCAGGAGGGCCGCGAGGAAATCATGGCGGAACACCTTCGGCTGGCGACCAGGGCATTGGGCAAGCTTCTGGGCCGGATCGACGTGGAGAACGTTTTGGATGTGATTTTCCGAGATTTCTGTATCGGGAAATAGGGGACAGGATCGGGAGTGACCGGCGCCGTTAACGGCCGAAGGGGGGTCGTCGTCCTCACTCGGCTGGCGTGCCGGGGTCAGGCTAAACCCTAGCAGGCTATGCGACCCATGTTTCACGTGAAACGCTCCGCCGAAGGTAGGACTCACTAGGGCGAAATAGACGATCGGTGCCGAGTTAGGTAGAAGCGCGGCCGAAGGTTTGTAAGCAATGGATGGGCAATACGATGTGATCGTGGTGGGCGGCGGCCATGCCGGCTGTGAGGCGGCCGCGGCGGCTGCGCGCATGGGCGCCAAGGCCGCCCTGGTTACCCATCGCTTCGCCACTATCGGCGCAATGTCCTGCAATCCCGCGATCGGCGGCCTGGGGAAGGGGCATCTCGTCCGCGAGATTGACGCGTTGGACGGTCTGATGGGGCGAGTGGCGGACCTCGGCGGCATCCAATTCCGAGTTCTCAATCGACGCAAAGGACCGGCAGTACGGGGACCGCGCGCCCAGGCCGATCGCAGGCTCTATGCCAGGGCCATGCAGCAGGCGATTTCCGCGATAGCGAATCTCACGGTGATCGAAGCGGAGGCCGACGACCTCATCATCCGCGACCAACGAAGCGCTGGCCTTAAGCTCAAAGATGGCTGCGAGATCGGGGCAGGGGCCATCGTATTGACAACCGGGACCTTTTTGCGGGGTCTCATCCACGTTGGCGAGCGAACGACGCCGGCGGGACGCGTCGGCGAAGCGCCTGCGGTCGGCCTCTCTTTGACGCTGGAGCGCCTTGGATTTGCGCTTGGGAGGCTCAAGACCGGGACGCCGCCACGGCTCGATGGCAGCACAATCGATTGGGCCGCCGTGGAGATGCAGCCGGGCGATGAGCCGCCCGAGCCGTTTTCGACCCTGACCGAGCGCATTGAAAACCCACAGGTTCAGTGCGGCATTACCCGCACGAACGCAGCGACCCATCGCATTATCCGCGAGAACGTTCACCGCTCGCCGATGTATTCCGGGCAGATTCGCAGCAAGGGGCCACGCTATTGCCCATCCATCGAGGATAAGATCGTGCGCTTCGGCGAGCGCGATGGGCACCAGATCTTTCTTGAGCCCGAGGGGCTCGATGACTGCACGGTCTACCCCAATGGCATCTCCACCTCGCTGCCGGAGGAGGTCCAGACCGCGCTGATCGGGACGATCCCAGGACTCGCGAGGGCGCGCGTTATCCGGCCCGGCTACGCGATCGAATACGACCACGTCGATCCACGCGAACTTAAGCCCACGTTGGAGAGCAAGCGTGTCCCGGGGCTGTTCCTGGCCGGACAAATTAATGGGACAACCGGCTATGAGGAGGCGGCGGCTCAGGGCTTGATTGCAGGGCTTAAT
>WNEP01000820.1_pt1 | contig 15976 bp, 20 predicted proteins | sample 5399961 | NCBI WGS metagenome assembly WNEP01 (sample SAMN13153329, study PRJNA577476) | soil metagenome | isolation source: 20 cm grassland meadow soil pre-rain plot 5 | place: USA:California | collected 2015-09-08 | reverse complement strand
CCCGCGATGTCCGAGGTCTTCGAGGCGACCTCCTTCAGCATCTGGGCGCCCATGTCCTCGTACGGATCCTTCAGCTCGATCTCCTTGGCGACCGTCACGCCGTCCTTGGTGATCGTGGGGCTCCCGAACTTCTTGTCGATGACGACGTTGCGGCCCTTGGGGCCCAGCGTCGCCGTGACGGCCGCGGCCATAATGTTGATGCCCTTGAGCAGGCTCGACCGGGCCTCCTCGTCGAACTTCAGCTGCTTCGGCATCGCTCGTGTCCCTCCTTACTCGAGAATGGCGAGGACGTCTTCCTCGCGCATGATCAGGTACTCCTTGTCGTCGAGCTTCACCTCGGAGCCGGAATACTTCCCGAAGAGGATCTTGTCCCCGGCCTTGACGTCGAGCGGAACCTTCTTGCCCTCGTCGGTGACCTTGCCGTTGCCCGCGGCGACGACCTTGCCCTCCTGGGGCTTCTCCTTCGCCGTGTCCGGGATGATGATCCCGCCCTTTTTGACTTCCTTCTCCTCGAGCCGCTCCACCAGAAGGCGATCGTGCAACGGACGAATCTTCATCGGCCGGGTCCCTCCTTCGGATTTCGGAATTCGACGAGCCCCCTTCATCATGGCCCTAGACGCCCCTAAAAGACTCCCCATCGACAGCGATGAACACGATGGCTTGATCCCATGCGGGTCGGTCCACCCAGACGGGCGATGCTACGGATTTCGTGTGCGCTTCTTGCCACACGCCGCCCGCCATTATGGCTTGATGCCAAAGCGGCCGATTCACCCAGGTCGCCGAAGCCACCGATCCCGTGCGCGTATCGACCCCCTGCCACACGCCGCCGGGCGGCTGCCAATCACGCCGGCTCGTCGTTGTCTCGCGGTTGCATTCTTCGAAGCCATCCCTTGAGAATGCCTTCACGATCTCCTCCGGCGCTGCGGCCCATCCGTGCTCCTGTTCGATCCACGTCATCAGGCCTCGCTCGCGAAGCTCATTGAGGCCCGTCATCTGTCGCATCGTGTTCTCCCGCTCCCGAGGCTTACTTGCCTCCTCCGATCGCGATCGCCGCCCTCCGTGGGTGCGCCTGGCTCAAGCGGTGGCCGCCACGGGTTCGCATTCTCAGGCGATGGTGGGGACGGGCTTGTCCGTCCCCACCAAAGACCTGTCGGCTTCGGACTGGTTACCGAGCGGCGATCTTGTGCCAGGTCGAGTTGGAAACCTCAGAGGCTTGGACCTGAGGAGTTCCTTCAACCACCTTCGCCATGGCCTTCAGCACTTCTGGATAGGCTCCGCGGTGATAGGCTTCCGCGTTCTCCTTCTGCTCCCACAGACTGATTCCGACCGCTTCCCTTCCTTCCGAGGGGACGAAGGTGATCTCGTCCTTGAAGCCTTGCTGTTTCCGAAGGACGGGAATGACTTCCCGCTCAATCAACTGGGTGAACTCCGGGACGCTATTGGGCTTCAGCTGCATGCGAACGGTACGAGCAAACATGTCGACCCCCTCGGTGGACTAAGAGGAGCGCTATTCAGATAACCGGACTTAGTTCAGGCTACCTGGAGGCAGGAGCAGAATCGCCCGAGCCGTTCACTACCGTAAGTCTATTAACTTTAGTTGTCAAGCAAGATACGATATGGATACTAAACCGGTAAAGACTTAAGCAAATAAAGTTAATGACTGAGGAGGCTCAGGATGGACGTCCCGTTAGTGATCAGGCAGCGGCTAGAAGAATTGGGGGCGGAGCAGAGAGCTCTGGCAACCGCCGCCCAAGTGACGGAGTCCTACATTTCACAGTTGCTGACGCGCAAAAAAGCGCCCCCTGCACCGAACCGGACGGACATTTACGACAAGATGGAAACCTTTTTGAAGCTCCAGCGCGGTGAGCTCTCGAAGCTGGCCACGCTTCAGCGCGAGGAGGAACTGAAGCGAAGATTGGGGGACCCACTCACACCCTTGTTTAAGGAAGTTCGAGAATTGATTCTTCACAAATCCAACCCCGACAACCGAACGGAAATACGCGTTATTTTTGAAAAGCAGTCCTTCGGCGAACTCGAACGCCTCGTCACACAAAAGCTTCTCGACGTGGTCAAAAGAGTTGCCAAAGAGGAATTGGAGAGTGAGCACTGGCTCCGCACGGTGGCTCGACTCAGCGATCGAAGCTACGAACAGATGCGGGTCACGGTGCTCGAGTTTCTGGATACGGATATCTTCAACCTGTCGATTGAACACTGCGTCGCCTTCTTGGATCCGCTCATTGAATCCTGGGGCATCGACCTCGCGACTTTTGACATGGAAGTTGTCTTAAACCGCCGACTGGCTCCGGGACCCCCGAAGAAGTTTGGGTTTGTGGAACGGGAACCCGAACAACCGTTCGATGAAGAGCCGGGGCTCAAAGACTTCCTTCAAGATCCGTCCCTCAGCGGGGATGCGACCGAGGAGGAAATCGCGTTTCTGAAGAAACTGAGATTCGGCCGAAAGCGGCCGGCTCCCCTCTATTATTACCGGGAGCTGCAGAACCTCAGAGACCGTCTCCATTTTCGCACTACGTAGACCGACATGGGAGCGCTCGTGCAGCTGACCGAGGATCATTGTGGTGAGCCGGAGCAGACCGTAGCACCTGACTCGACATGGGGACGGCCTCCCTTTGCATTAAGAGGTGAGATCGCGGCGGCTCATCGCTCGTGCTCCTGCTGCCCGTAGCCGAGGCGATGGAGGTCGCTCATATGGTCCTGGATCATCTGGTCGCCACCACGTTGTAGGTCGTGACAGCCTCTCCGCCGCGTACCTGAACGGGGATCGGGGAACTCGGCGGGGAAGAGATGAAACCCTCCGCCTTGACCACCCCTTCCTTGGAAATCGACGGCGCCGGTGCCGGCTCCGGGCCGTCCACGAGCCTGGCTCCGTCAGCGTGCATCCACAGAGGAAGACACTGGAGAGAAACACACCTTAGCTTGCGGAAATCGATCAGCGCAATCTTGATATGCGACGGTGCGGCCGATGCTATTTTCCGACGAAGCTCAGCCGTACACGCATCGGTCCACCCCTTCAAGTCCTCCTCCTGAATGTGTAAGAGTCGGTCGTGAGTGAATCCGAAGCTCGCCTGCCGGAGGATCTCAAACTTCTTCTCGACTAGCGCTCGCCGGGCTTCATTCAGAGGCGAGCTTTGTTCTCGCTTTCTCTTTTTAGAGAGGAACATGAACACGGGGCACCTATGTCGCGTGCGCTGGCGCGACGCCAGTTGATCCGTGCCCGTTATCCTTCACGATCCGGTAGAGAACCCACCCGCTTGCGTCTTGACCCCCGACGCGCTCGGCCCGCTCGAACAAGCTGAGCCGGCTTCTTCGCGGAGTCGATGGATACTCCGCGAGAACCGCATTCCGGCCCAACAGGACCGCCGCCGCTGGTAACGGCGCCTCAATGCCGTAACGCGCCAAGATCCCCCGCCTCTCGTTGTAGAACTCCATGAGCCACCTCATCCCACATCTCCTCGTGCCTTCCAGCCGCGGCGGTCTCTGTTCTATCGGAACCGAGCCGGGCCCGCTCCAGCAGGCCAGCGGAGGTACCGGAATGTCGTGTAGTGCTGGCGGTCCGGATCCCAGACCTTGATGCCGTCCGAGAGCCGTTCGGTCATCGGCCCTACCCGAGGCAACTCCTCCTTTACCAGCGCCGCGCGCTGCTCAGCCTCACACTCCGCGTTCGTGTCGTACGAGGTGACTTGGTACGTAGGGCCGGCGAGCGGCATCAGCTCAGCGGCGCGGTAGACGCTTAGGTCGTGCCATAGGACCCAGGCGAACATCACGACGAGTGGGGTCATGCCCTGGTCCTCCCCGAGGAGGCACCGTCCGTGCCACGGATGAATGCCGGCCGCGTCCGGGACAACGAGATTGGAAAGCCATTATCTTCTCGAGGGCCTCGCCTCCACCCGCCTCCTGAGCGGATCTCTCCTGACCCCGATGCTCCCCTGCAAGCGTTGGCGAAAAGCATTTGGTGTTCAGCGAGCTCCAGCCCCGGAAACACGCGAGCCCGCCCGAGGACGTCCTCGCGGAAACTGAGGAGAACCCTGGTCTTATTCGCGAACATCGCCACCCCCGCCTCTCACGACATCCCCGAGGATAAGGACCCCGAGAGGGTCACGTTCCTAAGCGTGCGCGACCGGCGCGGGCCAGATCTTGCGCTGGAGCGTGATCATGAGGGCCGCCCCGACGAACGCGGCAATACCTGTCCCGCCCCAACCCGCCTTCGGCGCCCCCAGGGTTTGAAAGATCCCGCTCCCCACGACGCTCCCGCCGAGACCGAAAATGACGTCCCAGACCAGCCCGTACCCTCCGCCCTTCATGACGATCCCGGCCAGCCAGCCGGTCATTATTCCGACGAGAACCGCCCCTCCGAACATTTCGAAATGCATGACTCGTCCTCCTCGATCGGGTGCTCCGGCCTTGCGCCCCGCGATCTCGCTTGACTTACTAGATATCACGATATAAATTATATATCAACTAAAAAACATATAAATACTAGACAGCGGCGCGGGCGGGCCGGTCAGGAGTCAGCTGGGCCGACAGGAGATGGCGATGTTCATGAATAAGACGAAAGTCCTCCTCATTCTCACGCAGGATGTCCTGGACGGGGCTCGGGTCTTGGCGGGGAAGGCGACGGCCGCGCTCAAGCTCCCGGTGAGCCTCCAGATTGTCCTCCGGGCCCTCATCGAGGTGGGGCTGAAGCAGAAGGATCGCCCGGTCCTCCTCGCGAACATTGAGGACCAGGCCAAGGCGGTTCGCCTCAAGCGGGCGCGGCGCCACGAGCAGGGCTGAGGGGAAACCGACCAACCTCTGGTCTGGACCTCCGCCCGGGGGGCTGAGCGGCCGGGGGCCGCAGAGGCGCAGAACCTGAGGAGAGCGTTCCAGCGACGAGACGAGCCGGAGCGAAGGGGCTCGATGCCAGACACGCGTGACGACAACCAAGCGCTGAGGATCAGCGTCTTAGCAAGGAGACGGCGATGTCGAAATGGATGGGGTTGACAATCTTGGCCGCGGGGGTGGCGATGATCCTCGGCTGCTCCCAGCAGCCGTCAGGGACGGCAGCGATCATTGAGGACAAGACCTACGCGGTGACGCCGGCGTCGGTGACGGTGAAGGCCGGGATCGTCACGGGCGAGGTCACGGAGATGAAGGTCACGGAGCGGGTCGAGAAAGGCTCCGACCGTGTCGTCTCCCCGGCGAAGCTCACGGGGACGCTCAAGCTGAAGAATACGTCCGCGAATGAGACCGTCCGCCTTGTCGCGGGCAAGATCCTGTACATCGATGCCCAGGGGCAGCCCATCAAGCTCGAGGAGTCACGGACCGAGCCGGTCGTCAAGTTCGCCACCTACGGCAGCGAGCGGCTCGACCCCGGGCAGGATGCGACCCAGTCCCTGGACGTGGAGTTTCCAGCCGAGGCCCTGAAAGCGAAGAAGCTGAAGGAGATCCGGCTGGAGCTCGCGTACATCCCGTCACCGTACCGGGAGGAGAGTATTAACTTCACCGTGTCGATCGGCGCGGGCAAGTAAGCCAGGGAGGTGGCTGCCTTCCGGAGTCACCTCCAGCTCCGGCTCGGACGTCTTCGGGGGCACGTGGTGGTGCCAGCGCGGTTTCTGCGCTGGGAGCGGGAGAACACGATGCGATCGATGGCCTCAATGAGCTTCGCGAGCGAGGCCTGATGACGTGGATCGAACAGGAGCACGGACGGGTCGCGGCGCCGGAGGACATCGTGACGACACTCTCGAAGGATGGTTTCGAGGAATGCAAGCGCGAGATGATGACGAGCCGGCGTGATCTCCGGCCGGCGGCCGGCGTGTGGCAAGGGGTCGATCCGCGCACGGGATCGGTGGCCTCGGCGATCTGTGTGACTCGCCTGACCCGGCAACAAGCCATCGTTTTCATTCCGATCGATGGGGAGTCGCTCACGGACGACCACCGCGACCCAGCAGTCGAGGGTGATCCGTATACGGAGGAGGGGGGAGAGGGCTGACGCCTCACAACGATGGTGCCGAGGGAAACGGTCGCCATCTTTCCCTCGGACCACTACGCCTTCGAGGGCCCGCCGGGCTCGAAGGCTCCGGCATCCCGAATCGCCGCTCGCGCTTTCTTCTCGACCTCCACTGAAATCGCTGCCATCTTGTGAGCGCTCTTGGCGTGCTCGGCAGTCTTCTTCATCACCTCGCTGTCATCCTTCCCTCGAGCCACGAAGTTACAGCCGGCCATCAGATCGGCGCACCTGAGTTCTCTCACCGTGCGAAAACCCTCCTTTGGATGGTTCATGATCTCCCGAATGAAAGGAATGGCAACGAGCGGATGCCAATCCTCAGCTCGAGCCACTGACTAGATAGTATTCAGTTCTTCCCGCTTTTTTCAAGGTCTAGATCTCAGGTTCAAATTCCTGGATGGTTCTGCCAAAGGTTGGACGATCTCGCCTTCGGAATCGCCGGCGCACACTCGAAAACCAATCGCGCGGTTCAACGACTCCGACGTCTCGCGCGCCGCTGCCGCGAAGCTGATCTGAAAAAGGAACGGCGCAGTGGGAGCGATCGTCGGTCGTCTCGATGATGGCAAAGCTCAAGCGCACGTACCAATCTCATTTCTTGATAAGAAGTGCAAGCCCATCGGCGCATGCTCGGGCTACAGCAGAGCCAGCCTTTTCTTGCCCGGGCATCTTATCCCAACCACCTTTTTCAATGACTTCAGCTCTCTGCCAGCTGCTTACTTCCCCGAGTTCTTTAAGTTTCTTTTCATAGTTCGGTTGCTTCATAAATTGGGCGACGCAGATCGCCGCCTGACTCGCCAAGACCGCCTCTTTGGTCATCGTTTGGGTCGTGCTGGAGGTTGTCCAGCCACCCCACGCAAAGCCGATGATCATTGCGATGACTGCCCCACAAATAAGGCCCCAAACTCCATACTTAATCTTCGCTGTAGTCTCTGGCTTCATTGACAAGACCTCCTGAACCGGGATTTCCGGTATGGCCCCGGGGCTCGTGTGCCCGGCGCTTCCGGGTTAGGTCACACCGAGTGGCAAGTCCCCAAAACACATTGGTGAGCCGTCAGGGATTCGAACCCTGGACCCCCTGATTAAAAGTCGGCCTCCGAAGAATACCAAGAAACACCCCTTTGTCCAGGAATGACCTTAATAGCTACACGCACGTCTTCCAGTAAACGCCGCTCGCCGGTGATCCCGTAGAGATGGCCGACGAACAGCAAGCGCAGGAGGACTTCCGGATCAATCGAGGGGCGTCCGGGCGGGCTATAGAAGTCCTTCAGCCGGTCCCGCACGAAGCTGAAATCGACGTAGCGATCGATCAGCCGGAGCAGGTGGGTCTCCGGAATCTGATCCTCGAGGCGGAGATAATAGAACAGCGATTCCTTCCGGGTTTGCTGACCCATCATCGTGGGCGCCCTCCTCGGCTCCACCCTACGCGGAGGCTCGGAGAACGCCTGTGGTTGAGTCGCGATCACGTTTTCGCGAGCTTCATCAGCGATTTGCCCGTCGCCGTCTCCCTCTGGAGAGAACGCGACTAAAACACACAGCCTCTTGAGCCGGGCTTCGCGACAGTCCTTGCGAGGAACCTAAGACCGTGACATCTTTTCCCCGAAAGTGAAACGGCCCGTCACCTTACGGGCGAGCCCTTTCAAGTTGTGGGAAGGGGGTGACCGCAGATGTCTCTGATGTGTTCAATCGCAGCATGTAAGGCAAAGGCGGGGATGTGCACGCATGAGAAGGTGACGGCGGGTGTGATCGCGCTGCTCGTCGTTGGCTTTGTCGTGGCGAAAGGCTTGAGCCTCTTCTAGGGATCCGCCAGGGCCGCGGGAGACGGCAGATCGAAAGCGCCAACGAGTAGCACACCGGTGAAGGTCATTCAGCTGCGCGATTATGGCCGTCGCGTGCGTGCGGGTGTCCACGGGCAGCAGGTCCACGACCAGATCGCCAAAGCGTTGAAAGCCTCCAGCCGCGTGCGCCTTGACTTCGCCGACGTCGAGTCCGTCGGCGCTACGTTTCTCGATACCAGCCTCGGGGCGCTCGTCGCGCGGCACGGTGCGACGGTCCTTCGGTCGATTGTGTTCACGCACTGCAGTACAAGGATCGAGGCGAGCATCGTCAAGGCGTTAAGCCAAGCGGCACCGCTCCGCGGGCTTCTTAACTTTTCCGGACGCCGTGACGCTTCCTAAGAAATCAACGGATATCAAGGAGCTTCTGCTTGAAGTCGCTCTACTCTAGTCTAGTCATCCATAGGGGCAATCTGTCTTACCGAGGCGAGCCGGGGTACCGCCGATAGCTACGTGGGACGTCCAGCCCGAGGAAACGCCACATCGGTTGGCGGACTTCCGCCACCGGGTCCGATTCACCGCGCGCTGGGTCGCCACCTCGCACCATTCCGTAAAGTATTCCGGCGCGGCACGGTCTGTCCCAGCTTAGAGTGTTTCCGCAGCTGAAGAGTGGCCGTGACCGGTGCTGCCGGGCGCAGCGAGAGGGGGGCGTTACGACACACCGACAAGAGTTCGACGTGAGCCCGCCGAGCGGGCCAGCCATTCGAGCTTCAGAATCGACAAGAAGCCTGAAATTCGGGAACGATAACGCCTTCCAGCTCGAGCTCCGGCGACGGGTCGAAGAGTATTTTCGAATTACCGGCCGACGCCAACGCGACTGTTGGCAGATGTACCTGAAGACGATCCTCCTCCTTACCGGCTTCGCCGCTTCGTATGTGTTGCTGGTGTTCGGGGCCCAGACCTGGTGGCACGGACTGCTGCTGGCTATTCTGCTCGGGCTGTCCGCCGCCGGAATCGGCTTGAATGTCCAGCACGACGGAGGCCACCAGGCCTACTCGAACTCCGTCTGGGTCAACAAACTGATGGCGATGACGCTGGAGTTGATCGGAGGAAGTTCCTACCTGTGGCGCTGGAAGCACGTCGTGTTCCATCACACATACGTCAATATCACCGGCCACGACACCGACATCGACCTCGGCATCCTCGGTCGGTTGACCCCGCATCAGAAGCGACTCGCGTATCACCAGTGGCAGGGTTTGTACCTCTGGCCGCTCTACGGATTGCTGGCCATCAAGTGGCAGCTCGTTGATGATTTCCACAAGCTCATCCGCGGCCGGATCAGTGCGCAGCGATTTCCTCGCCCTAACGGCTGGGAGTTGGTGATTTTCGTTGCCGGAAAGGCGATCTTCTCGACCGTGGCATTCGGGATTCCGCTCCTCTTCCACTCCGTCGGGGCTGTACTGATCTACTACGTGATCGCCGGCCTGGTCGCGGGAACCGTGCTGAGCGTGGTGTTCCAGGTGGCGCACTGCGTGGAAGAGGCGGAGTTTCCGCTGCCCGGAGAGGAAACCGGGCGTATCGAACGCGCGTGGGCCGTCCACCAGGCGGAAACCACTGTGGACTTCGCCCGGCGCAGCCGCGTTGTCGCATGGCTCCTCGGCGGCTTGAACTTTCAGATCGAACACCACCTGTTTCCACGGATCAGCCACGTGAATTACCCGGCCATCTCCAAGGTGGTGGAAGAAACATGCCGAGACTTCGGGATCAAGTACGTGGAGCACACGTCATTCCGGGCAGGCATGGCATCGCACTTCCGGTGGTTGCGTCGGATGGGGATGCCGAGCGCGACCGGACGACATGACCTGCACGGTGATCAGCCACCACAGTAGCCCGCCGTCTTGGATGCAACCCGATTAGGGCACATTCATCAGACCCAGCGTAATTCCGTTGGTGCGGCCGACGCGGTCCGTCGTGGACAGGACGTCCGCGATCGGCTAAGAACGAGGCCCGATGGAGACCACCGAATACCGTGGCTACCGGATCAAGGCCACCTCGCGAGAGGGTGAGCCCCGCGTCTGGCAGGCACGCTGGACGGCCGTCCGCCTCAGCGGCTCAGGCGCCCACTCGAAAAGTGGATCTGTCCGCGGGACGTTCACAGGTGAACGCGAGGCTGATGAGGCCGCGCTTGGCGAAGCGCGTGCCTGGGTCGATCAAAACGGACGACAAGAACGGTTACGGCGGGGCCGGAGGTGAACACGTTGGACGAGCCGGGCGATTCTCTTTGTCATGTTGGGAACGTGACTCGCACGCTGCGACCACGCGGCGGCCACCCAACTTATCCACGCATCGCAGTCCTCGCCTCGCGTGACAGACAACGGGCGCGGGTAGCCATCTCGCACGCCACCGCCGCTGATGCTCGGGCGGTCTTCGAGCGCTACAGCAGCGAGTCTGCGCGGGCGGGCCAACACGTCCGTGATGTCGTGGACGGACTCAGCGTTCCGTTCTTTGCCACATCGGAGGCTTAAGACGATCAGCCGCCTCCTTGGCGAGACTCGTCTCGACTCGATTAGCGGCGCCCGGCACGGGCAGGCAGCCAAAGGAGTACCATTAGGCGGGAGACTCGGCCTGCGGGAAGGCGTGAGATCCGACCATCTGCCGACGTCCAGGAAGTGACCCGGACTGCAGAACACCCTCAGAAAGGGGTCCGCATCATGACGCAGCCTCGGCGCGAACTGCCCGAAATCGACGAGCGGAAGCTCGAAGTCGTCCGCGAGATGCTGCGCAATGGCTTCCCCGGGTGGGCCGTCGAGGACGCCGCCGACGAGCTTGACCGCGCCACTCGATTTTTCAGCGTTCGCCAAGGCAGGGAGCCACGCCACCGCCTCTCGGTATCGCGCGAGTTCTTCCACGATCACCCGATCGAGCGCATCGAGCCGCTCCTCCAGAGCTGGCGTCTCGTCGGCGCGCTGAAGCAGGCAGGCCTCCGCCCTGTGGTCGTCGGGAGCATCGGAGTCCACATCGGGGGTTGACTGCTTCTTGCAGCAGCGCGGGTTAACGCCGGACGAGGAGGACTACGTGCCGGCGGAGGAGCCGTAGGGAGAAGAACGCCACCCCCTGGACATCTCGTGCGTCCCGGTCCTGCACCTCTTGTGGTCTCGGAGCGCCTGCCCGGCCAGCGACGCTGACCGCCGAGTCGCCCCGTGGTCGCACAGGTCCTTTCAGTGCGTCAACGCTCGTTTCCTCGCCCGCGACATCTTTTTGATCTGCAGCTCGCGCCGGCTGGCCGACGCGCGGTCTCGCTGCGGCTCGAGGTAGACCAGCTTCACCGGCAGTCGGGTGCGCGTATACTTCGAGGCCACGCCCTGGCTGTGCATGGCAAGGCGCCTGTCGAGGGCGTTGCTGATGCCTGCGTAGAAGGTGCCGTCGGCGCACTCGAGGAGGTAACAGAACCATCGGTCTCGCACCCCGGCATTATCCTTCAAGCTGTGAGGCTCATGGAGATGATCGACGCCTACCTCGACGTGCCTGGGGAGATCCGCCTGAAAAGTAGGAAGCGGGCCGCGCCCCCATCGGCAAGATCGCCGGGCACCAGGTGCGCAGCCAGCCCAACGAAGTCACACTGGCGACGCTGCTGGCCGCAAAAGCCGCCGGCGTCAAGGCATCGTGTTCGCCTCGGTCAACTTTAATAAGTACCCTAAGGCGGCGGATCTCCTCGAGGCCATGATCGAGGAGATGATCCGGCAGGCCCCGTCGCGACCGACGCGCCGTTAACGCGGTCCGGCTGGAAAGAAGGAGGGTCGCCACGGGTGTAGACGCGCCCAGTCCGCCGTAGCTACCGCCTCCTCGTCGTACTCGAAAACGTCCTGACGTGGGAATCCTACTGGTACTACCTTTTGCCCTAGAGAAAGCTTCTGATACCCCGACTCGTCAGTTACGTACACAGCGTCCTCATCGAAGTCCCAGACGCGCCTCACGTGATACTGTCTTTTAATATCTCGTACTATAACGTTAGTTCCTCTTTGATTTGGCATGGCAATCTTCATTAGTAGTTAGGCATCTTGCGGCGGCCACACCGAAAGGACGGCCTTGCCAGATGTGCGTTTCAGGTCATGAATCTTCATGCAGCGCTCCTTCGGTGGTCGGTGGACTGGACGTTGACCACGCCTTCGATGACTGCAGCTCCTAACGGCCCGTGAAGGCGGCGCCAAGGAACCCTGCCGCGTGCGCGGCAACCTGTCTACCGAGGCGAGCCGGGGTACCGCCGACTGCTACGTGGCGCGTCCAGCCCGAGCGGACTCTACGCCTTTTTCTTCCACGGCGCCAGTGGCGCCTTGCGGTCGATGTTGCGAGGCGGGCTGAACGGTGACCACGTTTTTATCGTTCGCCAAACGATGAAGGAACGTCAGGCGACCTCGACGTCCGCGCAGAACTCATCCTTGCGCTCGACGGGCAGCAGCCGGGGCGGAATGCGGCCCCGGTGCAGCAGATCGCACATGCGCCGGTTGTTCTCGGCCCAGCCGTCATCGTCGTCCTCAGCGTGGTGAGCGCACGCTCTACCTCGAATTCGGTCCGGGGGAAGTCCCATGCCGGATAATCGGAGGAGAGCCGGAGGCATACCTCACCCGGCCGCCGCGTGGGCGTCCAGCCCGAGCCGGATTCTACGCCGCGCCGCGAAACGCTCCGAAGCCGCTGGAGGGATCGTCGAGCCGCTGACAGACGTCATCCGCGCCAGCGGCTTCTGCGGCGCCAGATTCCGGCACGTCCGTGTGTGCGCGACGAGCGACTCCCTCAGATCGGCTCCGCACTGGCGGCAGAGGTAGCAGCCGTTGCCGATCTCCGTCCCGAGTTGCTCGGGCGTGTAAGCTCGGCGGCACGTCTCGCAGAACGCCACGGGATGGTCCGGGCACAGCTCGAAGAGCAACGACCTGAGTCGGACAAACAGCATCACAACGCGCGCATCATGTCATCGAGCACGAGCCTGTCAAGTACCGGCAGCGAAATAGTTCGGTGAAAAGGTGTGGATTCTGGTGGATAACGCCAGACTACACGAACACTCTCATCCATCTTCTTCAGTGGATAGCTCTACACCTGCTTGCGGGACTTTTTCCACCGTGCCCGCGCCGCCTTGTGGCGCTAGGGCCAAAGAATCTTCCGGTCTTCACCGGAATCTGTACCGGGCCCAGCATTCATGCGGCTCGCAGTGACCGGCGCCGCTCGGCCGTGGCCTTCTGGACTTTGAGCAGGAGGTACTTGTGATCCCGGTAGCCGCGGCCGGCGCTTGGGACGAAGGACGCCCGCTACGACGGGAAGCGCGGAAGAAACGGGAAGGCGCGCTCGCCAGTTGGACGGGCGCCCCCCGATGCCGACTGTGCCGCTCCGGTCCCGTGGATGAGTTGCCAGCCAGTCGCGCGCGTCCACTCGTACACGGTCTCGCCGACCACGATGTAGAGGAACGCGCGAGTGTATTCGGACGCCCGCAGCTCCTCGGTAAGGTCGCGGTTCACGGACAAATCGCGAACAGCCAGGGCCGATCGGTCCCGACTCGTCTGCCATCGACGAGGCGGGTTACCTCCGCAGGACCGCCGCAGGTGAAACCGAAGGCGTGTAAGTATTTGTGAAATTGGTGCCCCCGGGGTGACTCGAACACCCGGCACGCAGTTTAGGAAACTGCTGCTCTTTCCACCTGAGCTACGGGGGCACGCGGACTTACGAGACGCTCCGGGTCGATTCTACCGCTTTGTCCTGAGCAGTTCCTGGACTTCCTTGAGGCTTCTCCCCTTCATCACCAGCCACGACGCGCAGGTGTGCCGGAGGTCATGAAACCGAAAATCGGGAATCTTGGCCTCGCGACAGGCGCCCTCAAAAGCCGTCCGGATGCTGCCCCACGAGCCGTCGCCGTGGCGCTTGCGGAACACGAGGCCGGCCGGCTCCGCCGCCTTCGTACCGGGCGCTGGCGTCGGGAGCGCGGCACGCGCCGCAGCATAGAGCGGCTGGAGCGCGTCGTACACTGCTCGATTCATCGGGACCTCGCGCCGGCGCCCGTTCTTGGTCTGCTCGAGCAGCAGGACAGCGCGGGCGAAGTCGACGTGCTCCCAGGTCAGTCCGAGGATCTCCCCTTTCCGCATGCCCGTGTTGAGGGCGATCGTGACAATCGGGAGCAGATATGGGCTCTTACGTCGCCGCCGTTCTGCCGGGTGGCCGGACCCCGCTTCGCGGCAGGCTGGCCCGAGTCGATAACCTCAGATCAATCGCCACGTCGTCCTCGTCTGAGGGCGCTGCCACGTCCTCCTCGTCTGAGGGCGCTGCCACGACGCGCGCCACGGGGCGGCCCACCCGTGAAGTCTGTCGCAGGCGATCTTCGCCTACGTCCGGTGCCTCACCGAAAAACCCGCGCTGAACCGCCCACGACAAGGAGAACAACATGAGGCACGAGACGAGACCGTAGAGGACGCTTCTCGCGACGCGCATCGGGCCTTCCCTAGAACCCCGTCGAGAACGTGTAGATGTGGCCGTCCGTGGCCCCGACGTGGATCTTGTTGAGATCGTAGTTGAAGGTCGGGTCGCCCATCGTGCCCGAGACCCCGGTCGCCGGCACCTGGGCCGCGTCGCTGCCGTCGCTCACGAGGAGCCGGTGCACCTTGCCGTCCGAGCCCCCGATGTAGATGTTGCCCGCCCCGTCGTCGACCGGCGTCGACACCGTGGCCGGCGCCCCCGTCGGCGTTGTCACCCAGTTCGAGGTGAACGTCGCGCCGTCGAAGTCCACCGAATGCACCGTCGCATTCCGACTGAAGATGATCGTGTCCGTGCTCTTGGTCCGCAGCTCCAGCGCCGCCGCCGCCCAGGCGATGCTCTGGGTCGCCGTCACGGCATTCGTCACGCTGGCCGGCGTCGCGCTGGTGTTGTCGGTCAGCGCGCCCTTCACCCAGCTCGAACCGCCAGTCGTCTCGTTGACTTGCCTGAGATTGCCCTGATTCGCGCTCAAAGTGCCTGTTGCCCCTTGCTGCGCGAAGCCGGCCACCACCCAGTTATTGTTGTCCTGCGTCGTCACGCTCACGGTCGGAGCGGTCCCGCTGCCCGAGTTCGTGCTCGTGCGGCCCAGCGCCCCCACGCCCGAATACTGCGCCACGGCGCACACCACCTCCGAGCCCGCCGCGAGGTTGACCGTCACCGTCGTCGAGGCCCCGGCGGCCACCTTCGCGCTCCAGATCTCGGTCCGCGCGTTGCCGGCGTTGTCCATGTAGACCTCTCGGCTATAGGTGGAGGCCCCGTCGGAGATCGTGGACACGGGAGACCCCACCTGACGAAGCGCGACGACGACGATATTCGTATTGCCGGCCGTCACCGAGGGCAAGGTCGCCGCGCACGAGGTCGAGCCTGTGGTCATGGCCGTACTCGCCGAGTTGACGTACGCGATCGAGGTCGTCTGACCGATGGTGTTGTAGCTGATCGGCCACGGCATCCCCTTGATTGCGAGAGCACCGCTCGCGGGCGTGTGACTGACGACCGAGTTGTCGCTCACCTTGATCGCCTTCAGGTTCCCCAAATTGGTCCCCACGTACACGAAGGCCCCGTCGGCGTTCGGAACCGGCGAACTGTCGATCCCGGCCGACGCGCTCGTGTCGCTCTCGCCGAGGGGGGTGTTGTTGAAGCTCGTGATCAGCGCGCCGTTCGCCGCGTTGAACTTCCACACGCTCGCCTGGGCGGCGACCCCAGCCGAGCGGCTCGTCACCCAGACGGTGTTGTTCGTGAAATCCACGTACGGCGTGGACGAGATAATGTCCATGGCAGTCCCGGTGTACGTCCACAGAATGCCTCCGGCGGCAACGGTGGTGCTGGTGCAGCCCCCCCCGCCGCCGGTGGTGGTCACGTTGCCCCCGCTGCCGTTCAGCGCGTAGACCTTGTTACCCGTCGTGGTGCCCGTGTCTTTGGTGCCGACGAAGACCACGTCGCTGGTGCTCACTCCGCAGATCGACAGTGACTTGACCGCCTGCAGCCAGACATTCACCCCACCTTGCAACTTGTTGGCCCCCGCTAATGACGGGCTCTGCCACACTTGCGTGCCGTCGCTCGTGTTGACGGCGTAGACGTAGCCGTCCTGCGAGGTGACGTAGGCGACATTCACCGTCGTCGAGGGCCTGCGATAGGCCGCGGGAACCGTCGCCGGGCGCGCCTGGATCGGGCCGCCGGTCGCGGCCGGGGCGAA
>WNEP01001887.1_pt1 | contig 16142 bp, 15 predicted proteins | sample 5399961 | NCBI WGS metagenome assembly WNEP01 (sample SAMN13153329, study PRJNA577476) | soil metagenome | isolation source: 20 cm grassland meadow soil pre-rain plot 5 | place: USA:California | collected 2015-09-08 | reverse complement strand
GCGCCGCGGCGACCCACTCGCCCACCGTCGTGGGGTCGAGCAGCATGAACAAGCCTGCATCCTTGGCCATAGTGTCGAGCAGCACGCCCGCCGCGCCGATCTCCACCGCCAGCTCGAGCAGCGGGCCGGGCCCGAGGCTATTGGCGCGCGGCCAATCGGCGTAGGCGACCAGGACCACCCGCGTCCGCTCGCCTGCGCCGCGGCGTGCGGCCGCCGCGCGCCGGTGCGCCTGCGAGACGGCGGCGGCGCCGCGGAATCCTACCTTCACGAACGTCGTCCCGAGACGCGCCGCCGTGCGGGCGCGGCACTCCACCAGCAGCGGGGGTCCAGCGTCCCCGAGCGCCGCGCTCAGGGGCCGGGCGGCACCGACCGCAGCGCGGAGCTCCCGCAGCACCTCCGGCCGCACGGCGCCTAGAGCGCCCTCCCGCGGGTCCTTCGCGTCGATCACGTCCGCGCCGCCGAGCAGGGCGGCGCGCCCTTCGGACGCATCGGCGACGCTGACGAGCAGCTGCATGTGGCGTGGCTCCCTTGTGGGTGTCCTAAATCCGCCGATAGGTTAGGCTTCCGGAGACCCGATGTCAAAACAACAGCACGTGCCCTCGCAGCCACTGGCACATTCAAGGAGCGAGCCATGACGTGGACTCAAGTTTACGATCCGTTGCACAACTGGATCCTGTCCACCCTCATCGCAGCGTTGCCCATCCTGGTGCTGTTCGGCTTGCTCGCCGGGCTGCGCGTGAAGCCGCACTGGTGTGCCATTGCCGGTGCCGGCACGGCCGTCCTGATCGCCGTCGCGGTCTTCGGGATGCCGGTCGCGCTGGCGGGCATGAGTTTCCTCTACGGCGTGGCGTTCGGCGTCGTGAAGATTGCCTGGATCGTCCTCGCCGCCGTCTACCTGTACGACATCTCGGTGCACACCGGCCAGTTCGAGATCATGAAGGAGTCGGTGGCGGGGATCACCCCGGACCGGCGGCTTCAGGTCCTGCTGGTGGCGTTTTGCTTCGGCGCCTTCATCGAGGGAGCGGCGGGGTTCGGGGCTCCGGTCGCGATCGCCGGGGCCTTCATGATCGGGCTGGGATTCAAGCCGTTCCATGCGGCGGCGCTCAATCTGATCGCGAACACGTCGCCCGTCGCATGGGGTGCGATCGGGACGCCGGTGCACACGCTGGCGGCCGTGTCGGGTCTACCGGAGTCCGACCTGAGCGCAATGATCGGCCGCATCCTGCCCATCACGGGCATCATCGTGCCCTTCTGGCTGGTGCGCGCGATGGTGGGCTGGGCCGAAACGTTCGAGGTGCTGCCCGCCATCTTGGTGGTAGGAGCCTCCTTCAGCCTGACGCAGTATCTCTGGTCCAACCACGTGGATTCGAACCTCGTCGACATCGCGGGCGGCGTCGTTTCGTTGCTCGCGACGGTGGCCTTCCTGCGGTTCTGGCGGCCGAAGCAGGTCTGGAGGTTCGAGGACGAGCGTGCCCCGATGCCAGCAGGACAGCTGAGAGCGAATCCCACGGCCGGCCGCAAGCATACCGCGCGCCAGATCGCCAAGGCCTGGATGCCGTTTGCGATCCTCTCCGTCTTCGTGTTCTTGTGGGGACTGCCGGCCATCAAGGGTGCCATCAACCGGGCCACCACGCCGATCTGGAATGTCCCCTTGCTCCACAATGCGGTGACGCGCGCCGCTCCGGTCGTGACCAAGCTGACGCCGGAGGCAGCGCGGTACGACTTCAACTGGCTTTCGGCCACGGGGACCGGCTGCTTCATCGCCGCGATCATCGCGGGTATCGTCCTCGGCGTGGGGCCGGTCCAGCTCGCGAAGATCTTCTGGTACACGCTGAAGCGCATGAAGCTGGCGGTCATCGCGATTTCTTTCATGCTGGGCCTGGGGTTCACGACTCGCTATTCGGGACTCGATGCCGTGCTCGGTCTGGCGTTCACGCGCACTGGCTGGCTGTTTCCTTTCTTCGGCACATACCTGGGTTGGCTGGGCGTGGCGCTGACGGGCAGCGACACGTCGTCCAACGCGCTCTTCGGTAGCCTGCAGCGCATCACCGCGGAGCAGCTCAAGCTCGATCCGATCCTGATGTGTGCGGCCAACTCGGCGGGCGGCGTGATGGGCAAGATGGTGGACGCGCAGTCCATCACCGTGGCCACGTCGGCGACCAATCAGGTCGGCAACGAGGGGATGATTTTCCGGCACGTCTTCTGGCATTCCATTGGGCTGGGCGCCATCGTCGGCGTGATCGTCCTGCTGTATGCCTACGTCTTCTCGGGCGCCGTGCCGCACGGCCTGACGATCGTGAAGTGAGGCAGGGGGAGCCCGATGTCAAAGCGACAGCCGGAAGGAGAGCTCCAGGCAGCGCCGCGCAGTGCGGCGCCCGGCGCCGCCGACGTGACGCTCGCCGGTAAAGTCGTTGTCATCACCGGTGGCTCGAGCGGCATCGGCCGCGCGATCGCGCTGGCGTGCGCGGACGCCGGCGCCGACGTGGCCCTGACGTATCGCGCCAACCGTCGCGGTGCCGACGAAACGGCCGAAGACGTTCGCTCGCACGGGCGCCGCGCCGAGTCGCTGCTCGCCGACGTGACCGACGCGCGGGACCTGGAGGCGCTCGTAGGTGGCGTGCGCGGAGCGTTCGGCCGGGTGGACGTGTGGGTGAACAATGCGGGCGCTGACATCCTCACGGGGGAGCGGGGGGGGCGCCGGGACGTGCAGTCCTGGGTGGAGAAGCTCGACCGGCTGCTCGCCGTGGACCTGCGGGGGACGGTGCTCGCCTCCTGGAAGGCAGTGGAGCTGATGCGGACGCAGCCTCCGGGGGGGGTGATCTTGAACATGTCATGGGACCATGTGCTCACGGGGATGAAGGGCGGGTACGGCGAGGTCTTCTGCGCCGCGAAGGGCGGCGTGTATTCCTTCAGCCGGGCGCTGGCGCAGTCGGTGGCTCCCCACATCCGCGTGAACGTGCTCGGCCCGGGCTGGATAGAGACCGCGTACGGCAGCACGCTCGAGGCCACGGTGAAGGAGCGCATCACCCGGTCCATCCCGCTGGGCCGCTGGGGCGTGCCGGAGGACATCGCCCACGCGGCGGTGTACCTCGCCTCGGACGCGGCTTCCTACATCACCGGTCAGATGTTGCTGATCAACGGCGGGGGCGTCGTCTAGCCCTCCGGACAAGGAGATTGGTATGGCGCAGAAGGAGCCGACCTACAGCGATGTCGAGGTCGAGCAGAAGCTGAAGGAGTTCCCCGGCTGGTGGTACGAGGACGGCTGGATCCGTCGCACCTATAAGACAGACGGCTGGCCGACCACGCTGATGTTGGTGAACGCGATTGGCTACTTCTCCGAGGCGGCGTACCACCATCCGGATCTGTCGGTCACGTGGGGCCGGGTGATCGTGAAGCTCCAGAACCACGCCGCCGGCGGGATTACCGACAAGGACTTCGAGCTGGCGCGCAAGATCGAGGAATCGGTGCTGTGGCGCCCGAAGGGCGGCGCCCTCGAGGGCACGCCGAACAAGTTCGTGCGCTCGGGCGACCCGCGGTGACGCCCGCCCCGGCGGACGCCGGACCGCGGCGAGTGCTCTTCGTCACGGGCAAGCTCGCCGAGCCCGCGCTCCGCCGCACGCTGGCCGAGATGGCGCCGGCGTTCGCCTACGACATCGCGGTCATGAAGATCACGGTGGCAGCCCTGATGACGACGCCGTGGATCGCGCGCTTCCTGGCGGTACCGCCGGGCACCGACCTCGTGCTGATCCCGGGGCTGTGCGAGGGAGAGGGCGCCGTCCTCGCGGAGCGCGTCGGAGTGCGCGTGGAGAAGGGGCCGAAGGACCTGCGCCAGATCCCCGAGTATTTCGGCCGCGCCGCGCTCGTGCGGGAGTATGGGGCCTACGACATCGAAATCGTGGCCGAGGTGAACAACGCCCCCCGGCTCGCACGCGCCGCGCTGCGGCGCGAGGCCGAGCATTACCGGGCGAGTGGCGCCGATGTCATCGACATCGGCTGCACCCCCGGCCGCGCCTTCCCCGAGCTTGCGGACGTGGTGCGGGAGCTCGTGGGCGCCGGGATGCGGGTGAGCGTCGACTCCTTCGATGTGGACGAGATCGCTACGGCGGTGGCGGCCGGGGCGGAGCTCGTGCTGTCCGTCAACCAGTCCAACCTCGACGTCGCACGGGACCTCGCGGGCACGAAGACACGCGTGGTCGTGATCCCAGACTTCGGCCAGGGCCTCGAGACGCTAGAGCCGAGCATCGCGGCGCTCGAGCGCTGGGGCGTGACGTACCTGATCGACCCCGTCATCGAGCCGATCGGCTTCGGCTTTTTCGCCTCGCTCGAGCGCTTCGCCGCCGTCCGCCGCCGCTACCCCACCGCGCCGCTGTTCATGGGCATCGGCAACATCACCGAGCTCACTGCGGCCGACACGACGGGGGTGAACGCCTTGCTGATCGCGATCTGCGCGGAGCTGGGCGTGCGAGCGGTCCTCACGACCGAGGTCATCCCCTGGGCCCACGGCGTGGTGCGTGAAGTCGACATCGCGCGTCGCCTCATGCACCACGCCGTCAGGCAAAAGTCGCTCCCCAAGGGCGTGGACGACCGTCTGGTCACGCTCAAGGATCCCACGATCCTCGCCTACCGCGAGACAGAGCTGCGCGAGCTGCAGGCCAGAGTGACCGACCCGAACTTTCGGATCTTCGCCGATCGCGACGTCATCACCGTCTTCAACGACGAGCTGTTTGTGCGGGGAACCGACATCCAGGAGATCTTTGCCCGGCTTGGCGTCGACGAGGCCACCCACGCCTTCTACCTCGGTCGCGAGCTGATGAAGGCGCAGCTCGCGCTCACCCTCGGCAAGAACTACCGGCAAGAGGGGGCACTGCAGTGGGGGTACCTCACGCCCCCGGACGACCGCGGCCCCGCGCACGTGAAGCTCACGCCCCGGTCCAAACGATCCCGCGAGCGCCGCAAGGCGGAAGGCGGAGCGTGAGCGACGTCGTGCCCGTGGTCGAAGAGCTCGTCCCCGCCCCCGATCCCGTTGAGACGTGCGCGCGGTTCGCGGACCTGCCCTTCCTGGTCTTCCTCGACAGCGCGACGCACCCGGAGCAGGCCGGCCGGTACTCCTTCCTCGTCGCGGACCCGGCGACGATCGTGCGCTCGAAGGGTGCGCTTACCCAGCAGCTGGGCGAGGGCCGCTGGACAAGGGTCGCCGCGGATCCCGTGGCTCACGTAAGTGCCCTGCTCGAGCCGTTCGCGGCGGAGCCGGTCGCCGGCCTCCCGCCGTTCCAAGGCGGGGCGGCGGGCTACGTGGGGTACGACTGGGGAGCCCAGCTCGAGCGCGTGCCGCGGACGCGCTACGACGACCTCGCAATCCCGGACGTGATGCTGGGCTTGTACGACTGGGTCATCGCCTGGGATCATCAGACGAAGCGGGCGTGGGTGATTTCGACGGGGATCCCCGAGCAGGGGGCGGCGCGGCGCGACCGGACGGCCCGGCGGCTGGCGTTCGTGAAGGAGCGGTTGGCGGAGCGGCGCTCCGGCGGTCGGAGCGCGGGGGGCGTGCCGGAGCGACTGCGTCGTTTTGTCGCGCAGGCACGCCTCCCGCGCTCCGACCGCCCCGCCGCGCCGTCCTACCCCGTGCCAGATGTCCCCGGCCTCCGCTCAGGCGAACCTGTCGCAGCGACTCGAGGCGCCGCTTGCCGGGACGCCGTTCGAGTTGTACCGCCGCCTGCGGCAGCGCAACCCCGCCCCGTTCGCGGCGTACCTCGCGTTCGGCGACGTCGTGGTGGTCAGCTCGTCCCCTGAGCGCTTCCTGTGCGTCGACGCTGGCCGCCGCGTCGAAACCCGTCCCATCAAGGGCACGCGACCGCGTGGGGTCGGCCCGGAGCACGATGCGGCGCTCGCCCTGGCGCTCGCCGAGAGCGACAAGGACAGGGCCGAAAACGTGATGATCGTGGACCTGCTGCGCAACGACTTGTCACGGGTATGCCAACCCGGCACCGTGCGGGTACCCGAATTGTTCGCACTCGAGCACTACCAAACCGTCCACCACCTCGTGTCGACGGTCGTGGGAGAGCTCGCGCCCGAGCTCGACGCGCTCGACCTGTTGCGCGCAGCGTTTCCGGGCGGCTCGATCACCGGCGCGCCCAAGGTGCGGGCGATGCAGATCATCGCGGAGCTCGAGCCTACACAGCGTGGCGTGTATTGCGGCTCGATCGGCTACCTGAGCGCCACCGGGGCCCTCGACTCGAGCATCGTGATTCGGACCTATCTGGTGGTCGGCCGCGACGTCTATTTTCAGGTCGGCGGCGGCATCGTGGCCGATTCGGACCCAGAGCAGGAGTACCGGGAGACGCTCGACAAGGCCCGCGGCTTGATCGCCGCCCTCAAGTCATGATCCTGCTCATCGACAACTACGACTCCTTCGTCTACAACCTCGCCCGCTACGTGCGCGAGCTCGGGGAGGAGACAGTTGTCCGACGCCATGACGCCACGTCGTACGAGGAGATCGAGCAGTTCCGACCATCACACATCATCATCTCCCCCGGTCCGTGCTCGCCCGGCGAGGCGGGGATCTCCACAGACGTGGTGCGGCGGTTCGGTTCCACGACGCCCATCCTCGGCGTCTGTCTGGGCCACCAGTGCATCGGGGCGGCCTACGGAGCGGGGATCGTGCGCGCCGGCCGCCCCATGCACGGCAAGGCGTCGCGCATCCGTCACGCCGGACGGGGGATCTTCGCCGGGCTCCCCAACCCGTTTCGGGCGGCGCGCTACCACTCCCTCGTCGTGGCGCGGGCCGGCCTACCGCCGGAGCTCTCCGTGATTGCCACAGCCGAGGACGGCGAGATCATGGCGGTCGAGCACGTGCGCCACCCGGTGATCGGCCTCCAGTTTCATCCTGAATCGGTGCTCACCGAACACGGGTACCTCCTGCTCGACCGCTTCCTCCACGGCGCGACCGCGCGCACCGACTGGCTCCCTGACCGCGCCGACGGCGCGCGCGCACCGCGCCCTCCGCCCCCTCCCGCCCCCCTGCTCCCCGAACGGGCGCCGGGGATCGCGCCGCCCCCGCCGCCCCCCGCGGAATTGGTGCGGTGATCATCGAGTCGATTCTCACGACCCTCGATCCCGCCGGGACGGCCAACTTCGCGCCGATGGGCGTCGAATGGGGCGAGCAGGAGATCGTCATCAAGCCGTTTCTCGAGACCACGACGTTCAAGAATCTCCGCGACACCGGGGCGGCCGTCGTGAACCTGACGGACGACGTCATGCTGTTCGCGCAGGGCGCGATCGCCACCGTCCAGTTCCCGGCGGTCCCGGCGACCGCCGTCCGCGGCGTCGTGCTCGAGGCGGCGTGCTCCTGGCGAGAGGTCAAGGTGCACTCGCTCGACGCCACCCCGCCGCGCGCGCGCGTCGTGACCGTCGTAGCGCACCGGGGGTTCAGGCGCGAGTTCCTCGGCTTCAACCGGGCGCGCCACGCCGTGCTCGAGGCTGCGATCCTGGCGACACGCACCCATCTCCTGGCGGCCGAGCAGGTCCGCGATGAGTTCGCGCGGCTGCAGGTGATCGTGGACAAGACGGCGGGTCCGCGCGAGCGCGACGCGATGGCGCTGCTCTCGGACTACGTGCACATCGCGCCGTCCGGGCGTACCGAGACCGCGTCGCGATGAGCGAACGCGCGTCCCCCGTGTTCGTGGAGGCGCCGGCCCGGCTGCATTTCGGGGTCCTCGATCTGCGGGGCGACCTGGGACGGCGCTTCGGCGGCATTGGGGCAGCGGTCCCCGCGCCGTCGCTGCTGCTCGAGGCGCGCCCCGCCCCTGAGCTTCGCGCGGAAGGCCCCGACGCGACCCGGGCGCTCGCGTTCGCCCAGCGCTTCGCCGCTCACCACGGCATCCAGCCCCGCGTGCACTTCTGCCTGCACCGCACCATTCCCGCGCATGCGGGGCTCGGGTCGGGCACGCAGCTCGCCCTGGCGGTGGCGCGCGCCACAGCCGAGCTGTACGCGCTGCCGACGGATGCGCCGGCCCTGGCGCGCGCCGTCGACCGGGGGCGGCGGTCGGCGGTCGGTCTGTGGACGTTCGCGTACGGTGGGCTCGTGCTCGAGGGCGGGCGCAGACCGGGCGACGACGCGCCCGCCCCGCTCCTCGCCCGGCTGGCGATTCCCGCAGCGTGGCGCTGCGTGGTCGTCGTCCCCGCGGGGAAGCCCGGGCTCGCGGGTGACGAAGAGGCGGCGGCATTCGGGCGGCTACCGCCGCCGGCCGCGAGCGAGGTGGCGCGCATCGCGCACCTCGTGCTGATGCAGCTGCTCCCTGCCGTGGCCGTGGCCGACTTGCCCGCGTTCGGGGCGGCGCTGACCGAGGTGCAGCGCATCACGGGGGGGTGGTTCGCGCCGGCCCAGGGCGGTGTGTTTGCACCGGGCGAGACGGGCGAGCTCGTCGAGCGGCTGCGGCAGTGGGGAGCGATCGGCGTGGGCCAGAGCTCCTGGGGGCCGGCCGCTTACGGGATCGTGGAGGACGCGGCTGCGTCCCAGGCGCTCGCGGCGCGGGTCCGGGCCGTCCTCGGCGCCGGCGGGACCGTGTATGAAGCCGGGTTCAGCGGCGCCGGAGCGCGCGTATGGCGCGGGGCGAGCCCCGTTTCAATCTGAAAAGGTGGGCTTTTGGGGTCGATTGACAGTGCCTGCACCTGGGGATATAACCACTATCCCTGGAAGCTATTCCTGGCTGGAGGTAGTTCGGACGATGGCTGTGGCCTGTCGGGAACGCGCGCCCCCGGACGTTGCTCACGAGGGTTAGCAAGGCTGACAGGCAAGTTGCGTGAACCGTTTTTCTCTCCACCCTCATCCTCAACATGAGGTCAGCTATGAACCGCTTCAAACTGCTGTCCGGCGGAATCGCGGCGAGCATGATGGTGCTCACGGCGTCCGCCGTCGCCCAGGGTCCGGGCGAGTGGACGATGACGGGTCGGACGTACGACCTGCAGCGGTATAGTCCGCTCACCCAGATCAACAAGGCGAACGTGAAGGGCCTCAAGGCCGCGTGGACGTTCTCGACCGGTGTCCTGAACGGCCACGAGGGAAATCCGCTGGTGTTCAACAACGTCATGTACGTGCACAGCGCGTTCCCCAACATCGTCGCCGCCCTCGATCTGACCAAGCCGGGCGCGCCGATGATCTGGAGGACCGTGCCGAGCCAACCGCCCGAGGCGAAGGCGATCGCCTGCTGCGACCTGGTGAACCGCGGCCTCGCCTACCATCCGAGCGGCAAGCTGTTCATCGAGCTGCTGCACGGCGACCTGCTGGCACTCGATGCGAAGACCGGCAAGCAGATCTGGCGCGTCCCGAACGCCGACTACAAGACCGGCTCGACGATGACCAACGCTCCGATCGTGATCAAGGACCTCGTGATCGCGGGGATTTCGGGCGGTGAATTCGGCGTGCGCGGGCGGGTGACGGCCTACGACGTGAACACCGGCAAGGAAGTATGGCGCGCCTACTCGACCGGCCCCGATGCCGAAGTGAAGATCGTGGGCGACGCGAACCCCAACTACCCGTCGATGCGCGGCAAGGATCTGGGCGTCTCGACATGGCAGGGGGATGAGTGGCAGCACGGCGGCGGAACCACGTGGGGCTGGTACTCCTATGATCCGCAGCTGAACCTGTTCTACTACAGCACGGGCAACCCGGGGACGTGGAACCCCGATCAGCGGCCCGGCGACAACAAGTGGTCGATGACCATCTTCGCCCGCAATCCGGACAACGGCGAAGCGAAGTGGGCGTACCAGATGACGCCGCATGACGAGTGGGATTACGACGGCGTCAATGAAGACGTCCTCGTCGACCTGACGATCGGCGCGAAGCCGGTGAAGGCGCTGGTGCACTTCGACCGCAACGGCTTCGGCTACACGCTCGACCGGACCAACGGCAAGGTGCTCGTTGCCGAGCCGTTTGGGCAGGTCAACTGGGCCTCGAAGATCGACCTGACGACGGGCGTTCCGGTGCGCAATCCGCAGTTCGGGACCACCTCGAAGAAGAACACCGAGGGAATCTGCCCGGCCGCCATCGGCTTCAAGGATCAGCAGCCCTCCGCCTACTCGCCGCAAACTCGCCTCTTCTACGTCCCGACGAACAACATCTGCATGGATTACGAGGGCGTCGAGGTGAAGTACTCGGCCGGTCAGCCCTACGTCGGCGCGATCGTGCGCATGTTCCCGGGCCCGGGCGGCAACCGTGGCGCCTTCATCGCGTGGGATCCGACGGTGGGGAAGATCAAGTGGTCGATCAAGGAGAACCTCGCCGCGTACGGCGGGGCCTTGGCGACGGCCAGCGGCATCGTGTTCTACGGCACAATGGAAGGCTGGCTCAAGGCGGTTGATGCGACGACCGGCACCGAGCTGTGGCGGTTCAAGTGCCCGTCGGGCATCATCGGCAACCCGATGACCTACCTCGGGCCGGACGGTAAGCAGTACATCGCTGTGCTCTCCGGAGTCGGCGGCTGGGCGGGCGCGGGCATCGCGCTCGGCCTCGGCACCGAAGATCCGACGGCGGCGCTGGGCGCCATCGGCGCATTCGGCGACTACACAAATATCAGCAACGCCGGCGGTACGCTGTTGGTGTTCGGGCTCTAGTCACGCAGTGAAGGCGTAAGGCACCCGGTGCTGGAGCGAACGCGCTCCGGCACCGGGTGTAGCATCTGTACGACACCGCAGCGCTCCGTCCGCTGGACCAGCTAAGGAGAACGATGAATCGCACTCGGGCCAAACTTGCGGCTGCCCTCCTCCTCGCGGCACCGGCAGTCGTCCTCATGGCCGGCGCACCGCGACCTCTCACCGACCTCCGGGTGTGCGCCGACCCGTTCGACCTCCCCTTTTCCAACGACCAGGAGCAGGGATTCGAAAACAAGATCGCGCACGTCGTCGCGCAGGATCTCAACGCCCGTGTGGTCAATTACTGGTGGCCCAGCCGGCGGGGCGTGTTGCGCAACTCGATCCTCGGCGGCTTCTGCGACGTCATGATCCAGGCCCCAGTAGGCCTCGATCCTGTGGCTACGACGAAGCCCTACTACCGCTCCACCTACTACTTCGTGTACCGTGCCAACCACGGGCTCCAGGTGCGGTCGCTTGACGACACCATCCTGAAGCACCTCAAGATCGGTGTGAACATCATCGGTTACGACTACACCAACACGCCGCCGGCGCACGCACTCGGGGCGCGCGGCATCGTAGGCCTGGTCGGCTTCGGGAACTTCCTCAACCCCGATCCCAAGGCGGACCACCCCGACGACATCATTCGGGCGGTCGCGAGCGACTCCATCGACCTGGCGATCGTGTGGGGACCGTTGGCCGGCTACTGGGTCAAGCGCCAGCCCGTGCCGCTGACCATGGCGGCGCTCCCCGACTCGGATGCGGTCTCGGGCATGCCGTTCGCCTTCAGCATGGCGATGGGCGTGCGGCATCGCGACAAGGAGCTCAAGGCTCGGCTCGATTCCGTGATCGACCGCCGCCGCGGCGAGATCACGGCGATCCTCCAGGAGTACAGCGTGCCCATGCTCGAGCTGCGCCCCACAACGACTGGGTCCTCCCAGCGCGGCGGACAAGCCGTCGCCGCCCCAGGCGCCGGCAGCCCGCGCGACAGCCTCCTCGTATCCGATTCGATCTATCAGGGATGGAAGTGGTTCCACGTGTACTGCTTCCGCTGCCACGGCGAGGACGCCATGCATCCCGTGCTCCCCAACGCCCCCGATCTGCGGTGGGTGCTGAGCAAGGACGGGAAGGCCTACCCCCGCGACTCGTTCGAATACACGGCGCTGAACGGCCGCGCCGACAAGGGGATGCCGGCGTGGAAGGTGCTGCTCGACACCGCCGCCGTAAAGGAGCTGTACCAGTATGTGAAGGCGCGGAGCGACGGCTGGCTCAAGCCGGGGCGGCCGCACCGCGAATCGGACTTGAAGAAGAGTCAGTGACCCGCGCGGTCGTCGGGGCGGCGTTGGCATCGATTGCCGTAGGGAGCGTCGTCGTTGCCGCCGCCCAGCAGCGCCTCACCCGTGAGCAGGTTCTCGCGGCGATCGGTGCCGCCACTCCGCAAGCTCCGGCCGACTTCACCGGGAAAGACCTCTCGGGCCTCGACCTGAGCGGCGTGGACTTCAAGCGCGCTAACCTGTCGCGCTGCCAGCTCGTGAAGACCAGTCTCGTGAAGGCGCAGCTCTTCTCTGTCACCCTCTCCGACGCGATCGCCACGGACGCCGACTTCACGGGCGCCAAGCTCGACGCGTCCGTGATGTATCGCGTGGACATGCGTCGCGCCGTGCTCCGCGATGCGAGTCTGTTCGCGGTCATCGCTTCCGACGCAAACTTTTCCGATGCCGACCTCGCGCACGCCCGCATCATTGCGCCGATGAGCAATGCCAAGTTCGCGCGCGCCAAACTCGCCAACGCGGACCTGGGCGCGGACCCGGGCAACCAGTCCATGGGTATCATGCGCACGGACGCGAGCGGGGTCGATTTCACCGGGGCCGACTTCTCCGGCGCCAACTTGCGGAAGGTCCTGCTGGTGCGTGCGGACTTGACGGGCGCCGACCTGACCGACGCCGACGTGACCGGCGCGGATCTGAGCGGTGCGATCCTCCGGAGCATTCGCGGGCGCGATCGGATCCGCGGGCTGGACAAAGCGATCCACGCCGACCAGGCGATCTTCAACGATTGACGGGAAAGGGCGGATGCGATCTGCGATGACGCGGGCGCGCTATGGCGTCCTGCTGGCGCCGCTCTGCCTCGCGGGCGCCGGTCCGGCCCGCACGGCGGATCCTCAGCTCTGGGTCAGTAACGAGGTAGGGAACACCATCACCGTCATCTCCCCCCGGACCAACGCCGTTCGGGCGACCATTGCGGTGGGCAAGCGCCCGCGCGGGCTGGCGCTGAGCCCCGACAATCGCACCGTCTACGTGGCCCTCGGTCAGGACGACGCCGTCGGCCTGATCGACGTCGCCAAGGCCGCCATGACCAAGACGCTTGCCGCCGGCCGCGATCCCGAGCTGGTCGTGGTCAGCCCCGACGGCCGCACGCTGTACGTCTCCAACGAGGAGATCGCGCATGCGTCGGCCATCGACGCCGGCAGCGGAGAGATGCGGTTCTCGACCCCGGTGGGCGTAGAGCCCGAAGGTATTGCCGTGTCACCCGACGGCGCGAAGGTGTACGTCACCGCGGAAACGAGCAACACGGTGAGCGTGCTCGACGCGAAGACCGGCCGCGTGTTGCGGACGATTCACGTGGGCGAGAATCCGCGCACCGTGGCTTTCTCGCCGGACGGCCGCCAGGCGTACGTGACGGCCGAGGCCGGCGGCAACGTCACGATCCTGGACGTCGCCACGGACTCGGTGCTGGGGCAGTTCCCGATCCGGGATGGCAAGACCAAGCCGGTGCGAATCGCCTTCACTCCGGACGGACGGCTGGCCTACGTCACTGAGGGAGCAGCGGGCAGCGTGAGCGTCGTCGACTTGACGGCGCGCAAGGTGATCGACACGATTCCCGTCGGGAAGCGCCCCTGGGGCATCGCCCTCTCGCCCGACGCCCGGTGGCTCTACACCGCCGACGGTCGTTCCAACCAGGTCTCGGTGATCGACACGCAAACGCGGAAGGTCAGCGCCACCATTCCGGTAGGCGACCGGCCCAACGATCTGCTCTACATCCCCTAGGGAAAGACTTCTGATCGCTTAGGGGAAGGCTTCTGATCGCTGCGACTCGCTGATTCCCACGCTGAAGCGTGGGCTCGGCACAGCACTGTCCTGAAGGACACCTAGTGCGCCTCCTAGCCGAGCGGCAGGCGCGCCAGCCACCAAGCGGGGCGGCGCGCCCGCACCCAGCCGTCCACGCCCCAGGTCCGTCCCGCGCGCGCCGCGAGGATGACGACCAGGCTCGTGATCAGCATGTAGTGGAATCCCTGTTGCGCCGAGCCCTGCCATTGCACCGCCAAGCCGTAGTTGGCGACCAGGAAGAGCCCAATGCCGGAGGCGAGTGCCGTGAGGCAGCCGAACACCAGCCCGAGGCCGACCGCCGTTTCCCCGAAGGCTGTCAGCTGGGCGAACAGGCCGCTGTGCGCCAGGACGGTGTGCTGCATGAACTCCCGGAAGAACCCGACCGGGTTCCCATCGGCGTACTTCCCGACGAGCAGCGGCATCACGTGCATCCAGCGGTCCGACGCGCTGAGAACGGGGAGGAAGCCCCACAGCAGCGTGACCGACAACTTCGTGAACAGCGCCTTGGCGAACCACACGCCGACGGCGATCCGGAGGACGGCCAGCCAGCGCTCGGGGGAGCGCATCGGAGGAGCGCCAGCGATGGTGTCCATTGGGTCGCACCTCTCCGAAGGCGGTCCCGGGACCGCTTGCCAGCGAGTCACTAACGGCCGGGGCGCCGACGCGTCGGGGCCGCGGCTCGGTTATGTTACCTCGAGCGGCGGGGAAAACACCAGGCCCTAGACGAGGATTCGCTTTGATAAGGGTGTGGACACCGCTCGCAACGTGCGACGTTCGATCATGAACGTACTCTCGAACTCGGGACCTCGACGCCGCAGATGAGCCGGCCGCGCTAGACCGGTCGACGGCTGCGGGAAGTTCAACCTCTTGCCGTTAGGATGCCTAGGCACTCGCCTGGGCGCCGCCTTCCGTCTGATCGACATTTCGCGCGCTGCAGCGCTCTACGAATTTCACAATGACGTAGGTCATGCCCAAGGCACGTACATCTCGCCACCGCGACAGAGCGAGAGGCGAGTGCTTTCCCACTGTGCGAGGCTCGCCAGCGTCTTGATCCAGGCGCTCGCGCTGTTGCGTGATCGCGACAGGCGGGCGCGGCGCACCTTGAGAGATGTCGCGTGGGCGCGGCAAACCCTGTGCCGCGCAAAACGACATAGCGTTTGCTGCCGAGAGATGGCAGACTAAAGGGCCATCTGCCGCTTGAGGGCGACCCGTTGCCTCCTTGTCGCACGCGGTGCGGCGCCACGAGTCTCCTATTGAGGGTCCTCGCTGGTTGCGCAGCGATCGCGTGCCGCGCCGCCGGCGAACAGCACCGTCCCGACGCGGGCGAACAACACCGTCCCGACGCGGCGGGAGCGGCACCCGAGGTAATGGGGCTCGACACCACGCAGGCCGGGACCGATACGCCGCCGCGCAAGAGTGCGGCTGGGGATCGCAGCAGTCTTACGGTCGTAATCGACAACGCGAGATTGCTGGTCGTCGACCCACGGGGGGCGCGCACTGGGCTGGATCCGGCGACAGGCAGGAAAGTCAAGGAGATCCCTGGGTCGGTCGTGTTCGTGGATCGTATCGACAACGCCGTCACCGGAGAAGTCGCGACCTCTTTCACCGTGCAAGTAATCATCAACCAGCCTTCGGAGGGTACGTATCGCGTGGTGGTCGTCGGGTTGGGCCGTCCTTCGGAGTTGGCGGTGCATGCCTTTTCGACCGATGGAAGCGCTGAGCCACGAATCGCCGTAACGCTGCGTCTGGAGAAAGAGCCACGTACAGAATACCGCCTCCACTTTCTCAAAGCACCCGGCAGTAGTTCGCAGCTCGAGAAGATCGAACCTGGAGGTCCTCCATGATCAGCATAATTCAACGGCGAACCTGGTCGCTCGGGTGGTCTGCGCTCGCTGCCCTGGGGATGCTAGCGTGCACAGAGTCCGTACGGGATAGACAGGTCACGGGGCCAGAACGTCAGCTCATGACGGCGAGTGATTCAGCAGCCTTTCTCGCTCAGCGGGGTAGCGGAGCCAGCCCTCAGTCCCCCAGCGAGGGGGTGCCGATCCGTGCGGGCGAGTCGGCGGTAATGACCATCATAAGCGCCGAATGCGCCAGCATTGGCAGCGTACTCTCGGTCTCGGGCGCTCTCTCCGGAACGACGGCCAGCCAGCGCTCGGGGGAGCGCATCGCAGGAGCCATTCCCACCTGGACATCCATCAACCCGTACCCTCCTCGGACGAGCCGCCTCACCAGTTGACCAGACGAAAAAAAGGGCGGCGGTCCCGCGTCACCGCCCGCCGCCCTCGTGCTGCAATCTAGGCTATTGGGTCACGGCGCGGAACGCGTTGATGCGCCCGTGGCTGTAGAAGAGATCCACGCCCGGCTTGCCGAGATCGTCGGCGGACTGCTCGAGCCGGGTGCGCAGCTGGC
>WNEP01000835.1_pt1 | contig 16185 bp, 11 predicted proteins | sample 5399961 | NCBI WGS metagenome assembly WNEP01 (sample SAMN13153329, study PRJNA577476) | soil metagenome | isolation source: 20 cm grassland meadow soil pre-rain plot 5 | place: USA:California | collected 2015-09-08 | reverse complement strand
TCAGACCCTTCACGGAATTGGCCACCGACCTGGCTAACAACACGGTCGCCAGCTACAACTTCATCACGCCGAACCTCACCAACGACATGCACGATGGCACCATCGCCGACGGCGACAACTGGCTGGCCAAAAACGTGCCAGTGATTCTCAATTCCACCGCCTACAAGCAGGGTGGCGTGATCTTCATCACCTGGGACGAGGGAGAAGGCGGCTCCGCGCCCGGCGACACGAAGGACGGGCCGATCGGCATGATGGTCCTCTCGGCGAACGCCAAGGTTGGTTACCAGAACACAATCCACTATGACCACGGCTCGACGCTGCGGACGGTCGAAGAATGCTGGGCGGTGCCGCGAACCAGACGGACTTGAGTGATCTGTTTACCTCGTTCCCATGAGCGCCGTAGCCCAACTCACTCGCGCACCGCCTGGGACGCCGCCGAGCCGCCCGCTGAAATGCGGGCGGCTCGGCGATGCAGGCCGAACCAGGCTTGACGCTCGACAGGGAGCAACGGTGGACACGGCGAGCACTGTAGCCGCATCGGCGAACAACCTGACTATGTAGGTGCAAGCCCCGCCGGCCATGATCATGCCGCCACGGAATGTTGACCCATTATCTTCACAGCCCGCGCGACAACGCTGTCCCAAGACAAGCTCGCCACCGCATGGCGACGAGCGTTGGCGCCCATCGCGATCCGGCGTCTCGGGTCTGATAGAAGTGAGTGCAGGCTCTCAACGAGAGCATTGAGATCACCTGCGTCATAGAGCAACCCGGTAACGCCGTGGTCGATGAGCTCATTGAGCTGACCGAGTCGCGGCGCCACGACCGGTCGGCCCGCTGCGAGCGACTCGAGCACCTTGAGTGGAGAGAAATAGAAGGGTTGCTCAGCCGAGTACGGCGCGACCGTAAGATCCATCGCAGCAAGGTACGCCGGTATCTCCTCATGGCGGACCTTGCCTGCCAGCAGCACGTGCTCCTCGAGGGCATTACTCCTGACCCGCTCGCGGATGTGCTCCAGACCCGGGCCCTCGCCGACAATCAGCAGCCGCTGATCGCGCTGCCGCCTTCCCAACTGGACCATGGCATCCAGAAGGAAGTCCATCCCGTGCCAGGGCTTCAAGCTTCCCAAGAAACCGACGACCGGCTGCTGCCCGAGCGAATAGCGCGTTCGAATCGGCTCAGGATCTATGTCCGGATGGAATCGTCGCGTATCAACCCCGTTGGCCAGGCAGGAGATGCGATCGGCTGCGATTCCTTGCGCCTGCAGGTATTGCTTCAGCGGTTCTGATACGGTGATGAGGGAGTCTGCTTCGCGGAAGCATCGGGTCTGCATCTCCTGTGCCAGCGCCTTGAGCCTCAACACCCGATGGCGTTCTTGTTCCTCGATCAGCGGCGCATTCACCTCGAGGACGTAAGGCACTTCGAAGGTCCTCGCGAGCCTCGCGCCGGAGGCGTGGAAGAGCGAATAGCGTTCGTATACAACGTCAGGCCTGAACTCCCTCTCCGACAGCTCAGCCAAAGCACGAGCCGCGAATTCCGTGTCATACGACAGCTTGTCGAGCTCGTGGCACACGGCCACATCCTGCGGGTCGAACGCCAACCCCAGCCGCGCCGCCTCCTTCTCACGCCTTTCTTGACTCAACCGCGGTTCGATTTCGATCACTGTCGCGTCCGGATCGGAATTACCTTCCCCGCGATCAGTGCACAACAGCCAGACCTCGTTGCCGCCGCGGGTAAGCGCGCTTACGAACTCTCGCACGTGTACGGACGCTCCCTTGAAGCCCCTGATGGGTATGCCCCAATCGGCGCAGATGTAAAGCACTTTCACGATCCCTTCCTTCCCTCGATCACGAATGTATGAATTGGCTTCGCGTTGCAGGGACTTCCATGGTTGCAGGGACTTATTACATGGATGTGATCCCTGCGATACTCCGCTCCGGTGCGCTCACGCCGAGACCCTGTCGGCGTCGATGAGGTCATCCACCTCCTCGAGAAACACGGCGACAGCGTTTTGTGCGCCTCTGACAAGCCCCGGCCGGTGCAGCACACCGTGCTGGTTTTTTCGGCGCAGAATCTCGACTAGAACGCGTGTACGCTTGAATTGTCCATACTGTTTGTAGCGTACGTCCCGACCTGTGGCAGGGCGGTGAGCGGCAGGCGCAGGGCCTCGGGTGAAACCCTACTAATGAACGACCCCGGGGGTTGATCGTCGACAAGCTGCCGCTACGGTTCCTACGTGGCGCTTCTCAAGGGCACCGTGACCAAGGAACGACGCAGCCTGCGATCTGCCCAGTTATTCGCATTCAGGGATATGGCTGCCAAGCCGGGCGGTTTCCTCACAGGAGCGCGCGCGTGGCGCTGCAGGTCCGATGGGGTGCGAAGTGCGGGCAGGCCTCGAGGACATAACCGTCCCACTTGCCATGGACAGCATAGGCGTCATGCCGCTCTTGCAGGGGCACAAGCGTCCATGCCGGCTCTTAAAGACCAGGGATGTCACGCAAGCCCTGACGGTTGCAGGCGGAGCGAGGCCCGATATCGCGTATTTCAGCATGTCGGCGGTGGGCGTCTTTCGCGTTGCACTTACCGGACGCATCGAGCGCTTGGGGCCGCCGGAAGCGCGAGCAAGGGTCAGAGCGATCGAAGAACCGTATTTCGAGGAATGCCGGCAGCGGTTTTTTGCGCTGGATCAATTTCCAGAAAACGCGGATCGCTTCGCTATCACCTACGCCGACGTCTACGACGAAGTCGCCAACCGGGCCGGGCAGCGTGCCACATGAGCTGGTCCGTACGCCCCCTAGCCTCGGTTGCTAGTCGTCGAGCTTCGAGTCGAAAGGCAAAGTATTCCGGATGGTGGCTGTCAGCGCGCGACCCGCCTCATCAAGTCTACCGGCGTCCCACAGGACTGTGACCATGTGATTGGTGTCGGGTCGGATCGTCCTGATATGGCTGAATGTCGGAAACCTGTCGCAGAAAAGGCGGCGGCTGCCGCCGTGCATCGTATCGAAGCCGCAGCACGTGACTGAGACGTGAACTGTTGATCGCCCGCCGCTGCACCAGATTCTCTAGCACGACAGTGACAGTGCCGGAAATCAGGAAACGACCGCAGCGAGGGCACTCGATAGCATCAGTGTCAGCGAAGTCGGCCACTGGACCGAGAAGCTGAGCCTGAGTGCCACATACCGGACATCTGAGTTGTGTCATTGTCTCACCTGCAACCCTCACTCACGGCGTCGGAAGGGAACCACGTTTGCGTCCGTGCGCAGCCCATCGAGGTAATCCGCCCAAGCCTGCATCATCTTGCGGCGTTCATCGAGCCGCTGCGCCCGGTTGTACGCCGCGCGCACCTCGTTGCGCTCCTGGTGCGCGAGCTGCAGCTCGATGACGTCAGGCGGATAACCCGTCTCATTCAGGAGCGTCGACGCCATCGCGCGGAACCCGTGCCAGCTCATTTGATCGCCCGTGTATCCCATCCGGCGCAGGGCGGCCGTAATGGCGTTGTCGCTCAGGGGCCGTTCGGCGCTGCGCGGCGACGGGAATACGTAGCGCCCCCTTCCCGTCAGCGGCCGAATGTCGCGCAGTATCGCCACCGCCTGGTCGGCGAGCGGCACGAGGTGCTGCTGCCGCATCTTCATGCGCTGTGCGGCGATCCGCCATTCCGCGGCGTCCAGATCGATCTCGGTCCATTCTGCGGCGCGCAACTCGCCGGGGCGCACGAAAACCAGAGGGGCGAGTTTCAACGCGGCTTCAACCACCGGGTGGCCGCGGTAACCGTGGAGTGCCCGAAGGAGCTGCGCGACCTCGCGCGGGTCGGTGATCGCCGCCCGATTGGTCACCGTCACAGGGGCCAGGGCGCCGCGAAGATCAGCGGTGGGGTCGCGCTCCGCGCGCCCGCTCGCGATCGCGTAACGCACCACCTGCCCTACGCGCTGCTTGGCCCGATGCGCGGTCTCATGCTTGCCGCGGCGCTCCAGCCTGCGGAACACGCCGAGGAGCTCGGGCACGGTCAAAGCAGAGACGGGGCGCGCGCCGATGTACGGGAACAGCAGGTCTTCAAACGTCCAGACCGCCTTCTTCATGGTCTTCAGAGCGAAGGGCTGCTTCGCGAGCCATTCCCGAGCGATCGACTCGAACGTATTGGAGCGGCTGTCGCGCTCGGCGCGCCGCTCGGCGGCGGGATCGCGGCCCGCCTCGAGCGCGCTCCGCAAGCTCCCACGCTTGGCGCGCGCGGCCTTGAGTGAGGTCGCGGGATACGTGCCCAGGCTCACCATCGACTCGCGGCCTCCAAGCGTGTACCGAAGCCTCCACTGCTTCGCGCCCGTAGGAGTGACGAGGAGGTAGAGCCCGCCTCCGTCCCGAAGCTTGTATGGGCAGGCCTTGGGTCTGGCGCTTCGAAGACGCGCCTCGGTCAGAAAATCGGTAGCGGCCAATTCGTACCCGTCGGGGTTCTCCGTACCCGTCATTGTACCCGTCTTGGTTTCCGTACCCGTCGTTTTTGGCCGTTACGCCGTGAGCGTTCCTGAGCAGCGGATTTCTCACGAAATGCCTATTTTTGCAGGACTTCGTGAGACGAAGTGAGTCCGGGTGATACGTGGTGAGATGGGGTGGTGGCGCCCCCGGCCGGAGTTGAACCGACGACCTACCGCTTAGGAGGCGGTCGCTCTATCCACTGAGCTACGGGGGCGCAGCGCGAGCGCAGTGTACCGGCCCCCTCCCCCTCCCTACCATCCCGACCATCCCCCTGGTGCGGCCGGTGGCGTACCATGCGAAATACGCGCTCCTCCTGCGTGGCGGAGGCGTCCTTCGTGTCAGGAGATGCCATGCCCACTTCCGTCAGCGCAGGGAAAGCGGTGACGCGGCACTTCGAAGTCCGCCGCGTGCCGCTGCGACAACCGCTCGAGTGGCTGGATCGTGGCTGGACTGACCTCAAGGAGATCCGCAGTGCCGGTCTCGCTCACGGAGCGCTGATCGCGATCCTCGGAGCCGTGCTCCTGATGCTCGGCAGCACGCACCTCTACCTCACCGCGGCCGCCGTTACGGGCTACCTGCTGGTCGGGCCCGTGATGACCACCGGCTTGTGCGAGCTGGCGCGTCGCCGCGAGGCGAAGGAGCCGGTGGGGTTCGATGAGTCGCTGCGTGGATTGACTCGCAACCCCGACGGCCTCGTGCACTTCGGGGGCGTGCTCGCCCTCATCGCGGTCGTGTGGTTCGTCCTCTCCGCCGTCCTGCTGCAATCGGTGCTCAATGCCTCGGTGCCGAGTCTCGCGGTCGCACTGTGGGGCGGAGCGGCGGAGATGAGCGCGGGACAGCTCCTGGGCTACGTGGGATGCGGGGCGATCCTTGCGGGCACGGTATTCGCAGTCTCGGTCGTGTCCGTGCCGCTCATCATCGACCGGCACGCTGGCGCCTCCGACGCCATCCGGGCGAGCCTGCGCGCTACGGCGGCGAACCTGCCGGCCATGCTGCTGTGGGCGGCGCTGATCGTGGCCATTACGGCGCTCGGGTTTCTGACGCTGCTCGTCGGCATGGTCATCGTCGCCCCGGTTCTCGGCTACGCGACCTGGCACGCCTACCGGGACCTGATCGGCTGACCCGCGCCATTTCGCGGAGGCCCGCCCGGGCCGTCGAGCTCAGACGTTCTGCAGCTCTCTGAGTGTCGCCAGCAACTGCTCGGCATTGATGGGCTTGCTCGCGATCCGCAGGTGGGGGTCCCTGGGCAGCTCATTGACGGCGGAAGAGGTATCCCCGGTCATCAACAAGGCCCTCAGGGGCCTGTGCAGCGTCCGGCGCAAGGCCTCGATCACCTGCATACCCGTCTCTCCATGCTGGAGATGATAGTCGGTCACCAGCAGATCGAGGCGCGGGTTCTTGGCCGCGTGCGCCAGCGCCTCCGCCATGGAGGCGACGGCGGTGACCTGATAGCCCTCGCTCCTGAGCAGCATGCGTGTCGCTTCGCGCACGCCGGCGTGATCTTCGACCAGCAGCACATGCGCCTGGTCCGGCGCCAGCCGCACCGGCCGCTCCGCGCTCTTGCGCAGCACATGGCCGACGGCCTGGCCATGACCCGCCGGGAGGCTGAGCGCGAACACCGAGCCCTTGTTGACCTCGGACTGCACGCCGAGCTTGACGTCGAGCAACGTCACGATGCGTTGCACTATGCTGAGGCCCAATCCGTATCCCTCGCTGGAGTCGGGCGAACCTTCGACCTGATAGAACTCGTCGTAAATGTGATGCAGCTGGTCGGCCGGGATGCCGATGCCGGTATCGATTACCTCGATGCGCACCGACGAGGGCGACTCACAAAGGCAGCGCAGTGCAATCCAGCCCTGACGCGTGTACTTGATGGCGTTCGATACCAGATTCTTCAGGATCTGCTCGACCAGTGACCGGTCACTGTGGATCCACACGTCGCTCGGTGTCACTTTGAAGCCGAGGCCCTTGTTGTCCGCCAGGCTCGCGAACTCGAGCCGTAGCTCCTCGAAGAGCGCGTTCACCGCGAAGTCGCTGGGATCCGGCTTGACGGCCCCGGACTCGAGCTTGCTGATGTCGAGCAGCGCGTTGAGAAGCCGTGACATGGCACCGATGGCCATCTCCTGCTGAGTGAGAATCTGCGCCGCTTGCGGCTCGACCAGTAGTCGGCGCAGATTGCCGTTGAGGAGCGACAGCGTCTGCAATGGCTGCCGCAGGTCGTGACTGGCCGTTGCCAGGAAGCGGCTCTTGCCCTGGTTGGCACGGTCGGCAGCCCGACGCGCCGCGATCAGCTCGGCCTCGGCGCGCTTGCGATCGCTCACGTCCCGGATCGCAGCGGCGACCAGCACCTTGTTGCCATCCTCGATCGGGCTGAGACTTATCTCGACCGGGAATTCCGTCCCGTCTGCGCGCTGTCCGAACAGGTCCAGTCCGATTCCCATGGGTCTGACGCGCACGCTGTGCGTGTAGCTCTGCCGGTGCGCCAAGTGACGCTCGCGAAAGCGCTCGGGCATGAGATGCTCGACCCGCATGCCGATCATGTCATCGTGGGGATACCCGAATAGCGCCGAGACCTGGCGGTTGGCGAACCGGATGACCCCCGACGCGTCGATGATGATCATCGCGTCCGGTGCGGCGTCGAGCGCGCTGCGGGCCAACTCGGGCGGAGCGGATTGCATGGAGGGAGGGACGGGAGCGGGATACTGGCTGGTGTAAGTATCGGGCGCCTGAACCCTGTGGCGTGCCTCTCGAGCGCCGCAGAAGACGGTGCAGTTCGCTCGCGGGCACGATACCTCAAAAAAGAGGGGGGGCCTAGAGCAACGTAAGCAGAATCCCGTATGGCACGGCTCAAGCCAGCGAAGCTAAGTTGCTGTGATCCCCACACGGCACGCGGCCGAGGAGTGGCTGAGCGATATGCATAATCACCCCGACATGAGCTTCAGTGGATCCGGCCATGCCCGCCGCTGCCCAGCCCTCTGACGAGGTGCAGGCCCTGCTGGACGCCGCCGTTGACGGAGTCGTCCTGGTCGACCACCTCGGATGCATCCAGTCGTTCAGTCGCTCCGCGGAGCAGCTGTTCGGCTACCGCGCACAGGAGGTCCTGGGTCGCAATGTCGGCGTGCTCATGACCGACCAGGATCGCAGCGCGCACGACGGCTTCCTCGCGCGATACGTGTCGACGCGGGTTCCGCACATCATCGGCACGGGCCGGGAAGTCAGCGCCCGCAGGAAGGATGGCAGCGTCTTTGCCGCATTTCTCTCGGTCGGCGTGGTGCGCGACACCGAGCCGCCGCGCTTCGTAGGCTTCATTCAGGACCGGACGCTCCAGCGCCGCACCGGCGAGGAGGCACGTCGGCTGCAGGAACGCCTCGGACACGTGTCCCGCCTCGCCACCGTGGGTGAGACCGCGTCGGGCCTCGCGCACGAGCTCAACCAACCGCTGGCGGCGATCGCCAACTACGCGCAGGCATGCGAACGACTGCTCGCCCGGCCGGGCGCGGACCTCGAGGAGGTCCGGGACGCCCTGCGGGAGATCGCCAGTCAGGCCGTGCGTGCCGGTGACATCATCCGCAGGCTCCGCGGGCTCGCGGGCCCGCACCGCGGTCCGCGCGAGCCGGCGGACATCAACACTCTCGTCACGGAGCTCAGCGATTTGGTGAAATCCGACACGGACGCGCACCACGTGCGCTATCGTCTCGAGCTGACCGAGGGGCTGCCGAAGGTCGAAACACACGGAACTCAGATCCAGCAAGTCATACTGAACCTGGTGCACAACGCCGTCGAAGCCCTCAAAGAGACTCCCGACAAGGATCGGGAGCTGATCGTGCGCACTTCGCGGTCGGACGACGGGGACGTGGAGCTGTCGGTGTCCGACACCGGACCGGGGGTCTCCGCGACACTCCTTCCGCAGCTGTTCGAGCCGTTCAGTACCACCAAGCCCGACGGCACGGGACTCGGGCTGGCAATCAGCCGAACGATCATCGCGCAGCACCGGGGCACACTGAGCTATCGGCCTAATGTTCCCCGTGGCGCCTGTTTCGTTTTGCGACTACCTTCGACACGGGGAGGCACTGCATGACAGCACTATCGCCGACCGTATTCATCGTGGATGACGACGCCGCAGTGAGAAACTCGTTGCGGCTGCTCGTCAAATCGGTTGGCCTGACTGCGGCTGTGTTCGCCTCCGCGCAGGAGTTCCTGGCAAGCTATGACCCGCAGCAGCCGGGTTGTCTGGCACTCGACGTGCGCATGCCGGGAATGAGCGGCCTCGAGCTGCAGCAGCAACTCAACCTGCGCGGCGCCGTGATTCCCGTGATCTTCATCACCGGACACGGCGATATCCCCATGGCGGTCGAAGCCATGCAGCACGGAGCCTTTGATTTCCTGCAAAAGCCCTTCCGGGACCAGGATCTGATCGACCGCATTCAGCGGGCGCTGGAGAGGGATCGCGAGAATCGCGCGGCGCTCGGTGAGCGCACCCGCATTCGCGAGCGGCTCGACTCTCTGACGCCGCGCGAGCGGGAAGTGCTTGCCCTGGTGACCAGCGGCAAGGCGAATAAGATGATGGCTGCGGACCTCGGCCTCAGCCAGCGCACGGTCGAGATTCACCGCGCACGCGTCATGGAGAAGATGGGCGCCTCCTCGGTCGCGCAACTGGTGCGCATGGTGCTCGATCTCGGGGAGGCTGCGGGGCCGGGCAACCCCCGGCCGGGACCGGGCTGAAGCTCGTGCGGCCGGCTCGCGGCTTTCGACGTGCGCGACATCACAATACGGATGATCCCCGATGGCGGTGAGGGTCTGGTGCGGCTTTCCACGATAGGCAGTCCCTGGCACGGGGTCCAATCTGTGGCCGATGAGCACGCAGCCAGTTTTCGATATCGGGGTGCTGTGTCGCTACGACTCCCCCGGCCCCCGGTACACCTCGTATCCGACCGCGCCTCAGTTCCGTGAGGACTTCGGCGAGGAGCAGTTGCGCCGCTGGGCGTGGCGCAGCAACGTTCAGGTCTCGCCGCGCCCGATCTCGCTCTACGTTCACGTCCCCTACTGCTTCAGCCCGTGCTTCTACTGCGGCTGCAACCGCACCATCAGCCGTGACCCGGCGCGGGGAGAGCATTACGTCGAGCGGCTGTTGCAGGAGCTGCGGCTGGTTGCGCCGCTGTTCGACACACGCCGTGAGGTGATGCAGCTGCACCTCGGGGGCGGGACTCCGAATTTCCTGAGCCCGACCCAGCTCTCCCGGTTGCTCGCCGCGCTCGCCGACGGCTTTCGCCTCAGTGGGGTCGCCGAGCGTGATTTTTCGATCGAGCTCGATCCGCGCCACATCCAGGACGGTGATGTCGCGACGCTGGCGCAATTGGGCTTCAATCGCGTCAGCCTCGGTGTCCAGGACTTCGATACGCGAGTGCAGCAGGCCATCAACCGCGTGCAGAGCGTCGCCGAGACTCTGGCGGTCATCGAGGCGTGTCGCCGCGCGGGATTGCGATCGGTCAACCTCGATCTGATCTACGGGCTGCCATTGCAGACGCCCGCGGGTTTCGCGCACACGCTCGACACCGTGGTCGGAGCGCGGCCGGAGCGTGTCGCGGTTTATGGCTACGCTCACATGCCGACCCTCTTCAAGGCCCAGCGTCAGATCGCGAGCGCCGATCTGCCTGGGGCGGAAGAGCGACTGGCGCTGCTGCAGCTGGCGGTGGAGCGGCTGGGCGCCGCCGGCTATCGCCACATCGGGATGGACCATTTCGCCCTGCCGGAAGACGATCTGGCACGGGCCCAGCAAGACAGTCGTCTGCACCGCAACTTCATGGGATACACGACGCACGTCGGCTGCGACCTGATCGGACTCGGTCCCAGCGCGATCAGCCACATCGGCAGCAGCTTCAGCCAGAATCATCGCGAGATCTCCAGATGGCAGGCGGCCGTCGCGCAGAACCGTCTGCCGGTGGCTCGCGGCCTGGAGCTTGGTACCGACGACCTGCTGCGCGCGGACGCGATTCAGCAGCTCATGTGCCGCGGTGAGATCGACATCGAGGGAATCGAGCGGCGCCACGGCATCGACTTCGGAGTCTATTTCGCAGCCGCGCTGCAGCGGTTGCGCCCGCTCGTCGAGGACGGCCTCGCGACCGCAAGCCGCACCCTCATCCGTGCAACGCCGCGCGGACGACTGCTTCTTCGCGTCATCGCCATGTGCTTCGACCGCTACCTGCCCGCGCCTGCGCCGGCGGCAGCCGCGGCGAACCGCGCCAGCGCTCCTGACGCCACCCAGCCTGCGCTACGCTGCTGACAGCTCGGCGGCCGCCCCTTCCGGGGGTGCTCTCACGAGCAGCAGGTCGCATCCGACCGTCTCGATGAGCCGACCCGTCAGCGCGCCGAGCAAAGCAGGCATCGAATGTCGGTGAGTCAGCGCCCCGAGGACCAGGATTTCATAGGAGTGTCGCGCGACGAACTCGGGGATCGCAGTCACCGGATCGCCGATGACGACGTGCACGTCGCGGGCGTGGACGTCGGCTGCGGCCGCGCGACTCGCCAGCAAGATCCGGGCTGCCTGAGGCGCATCAGGTGGGGCAGCTTCAAAGCGGCTCGCGTACACCACCTCGAGGCTGCCGCCGCAGATCTGGCTGATGTCGTTTGCGGCCAGCAGGATGGTGCGAGCCAGCTCCGGCGAATCGGCTCCCGAGACATCGAGCGCCGCCGCCACCGAGGGCGCGCCTTCCCAGGGCTTGCCGCGCGTCAGCAGCAGCGGGACGGGGCAGCTGCGCACGAGATCCGAATCCGACACGCTGAAAGTGGAGTGGTCTTCAGTGCCTATTCCTCGGATCACCAGGCCCGGCTTGCTGCGCTGGACCTTGCGTCTGACCGCCTCGTACAGGGGGCTCTCACACACCGCTTCCATGCTCACCGACACGTCGTTGACATCGAGCGACCTCCACAGCCGCTCCGTCCAGGCCCGTGATTTGGCCAGGCTCGCCCGGCGCGCCGCATCCAGGTCGCGGGCGAGATACTGATGCTCGAGTGCATAGGCGCATTCCGCCTCGCACAGGAAGAGGTCGATGGGGGCATGGAAGAGACGCGCCAGCATCAAGCCCCTCTTGATCACCTGGGAGGGCTCGCCCTCGCGCGAGAGGACGATCAGAATCGAGTTGATTTGCCTCATCGCACACCCGCTCTTCTGCAGTGATGCCCCTTCGAAGCGCATGCTAGGCTGGAGCGCGCCGCAATCGCGTCCGTAGTTCTGCGCATGGTCCGTGCCGGTTGCGCGATGTGCGTTAGGTTGCGACGGCTCATGGATCGATCCACTTCCCCATCGCCGCTCCGACGAGTCGCCCGGCCGCACGGGTCACCTCAGGGCTGGCCCTCGAGGTACGCCGCGACCGCCTGCATCTCGTTCGTGCGCAGGTTCTGTGCGACCCCATGCATGACCGCGACATTGCGCATGTTGCTCTGGAAAGAAGCGAGCTGCTTGAGGATGTACTGTGAGCGCTGGCTCGCGAGCCGCGGAAAATCGGCGACGCCGTGTCCGTCGGCACCGTGACAGCTGCTGCACGCCGGCACCCCTTCGGACTCGATGCCGTGCTCGTAAATCTCGCGCCCGCGCGCGGCGAGCGCCGGATCACCCGTCCGGCCCCGCAGGGGCTGCTGGCTCGAATAGTATTTCGCCAGCGCCTCGATCGTCGGGTCATCCAGCTCCGCGGCCATGCCCCACATATATCCGATGGCATCCGGATCGCCGCGCGTCTGCCCGCGGAAATTCTTCAGCTGCGCCACCAGGTAGTTGCCGCTCTGGCCGGCGAGGCGCGGGAACTTCGGCTGCCCGCTGTTGCCGTGGGGTCCGTGGCAGGTGCCGCATACCCCGATGGCAAGCCGCTGGGCGAAGGCCTGGGTCGCGGGATCGGGCGCATCCGCTCGAGCCCATCCGAGGGCGCCAACGCCGAGCGCGAGGAGACTCGCAACGGCCAGCATGCGGGACCGCCGCGGCGGCACGGAGTATTCACGGTGCTTGTCGATCATGCACATGGCGACTTCCTCAGTAGGCGAACCACAGCAGCAGATACCAGGCGTTGTTATCGGAAGCGTTACGCCCCACGCCGTCATAGTTGCTGCTGCCGCCGTTGAACTTGTTGTAGCTGATGTACTGCGCGCTGACTTTGGTATTGAGCCAGGGCAGGTAGTTCACCTCCGCGATCCAGCCGCGGGTGTCGGGCGAGCCGTTGGCGCTCGTTATGACGCCCGGGTCACCCGGTGCGGTCGGCGCGTACAAACCCGCGTCGCTGCTGCCGGTCGTCGAGAAATAGCCGAGCGTGCCGCCGATCTTGCGCCGATAGTAGTAGGTGGTCCACAGGCGCGTGGTGGTCAAACTATCGGTGGGGTTGGCCGAAGCCCCCGACGCGAAGCTCGCATCCAGACTCAGGTTCTCGTGGATGCGCGTCCCTGCCACCGTGATCTGATGATCGTCCGAAATGTACTGGTATTGGATATCCTCGGCGACGTCCTTGAAGCGGTTGAAGGGCCCGCGCAAAGCCGTCGGCGCAGGGCTGGCGCCTGGCAGCAGTTTGACGTCCGCGCCATACAGGCCCAACTCGATGGAGTGCCGCTCCCAGTTGTGCTCGTAAGCGACGCGCCAGTACGGCGCCACACCCTGGATCACGTTCGAGATCGTGCCATCCAGGGGCCCCGCGGCACCCGTGAGGGAGTTGCTTGCTCCCTGCTTGGCGGAGCGGTAGAGGCCCATCTCTGCGTACAATGACTCGTTCCAGAACACGTATCCCGTGAGGCCGGCGACGTCCTGTCCCAGCGTCCCGTCGATCTCGGTACCGGCAAGCGGAGACACCGCTGCGTTGCTCGACGCGTACGGAAATCCGAAGGCCGGGGTCGAATTCCACAGATCCTGCACGGTCGGATTGTTGTTGAGAGTCAGACCGTAGATCAGGCTGCGGTCACCCGGCAGGATCGCCGTATCGGCGAAGCGCAGGTCGACGTTGTCCATGCTGATCGTACCGCTGTCGTTCTCATACGTGAGCTGCGCAAACGCTCCGAAATGTGGCGCGATCTTGCCGGCGTAAAAGAGACTCAGCTGCTGCGGGAATCCGGCGGTGCCGTTCTGTGCGACGCCCGGGGCGCCGGAAGACAGATCGGGTAGCGCGGTGCTCAACTGGGTGTACGACGCCTGAACCATGATGGACAGCGGCGGCGTCTGCGCGAGCTCGAGGAGCTGCTCCTTCTTGGCCGTCACGTCCCTCACCTGCTTGAGGTTGGCGAGTACGTAGCCGTTCGCCTTGAAGACGCGCCCGAAGTGCGTCAGCTCCGGGTACACCGTGTGGCAGGCCTCGCAAGCCATGCCCGTCTGGCGCGCGAAGCTCGGTACCGCCAGCGCCGCAGGCGCGGTGAGGACTGACAGCAGCAGCGCGGCGCCACACAGCGCCCGCGTATTCCCCGCTCCACTCTTCATGATGCCCTCCCAGGTGGGTCTGCCGACGCGGGGGAGTCTGGCAGGCCTGGCGCGGCTCGGGCATCGCGGAATATAGATACGTGTTAGTGGGGAATGCGTATGACGTTAGGTTGGAATTGAGGCAGCTACGCACGCAGTTGCGTTAGCCTGCCGTGGCGTTAGCCTGCCGTTGCGTTGGCGCGAGGCGCGCGCAGCGCGCCGTTATGTCAGATTCAGTGCGTCCGGGAACCGCGCTCGACCAGCTCCTCGAGCGCTGCGCGCAGCTCCGGCAGCCGGGGCGGCTTGCTGAGCACGCGATCGACGTGATCCGGCAGCTCGCCTTCACCCCGCATGCGCTGTCCCCAACCGGTAAGGAGAACGACGGGCGTGTCCGGGGCCGCGCTCTTGACCGCCGCGGCAACGGTCCGGCCATCGACGTTCGGCATTCCGAGATCCGTGATCACCGCCTCGAAGCCCTCGCCCCGCTTGCGTGCCGCAGAGAACTCATCGATGCCCCGCTGGCCTCCGTCGACGGCCAGCACGGAGTGCCCGTCGGATTCCAAAACGTCCTGGAGCGATTTGAGCAGGAGCGGATCGTCGTCCACGAGCAGTATGCGCAGGCGTCTTCGGGCGCGGACGCGAGGCGCCGGCTGCTGCGCGTCCCGAAGCCACACGGTGGGAAAGATGACGCGCATCGTCGTGCCCGCCCCGAACTCGCTCTCGACCTCGAGCTCTGCGCTGTGACGCTGCACCATGCCGTAGACCATGGCGAGCCCCAGGCCTGTGCCCCGCTCGCCTTTGGTCGTGAAGAAGGGCTCGAGACAGCGGCTTCGGACCGCCTCGGTCATGCCCACACCCGTGTCGCGGATCTCGACCTGAACCTGCGGCGCGGCGCTCGCTTCGCGGTCGGCGCCGTTACTGACGCCCGTGCGCAGCGTGAGCGTGCCGCCCTCCGGCATGGCATCGACCGCGTTCAGAACCAGGTTCGTGAGCGCGTCGCGGATCTCGCTCTCGGCTCCCATGATACGAGGCAGATCGGGTGCGAGATCCGTCTTCAGGTCGATGACGATTCCCCGCTCCTGCGGTATGTCGCTCCAGCGCGCGCGCGTGAGCCGCGCGACCTGCTGCAGCAGATCGTTGAGATCGAGCGGCGCCAGCGCGAGCTGCGGTTCGCGCTGGCTATAAAACATGCGCATGCGCGACACCGTCTGCCCGACATCGTCGATGGCCCGATGAATGACCCGGAGCGATTCACGGGCACTCTCGCTGAGCGTCTCGTCGCGCTCGAGCAGCGACTGGGCGTAGATCGAGGCGGGCGAGAGCGCGTTGTTGATGTCGTGGGCGATGCCACTCGCCATCTGCCCGAGCGCCCGCAGCCGCTCCTGCTGCATCACCGTCTGCTGCGATTGACGCAGGTCCTCGTACGCCTGCTGCAGAGCGGAGTGGAGCCTCACCTGACGCGCGGCGAGCGCCAGGTGCTCGCTCAGCTGACGGAGGAACTCGCAGTCGGCGCTCGCAAAGCTTGCCGGCTCGCGCCGGGCTGCGATCATGACGCCAAAGACCTTGTTCTCGACGCTCAAGGGGGCGATCGCCAGGGCACGCAAGCCACCACGCGCGAGACGTCCGGGCAAGGGGAATGGCGATGCGGAAATGTCGGGCTCGTAGACGAGCTCGCCTCGAAGACAGCGCCCAAGTCCATTCTCATCGCTCCCGATCTGTGCGTGCTCCGCCAGCGCCAGCTCGGGTGCCAGCGCCTGACTCCTGGTGCCCACGCACGCGATCTCGAGCGGCTGGCCCGCAACCTCGTGCAGGGCGATACAGCCGAAGTCGATCGGCAGGTGCTCTTCGAGGCTGTGAATGGCGACCCGGAAGATGCTGTGCAGATCCTGGCGCTCGCCGATAGCGCGAGTGATCTGCTCGAGCAGGTGGAGCCGTGCGAGCTGCGCCTGGAGCTTGCGCTCATGAGCCTTCCGCTCGGTGATGTCGCGCGCGATCTTCGAGGCGCCGATGATCCGGCCGTCGGCATCCCTGAGCGGCGAGATGGTCGCGGAAATATCGACGCGCGTTCCGTCGGCGCGGACCCGGACGGTCTCGAAATGATCGACACGCTCGCCGCGCCCGATGCGCGCGAGGATTCCCGGTTCCTCCCCCCGCCTCTCCGGCGGGAAGATCATCAGCATCGGCCGACCGATCGCTTGTTGCGCGGTGTATCCAAAGAGTCGCTCCGCCCCCGGATTCCACGAGGTGATGATGCCCCCGAGGGTCTTGCTGATGATGGCGTCGTCCGAGGAGTTGACGAT
>WNEP01000794.1_pt1 | contig 16201 bp, 16 predicted proteins | sample 5399961 | NCBI WGS metagenome assembly WNEP01 (sample SAMN13153329, study PRJNA577476) | soil metagenome | isolation source: 20 cm grassland meadow soil pre-rain plot 5 | place: USA:California | collected 2015-09-08 | reverse complement strand
GGCGGACAACTACACCCGGATCGACCACGTCGCGCCCGCCTGCACGAGCGTCGAGCTGTACCGCGGCATCCTCGGCGGCAAGTCCCGAGGCGTGTTCAACGGGAACATCTACGTCCGGAAGGATGCGCAGAAGACGGTCGCGCGACAGACGAACAGGAACCTCCTCCTGTCGAAGGAGGCGTTCGTCGACAGCACGCCGGGCCTGGAGATCCTCGCCGACGACGTGAAGTGCAACCACTCCTCCACGATTGGACAACTCGACGAGAACGCGGTGTTCTATCTCCGATCCCGGGGCATCGACGAGGAGGCGGCTCGGAACATCCTCACCTACGCGTTCGCGGCGGACGTCGTAAACCAGGTAAAGGTCGCCCCGGTCCGGATTAAACTCGATCAGCTGATCGTCTCGCGCCTGCCGAGAGGTGCGGGCCTCGGGGAGACCTTATGAAGCGCGATCCGATTCTATCCCGCGGGGACCGCGGAACCGCGCGGGAGGCCGCCTGATGCCGGATCTCCGAGAGCTGTACCAGGACACGATCCTCGACCACAGCAAGAGGCCCCGCAACTTCCGGGAGATCGCCGATGCCAACTCAAAGGCCGTCGGGCACAACCCGCTGTGTGGGGATCGGGTGACCGTGTACGTGCGCCTCGACAACGGGACGATCGCCGACGTCTCGTTCGTTGGCCAAGGGTGTGCGATCTCGAAGGCGTCTGCGTCCCTGATGACCGACGCGGTGAAGGGCAAGTCGAAGGCGGACGCCCACGGCCTGTTCGAGAGATTCCACAAGATGGTCACGGCCCGGCCAGGGGACCCCGTCGATGCGTCCCTCGGGAAGCTCGCCGTCCTCTCCGGCGTCTGCGAGTTCCCGGTGCGCGTCAAGTGCGCGAGCCTGGCCTGGCACACCCTCGAGGCCGCCTTGGAACGGAAGCAGGAAACGGTTTCCCTGGAGTGACGATCGTGTCCGCGGACGTCCCTCGGACTCCCTCAGAGGAGCCGGGCGGCCTCGTGGCCCTGGGTCCCGGGCCGAGCATCGATCTGGTTCGCGACTTCTCGAAATCGCGCGGGGAGCCGGACTGGATGCTGCGCCTCAGGCTTCGCGCCTTGGACCGGATGCGCTCCGAAGGAGTCCCGGCGTGGGCCTCGTTCCTGCGGGACGTCGAGTTCGATGGGATGGTCCAAGCCGAGGGCACCCCACGCGCCTCCATCGTCGAGCCGCGTGAGCCGGGCCTCTCTCCTGGCCTCGGGGCGCTCGAGGAATCCGAAGCCGCGTATCGGGCGGTCCGGAGGGATCTCGAATCGCAGGGCGTCTTCTTTCGCGGACTGGCCTCTGCCGTCGAAGAAAACCCGAACCTCGTGAAATCACACTTCGCAACCGCGGTCGCGGTCGATGATCATCCGATCGCCGCGCTCAACGCGGCCCTTTGGTCCGGCGGCTCGTTTCTTTACGTACCGCCGGGCGTCCGCGTGGAGATCCCCCTCCAGGCGGAGATTCGAGAGGACTACGCGAAGGTCCAGCCGTTCGAGCGGAACGTCATCGTGGCCGACCGGGCCTCCGACGTCACCTACATCGAGGGATGCACCGCGCCCGTCTACACCCCGGACCAGCTGCACGTGTCCGCCATCGAAGTCATCGCGATGCCAGGCTCCTACGTGCGGTACATTGCGCTCCAGAATTTCTCGCGGGAGGTGGACAACCTCGTGACGAAGCGCGCCCTCGTCCATGAGGCCGCGACCGTGGAATGGATCGATGCGAACCTGGGTTCCCGCCGCACTTGGAAGATTCCCCGGGCGGATCTCCTCGGGCCCGGAGCCTCAGCGGAATTCGTCGGGGTTGCGCTTGCCGGTAAGGGGCAGCACGAAGACGTCGGTGCCGAAATGGTCCACATTGCCCCACGGACGCGATCGACCATCGTCAACCGCGGCATCGTCCAGGGCGGCGGCCGGGCCACCTTGCGATCCGCGGTGCGGGTGACGCCGGGAGCGACGGGCGTCGGATCGAAGGTCGAATGGTCCTCGCTGATGCTCGATGCCGAGTCGCGCGCCGAGACCGTTCCGGCCATCGAACTCGACGAGGCGGACGCGGAGATCATCCAGGAGGGGAGCGTCCGCAAAGTGAGCGACGAGATGCTCTTCTACATGGCGTCCCGCGGGGTGACGAAGGAGGAGGCCCTACGGATGGTCGTCCTCGGGACGGCCGAGGTGGTCACGAAACGAATCCCCGTCGAATACGCGGTCGAAGTGGACCGCCTCATCGAGCTGGAACTCGGAGGCGGCGTCGGGTGACGCTCCTTCGCAAGAAGACTCAAGTATTGAGGCGGTCATGGCAAGGGGGTACGACATGGCGAAACCCGCGAAGATCCTGTTGAACGTGCCTGCCATCAAGGCGGACTTCCCGATCCTGCAGCGCACGGTCCGGGACAAGCGACTCGTCTACCTGGACAGCGCTGCGACATCCCAGAAGCCGAAGCAGGTCATCGACGCGACGTCGGACTTCTATTCGCGGTACAACGCGAACGTCCACCGGGCGATCTACGAGCTCGGAGAGGAGGCCACCCGCGAGTACGAAGGCGCTCGCGAGAAGGTCGCCGCGTTCATCCAAGCGAAATCGCCGAGCGAGATTGCCTTCACCAAGTCTACGACGGAATCGATCAACCTCGTGGCCTACGGCTACGGCGTCAAGGGGAAGATTCAGAAAGGTGACGAGATCGTCGGCACCGTCATGGAGCACCACTCCAACCACGTGCCGTGGCACTTCGTGAAGGATCACAAAGGCGCGGTGCTGAAGTATGTCGACGTGAACGACGACGGCACGCTGAAAATGGAACAGTACGATGACCTCCTCACAAACCGGACGAAGATCGTGACGGTGACCCTGTGCTCGAACGTCCTGGGGACGATTAACCCAGTCAAAGAGATCGCGAAGAGGGCGCACGAGGTCGGCGCCATCTGTGTCGTCGACGCGGCCCAGGCGGCGCCGCACATGCCCATTGACGTGCAAAGCCTCGATGCCGACTTCCTCGCGTTCAGCGGGCACAAGATGCTCGGCCCGACCGGGATCGGCGTCTTGTACGGGAAGCAGGAGCTCTTCGAGGCGACGGAGCCGCTCCTCGGCGGCGGGGAGATGATCCGAGAGGTGCACCTCGGGTGGGCGAAGTGGAACGACGTCCCGTACAAGTTCGAGGGCGGCACTCCGAACATCGCCGGGGCGATCGGGCTTGGGGCCGCGGTGGACTATCTCACGAAGATCGGCATGGATGCAGTCCGCGGTCATGAAATGGAGATGACCGAGTACGCGCTGGAGAAACTCGCCCGCCTGAAAGGGGTCCAGACATACGGCCCGAAGGACGTGAACAAGCGGGCCGGCGTCGTGTCCTTCACGATCGACGGCGCCCATCCGCACGACATCGCCTCGATCCTCGACGTCGAAGGCATCTGTGTCCGTTCGGGCCACCACTGCGCTCAGCCGCTGATGGAGCGCTTCAGCCTCCCCGCCACGGCGAGGGCCTCCTTCTACATCTACAACGACGTCGACGACGTCGATGCGCTCGTCGCCGGCATCAAGAGAGTCCAAGAGGTCTTCGCCTGATGTCCATCTCGTACGACATGTATCAGGAGCAGATCCTGGACCACTACAAGCACCCGAGGAACAAGGGCCCACTCGCCGGCGCCACGAAGAACGCGCGGGACTCGAACCCCCTGTGCGGGGACGAAGTCGTCCTCCACGTGAAGCTCGACGGCTCCGAGCGGATCGCGGAAGTGAAGTTCGAGGGCCAAGGGTGTGCGATCAGTCAGGCGAGCGCCTCGATGCTCACGACGATGGTGAAGGGGATGCCGCTCTCCGATGCCGAGGGTCTCGGCCGCGACGCGGTCCTGAAGAAACTCGGCATCCCCCTCAGCGCCGTGCGCCTGAAATGCGCCCTCCTGTCGCTTCACGTGCTCAAGCTCGCGTTGGGCCAAAAGGCGGACGTCGGGACCTGAGGCGTTCGATCTCATGCGTTGGGCCGCGAAGTCGCCGAAGGCCTCGCGCATTGCCGACCTCATCGGGGACACGCCGCTCCTCCCCATTGGACGATTGGCGGATCACTTATCTCGCGGCGTCCGTCTGTACGCTAAGGTCGAAGGGCGCAATCCGAGCGGCAGCGTGAAGGACCGCGCCGCGCTCGGAATGTTGCGGGCAGCGGAACGGTCGGGCCTGAGCCGAGACGAGATCCTCCTCGACGCGACGTCCGGGAACACCGGGATCGCGCTCGCGATGCTCGGGGCCTCCGAAGGATATCGCGTCACGCTGTGCGTTCCGGCGAACCTGAGCCTCGAGCGCCGGCGGATCCTGACGTCGTATGGAGCCGACCTCGTCTTCACGCCTGCGACCGAGGGGACGGACGGCGCGCAGCGAACCGCGAAAGCGCTCGCGGCCTCGGAGCCGCGCAAGTATCGGTATCTCGACCAATACAACAACGAGGCGAACTGGCGGGCCCACTTCGAATCGACGGGTCCGGAGATCTGGGAGCAGACTGCCGGGACGATTACGCACTTCGTGTCGTGTCTCGGGACGACCGGGACCTTCGTCGGCGTAGGGCGATATCTGAAGAAGATGAATCGGAACGTGCGTCTCGTCGGGGTGCAGCCGGACAGTCCGCTGCACGGCCTCGAGGGCGTGAAGCACCTCGAGACGTCCGTCGTGCCGGGGATCTGGGATCCGAAGCTCGCGGATGAGATGATGTTCGTTGCCACGGAAGACGCTCAGGCCATGGCGCGCCGGCTCGCGCGGGCGGAAGGGATGCTCGTGGGGACATCGAGCGGAGCCGCGTTCGACGCGGCGCTACGCCTCGCGGAGCGAATCCGCGAGGGCGTGATCGTGACCATCTTCCCGGACGCCGGAGTGCACTACCTCGGGGAGCGGTACTGGGAGGAGGCGCGATGACTCTTGAGATCACGCGAGAAGTCCTTCAAGCGATCCAGGATCATGCCCGCGATGCGTACCCGGAGGAGTCTTGTGGCTTCCTCATCGGTCGTTCGACCGATCCGCGGCGCGTTGCAGAGTCACATCGTGCCCGGAACGTCGCGGGGGAGAGCCGGTCGCGGCGTTACGTGATTGATCCGCTCGAGCTGCTCCACGCCGACGATGATGCGCGAAAGAAAAACCTGGACCTCATCGGTGTATATCATAGCCATCCGGACCACCCCGCTGAGCCATCCGAGTACGATCGATCGCGCGCGGCGAGCTGGTTGTCATACGTCATCGTGAGCGTCGCCGACCGACACCCGAAAGATGTGACCGCGTGGCGGTTCGACGAGGCCACCGGATCCTTCCGGCGGGAAGAGATTGTCTTGCACTGATGGGCCATGACGGCGGATGTGCGAGCCGCGAAAAGTCAACCTTGTTTAAGGTTAACCGAGCGGTGCCGGCGCACCCGGCGTGATGGTCTCCCTCCCGTGGATTTGGATGGCGGCGCCGGTGGGACGAACCTTAAGTATAACACCGTCATGGAACCGGTACGACGATGGCTGCCGTCCGAATCATCATTCCAACGGCCCTGCGTCAGTACGCCGCAAACCACGATGCCGTCGAGGTCGAAGCGGAGAGCGTGGAAGAGGCGCTCGGAGGCCTCGTCGGGCGCTTCGACCAGCTTCGGCGGCATCTGTACTCGGATGATGGTCGACTCCGGAACTTCGTGAACGTCTACGTCAACGAAGAGGATATCCGCTATCTGGGCAGGGACGCGACGACCCTGAAGCAAGGCGATACGATTTCGATTGTCCCGAGCATCGCCGGCGGCTCGTCCTCCTTGATGGACCGGCTCGCGTCGAAACGCAAAGACATCCTCATGCCGGCGGAAATCAAGCGGTACTCGCGCCACCTGATCCTGCCCGAGGTCGGGATGGCAGGGCAGTTGAGGCTCAAGCAGTCGTCCGCACTGATCATCGGCGCGGGCGGCCTGGGCGTCCCGCTCACGCAATACCTCGGCGCCGCCGGTGTGGGCCGTCTCGGGATCGTCGACTTCGACGTCATCGACGAGACGAACCTGCAGCGCCAAGTGTTGTACGGGACGAGAGACGTCGGCCGCAAGAAGATCGAGGTCGCGAAAGAACGAGTCGCGCAGATCAACCCGAACGTCGACGTGCAGACGTACGAGACCCGTCTGACCTCGGACAACGCGTTGGACATCCTGAGAGACTACGACGTCGTCATCGACGGGACGGACAACTTCCCGACCCGGTACCTGGTGAACGATGCGACGGTCCTCCTGAAGAAGCCGAACGTCTACGGATCGATCTTCCGTTTCGAGGGTCAGGCGAGCGTCTTCGACGCGGCGAAAGGCCCCTGCTACCGATGCCTGTATGCCGAACCGCCCCCGCCCGGCCTCGTGCCGTCCTGCGCGGAGGGCGGGGTCCTCGGGGTGCTCCCGGGCATCGTCGGCTCCATCCAAGCGATCGAGGCGATCAAGCTCCTCCTCGGCAGGGGAGACTCGCTCATCGGTCGGCTCCTGGTCTTCGACGCGCTCCGGATGAAGTTCCGTGAGCTCAGATTACGGAAGAACCCCGAGTGTCCGATTTGCGGCTCGAATCCGACGATCAAGGAACTCATCGACTACGAAGAGTTCTGTGGCCTGCGAGGGCCCGCGGAGCAGGTCGGCGAGGAGCTTCAGATCACCGTCGAGGAGCTGAAGGGGAAGATCGACCAGGGCCAGGCGGTCGTGCTCCTGGACGTCCGCGAGCCGATGGAATGGGAGATTGCGCGGCTGGACAAGGCGGTCCTCATGCCGGTGGCCCAAGTGCCCGCCCGCGTGAACGAGCTCAGCACGGCCGACGAAATCGTCGTGTACTGCAAGACCGGCGTGCGCTCCGGCCGCATCACGAACTTCCTGCGGGACCTCGGCTTCCGCAAGGTGAAGAACCTCGCCGGCGGAATCGACGAGTGGGCGGACAAGGTCGAGCCCGAGATGCCTCGCTACTAGGCCGCCGTCGCAAATCATAAGCCATACGCGAACTTTGCCGTATTCCATGCCGCTCGATCCCGGGACGGTCCATCGCTTCGCGATGCTCGAACGGGCGGTGAAATCGTTCGCGAAGACGGGCCGGTTCGACGAATCCCTCAAGCTGATCGAAGAGATGCTCGAGATTGCGCCGGATGATAAGGGGCTCTCGAAATTGAAGGTCCGCCTGGCGGCTGAATTGGTCCATCAAGCGATCCAAGCGCAGAAGATTGGCGCCGCGACGCAGGTTGTCGGCCTGGTCGAGACGAAGATTCCCGCGGCACACCTAGGCGAAACGGAGAAGGAGCTCCTCGCGAAAGCGAAAGAGCATCTGTACTCGATGTAGTTCGCACAGATTTATGGCGTACGATGACGGTCGGAGCCGCCATGTCGCCCAAAGGCTCCCCGGACGACTATGTGAAAGAGATTGAGGCGATGCGTCGCGAGAAGGACTACTTCTTCAAAGAGGATGCGGAGTCTCCGATTCCGCATGAGCTCCGCCACAAGCTCGAGGGACTCGCGTACTTTCCGCCGGATCCGAGCTATCGGGTGCGCGCCAAGCTGATCAAACACCCGAACCCGCAGCGGGTGGTCCTCGCGACCTCTAAGGGGGTCCCGAGGGAGATGATTCGCTATGGCGTGCTCGAGTTCGAGATCGACGGCACGAAGCAGCGGCTCGCCGCGTTCAAGTCGGTCCCCCAGCCGGGTCACCATCACGCGGACGAGAGCTTGTTCGTCCCCTTCCGCGATGCAACGTCCGGCAAGGAGACGTACGGGGCGTGCCGTTACCTCGACATCGAGGAACAGCCGACGGACGAATACGTGATCGACTTCAACTTGGCGTACAACCCATACTGCGCGTACAGCGACGAGTACGTGTGTCCCTTCCCGCCGCGAGAGAACTCGCTCCCCGTGCCGATCCGCGCAGGCGAGAAGAACTTCCCGTTAGCGCGTTAGGTCCCGAACAGGCTTACCCGTCCGTTCCATCGAGCCAGCCGAGTCTTCGTTCACGGTTCGTGAGGATTTCTTCCGCCCCCTTAAAGTCCCCCTCGACGACCGCGAGCTTCTCGATCAAGATGCGGATGGCCTCCGTCGTCGGCGCGCGGACGTCGAGCCCCGAGAGCCCGAGTTGTCGCTTCACGATCGGCATGCCCGTCTCGACTCCGCCCAGGTGGTAGCAGAAGTCCGTCATGATCTTGTCCGTCACACGGATCAAGCGATCGACGGGTTCTTGCGGGGGCGTCACGAGCGCGATCCGGCGGATCGGATGACCCGCCGCCTGCAAGATCTGTTCCCCAAGCGCCTTGAACGCGGACTCGACCCGATCTCCGGTCTTCGCGCTCGTCAGGATGCCGGGACACGAATACTTCTGCGTGAGGAAGTACAGGTACTCCTCGGCCCAGACCCGATCCGAGACGAGGTCGGACTTGTTCCCCGCGAACAGGGTGGGGACGCGTCCGGCGAGTCGCCACACGGCCGGAATCCAGTAGTCCTCGAGTGCCCGGCGGCTCTCGTCGTTCGTGGTGTCGTACACCAGCAGGACGCCTTGCGCGCCCTTGATCGCGGTCTCCTGGACCCCGCTGTATCCCTTCTGTCCGAGGACGTCCCAGATCTGCATGACCATCTCGAGCTCGGCGAGCGGGGAGCCGAGGCTCAAGCTCCGCTTGGACACTTTCGTGCCGACGGTGGTGATGTAGTCGTCCGAATACTGGTCGACGACGAAGCGGCGGATGAGAGAGGTCTTCCCCACCCCGCCGTCGCCCAATAGGACGACCTTCGACTTCATGGGCTCGCGTGGCATCGAAGGACGCAAGGCTATCCCCGAGGCCCCTTCTTGAACCGTTCCCCGTGGTTCTCATCGGGAGCACTTAATCTCGAGAGCGGCAGGGGTGGATCGGCCCTTCGGCTAAAGGTCAGACCGTTGCTTCACGGCGGCGAGCCCGCGCGGATCCCTATTCTCGCGTCGATTCCACTTCGTGAATCCAGTCGCAGCGAATCCCGATCTTCTCGTGGTGCTTCTCGATCGCCTCGCGGTCCGGGGCGTCGAGGACACAATAGAGTTTGTTGTCGGGCTCGCTGTACAGGATGTCGTGGTGGGTCACACCAAACTCGTCTGCGGGCGACTCTTGCGCCTTCCTCAACTGCTCCGCGGTGAGCGGATGCATCGGGTGCTGGTCGATGAACTTCGGCATCGGCCGGACATCGCCGGCTGATAGAAATGGGTTGCGGTGGATCCGATGCACCTGCGGACGCGCTCCTCAGAAGTCGTCCGTTGGATACTGTACGAACGTTCCCGACGTACCTCCGAAGAGGTGCGGCAACTCGGCCGTGCGGATTTCGTCCACCAACGAGAGCGCCATCGTGGTATCAGGAAATGGACCGTCGAGGGAGTATCCCAGCCGCCGGAATCGATGGGCGTCTGCGCGAGCCGTGATCCAGTTGACGGTGGCGATGCCGGTTTTCGCCTTCGCTTCCATGATCGCGACGGCCGCCGCAAAGTCCTGGACGTTCGGGGCCACGACCTCTTCCATCGTGACGCCATCACCCGGGCGAGTGCGGAGATATCCGACCGCGTCGCCATCTCGGAGCACGATTCGGTACTTGTCCAAGTATTCGTGCGTCTTCGCGAGGGCCCAGGCAAGCGATTGCTCCGGTCGCTCGGTCCAGCCGAGCATTCGTCGGGTGTGCGTTCGATACAGCCGGTGGATCGCCGACAGATCGCTCTGTCTCGCTCTTCGTAGCCGGTATCCGCCAGGGTTCCTGCGTCGGGTCACCCGCCGCACCCCTTGCCAGAAGGGTGCCAGGTCCACGTAGCCCTGCTTCAGGTAGACACCGTACCCGCGGATGTTGCGGCTCGTCGTCAACGTCGAGATGCGCAAGCCCAGATCACGGAACCGATCGTGCGTCGCTTCGATGAGGCGACGCGCGAAGCCGTGGCCCCACACGGACGGGTGAGAGCATACACCTGCGAGACCACCGACGTCCTCCACGCCCGTCGTCAGTCGCACTCGGAAGCGCAGTGGCACGACCTGTGCCAGAATCCGACCCTACTCTTGGGCGTAGAAAGCGTACTCTTCTAGGTACCTGCGGTCGTATGATCGCTCCCGACGGATTCTGGCGTCGTCCCAGGCGGACCCGATGGCGAGAAGGTTGAGTCGGAATGCCGCGAGCGGATCGATCTCGTCGTGCGTGCGCACTTTCATGAGGACAACCGCGCGGGGAGGGGGATTTGAACCCCCGAGCGCAAGCGCACTGGATTAGCAATCCAGCGCCCTACCAGGCTAGGCGATCCCCGCAGGGCCGCATTCATTGGGAACCCGCTATAAACGTTTTCGGGGCGACGTGCATTCCGACGGTTCAGAAGGCCGCTGGCCGGACAGGGTTATATCGCATGAGGGTGTCGGGTCCGCGAACACCCCAGATTCCCGCACCGATCGCGGTGTGCCGATTGATTCCGGGCGCACGATGACCGCGGACCGTGGGGGATGCCCCTGCCCATGACCCTGCTCCTCGTCTCGAATCGTCTCCCAATCACCCTGCGGCGGACCGGGAACCACCTCGACGTCGAGCCCAATCCGGGCGGTGTCGCCGCCGGCCTCTCGTCGTTCTACCGGGAATACGGAGCTCGCTGGTTCGGATGGCCGGGCGATGTGTCGCCGTCGGAATCGCGGCGGGTCGCCGCGCGCCTCGAGAAGGAATTCGACTGCCATCCGATCTTCCTCCCGCACAGCGTGGCCCGAGCGTACTATGCTGGCTTCTCGAATGGAACGCTCTGGCCCCTCTTCCATTCGTTCGCGACGTATGCGCGGTACTCGGCGGCGGAATGGGACGCCTATCGGGATGTGAACGAACGCTTTGCGGCCGAAATCGTTCGAACGCTGAAGCGCGGCGATTCGCTCTGGATTCACGACTATCACCTCCTGCTCCTGCCTCGCCTCATTCGAGAGCAAGTTCCGGACGCCCGCATCGGATTCTTCCTCCACATCCCGTTCCCGCCGTACGACGTCTTTCGTCTCCTCCCGTGGCACAGGGAGGTCCTCGAGGGACTCCTCGGTGCGGACCTGATTGGATTCCACACGTACGACTATGCCCGGGCGTTCCTCGGCAGCGTCTTGCGCGACCTGGGGCTCGATAACCGGATCGGTGCGATCGTCGCGGGCCACCGGGTCGTCCAAGTCGACGTCTTCCCGCTTGGGATCGACGTCGCGAAGTTCGGATCGGAGTCCGTCGGCCCGTCCGTCGAGCGCTCCCTCGCGCGAATGCGTCGGGGGACGGGACCCTCGAAGCTCTTGTTCTCGATCTCCCGCCTCGATTACACGAAAGGGATTCCGCAGCAACTCGACGCTTTCGAGCGGTTCCTTGAGTCCCACGCCGAGTGGCGCAGGAAGGTCACGTACCTGCTCGCGGTGGTCCCCTCCCGCGAACGCGTCACCCAGTATGCACGTCTGAAACGGGATATCGACGAACGGGTCGGGCGAATCAACAGTCGATTTGGAACGATCGCGTGGACGCCGATCCGGTACCTGTATCGCCAACTCGATTTCGACGAGCTGCTGGCGTTGTACCGCGCGAGCGATGTCGCGCTCGTCGCGCCGCTCCGGGACGGCATGAATCTCGTCGCGAAGGAATTTGTCGCCGCGAAGCAAGAGCCGCGGGGCGTGCTGATCCTCAGCGAGATGGCCGGTGCGTCGAAAGAACTGCGCGAGGCTCTGATCGTGAATCCGAACGACGTGAAAGAGGTCGTCGACGCGCTCGACCGGGCGATGACGATGTCCCCGGAGGAACAGGCGATGCGGATTCACGCGATGCAAGACCGGCTTCGACGCTACGACGCTCGGACCTGGGCGATGCGGTTCCTCGAGCGCCTCGACGAGGCGGTCCGCCTCTCCGAGGACCTCGCGGTCAAAAGCCTCTCGGAAGGGACTCGAAGGGAGATTCGGCGGGCCGCACGACAAGCCCAACGCCGGTTGTTCCTCCTCGATTACGACGGAACCCTCGTGTCGTTCTCCCCGGACCGGGCGGCCGCGCGTCCGAACGAGCGCGTCTCGCAAGTCCTGAAGGGCCTCGTCTCCGATTCGGCGAACCAGGTCGTGCTCGTGAGCGGCCGACCCCGGGTCGATTTGGAGAAGTGGTTCGGGAACCTCGGCCTGACGCTCATCGCAGAGCACGGAGCGTGGATTCGCGACGGTCCGGACGCAGAATGGAGGGCGACACTCCCGATCGAGGAGACCTGGAAGGACCGTGTGCGGCCCGTGATCGAGCGATTCTTGGACCGCGTCCCAGGCTCCTCTCTTGAAGAGAAAGACTTCGCGCTTGCCTGGCACTACCGCGCAGCCGACGCGGAGTCCGGGACCGTGGGCGCCAAGGAGCTCGTCGAGGTCTTGACGGCGCTGACCGCGAACCTCGATCTGAAGGTCTTGCCCGGCGACAAGGTCGTCGAGATTCGTCGCGCGGGTGTGGACAAGGGGACGTACTTCGCCACGCACTTGGCCCGCGAGCCGTGGGACTTCATCCTCGCCGCGGGCGACGATTGGACCGACGAGGCCCTCTTCGCCTCACTTCCTCGAGAGGCGTTCTCCATTCGGGTCGGGTTCGGTGTCTCCTCGGCTCGACTCAATGCGGAGAGCGCCGAAGATCTCCTTCGTTTCCTCGAGTCCCTGACCTCGCCGTCGGGCTAATCGGAACGCGACGCGAATCATCGTGGGTCGTTGTTGAGACTCCCGGGGGAGAGAAGATTCTCTCGACTCAAAGCGCGAAGCGACCCGAGCATCGAAGTCTCTTTGTACGTTGGCACGTCTCGCGGCGTACCGGATGGTCTCCGCCCCGCCTGCCCCACCACCGTTTCGCGTCTCGCAGCGCTTCCGGTACCGCGAGTTGCTCGGACTCGTCGCGGTCCAGTCGTTCGGGAACCAGATGACCGGCAGTTTCTGGATCGTCTATCTGGTGAGCCGACCGCGATCGCTCGACTTTCGCGTCGCCACGCTCCTGTGGGTGATCGCGTTCCTCACCGCGGCGCTCGGCGTCCTGCTGATGGCCCGTGGCCGGGCGATTCCCGCGAGGACCAGCATGACGCTCGGCCTCGCGACGATGGCCGCGGGTCACTTTGCGTTCGCGTTCCTGCCGGCGAACTGGGTCGTCTTGGTTGGCGGACTCGCCTTCGGCGTCTACCTGCCGTTGTTCTGGCTCCCCATGAACTCGATGCTCGTGAGGGAGACCAGTCCGGCGAACCGTGCCGGTCGGCTGGCGGGCGTCACCGCGACCTTCACGACCGTCGCCGTCGGCGCCCCGGTCCTCGGCGGATACCTGGCGGACACCGTGGGTTTCCAGTTCCTCTTCGCCCTCGGTGGCCTCATCTTGGCCGGCAACCTGATCCGCGCCCGTCGGCTCGTCCGGCGCGAGGAGTCCTTCTCGTATGTCATCAACCTGCGACGGATGGGCTCGCGCACGGCGATCTCATTCGCAGGCCAGGGAGGTGTCGACGGACTGCTTTCGGTTGCGACGCCCCTCGGCTCGTTCCTCCTTACGACGGACTCGTTCGCCTTAGGTCTCCTCTTCGCACTCTTCTCGCTCGCGGCGGGCATCGCCGCCGTGGTGCTCGGTCGCGTGTCGGACCGGGTGAAGGTCCGGAGTCCGTTCCTCCTGTTGGGACCAGCGCTTTCCGTCCCCGCCTGCCTGATTGCGTTCGCCTCTCGAGATCTCGGATCGTTCGCGTTCGCCATCGGCTGGCTCTCGATGACTTCCGTGGTCGCGCCGTCGTTCATCTACACGATCCTCGTGGATCGCATGGAGGACTCAATCCCCGCCGTCACCGCGACTCGGGAGTTCATCCTGAACACGAGCCGCAGCGTCGCCCTGTTCGCGGGGCTCATCGTGCTTGCGTCTGGGGGCGACGTATACGCGCTGTACTTGCTCGTCGGCGGCGTGATCCTCCTCGAGGCGCTCGCCCGATAGGACGCTACGCCCGCCGAAGCGGCTCTTCCGGCACAATGACAAAATCGATTCCGGACTCACGCCGCCCACGATCCTCGAAGGGCGGCTGCTCGGCTTCGCGAGCGGCGGCGCGCTTCCAGTCGCCGCGACGATACCGACCCCGGCGGGCGAACGATTCTGCCATCGCATCAATTCCAGGCAGGTCCGCGACCATCCCCGACCACCTCAGGAGCTTGTCCCCGTACCGTTCCTCGAGGTCGGCGAGGAAGTGCCTCAAACTGGTCGACAGACGATTCCGGATCGACCCCAAGCCGATCGCGGCCAAGTACATGTGCTCGTTGCGTTCGAGCGCTACCGTCTTGTTCCCGATCTTGAATAGCTTGAGGCCCCCGATTTCTGACTGGAACGCATCCTGGGCGAACGACATGATGGCGGTCAGCATGCCGGCGAGGATGTCTTCGTCGCCAAGCACATCGCGGCGGCGCGTCGCATGGACGACGAGCAGGCCCGCATGATCGATCAGGAAGAGGTCGTCGATCCGGAACGCGCGTTTGGCGGACCGGCGAAGCCATGCGATTCCGACTCCCCCGAGGCCGCCGGCGATCAACAACAATCCGGTCCATAGCGTCCCGCCCCACGACGAGGGTGGCGGCGCGCCGGGCAGCGCGGAGGGGTCGACGGTCACATTCGCGGACCCACTGATGTTCCCCTCTCGTGCGGAAACCACGCCGGTCCCTGGTTGTGTCGGAGCTCGGAAGGTCGCGAGGGTCCCATTCACTTGGACGATCTGACCGATGGTGGAGGACCAGTTCAACGCATCGAGGGGAGCAGGATTTCCGTTGGCATCCTGGCCGCCCGCGCTGAACACGGCGGTCTGTCCCGCGGGGACCAGGGCGGTTTGGGGTGTGAGCGTGATGCGCGCGAGCGTCCCGGGGATGATGAGCGTGACGTTGTCGATCCATGCGGTCATCGACGCCTCTTCCCATCCCGTGCGGTTGAGCCATAGGGATACGGCGAGGGTGAACGATCCCGTCCCTTCCAAGGCGACGTCGCCACTGATATCCAGGTCAAGGGATCGGTTCCCCGCCACAGGGGTTTCCGACCATTCGACCGTGTTCCCGATCGTTACCTCGAGGAACGAAACGACGTTCAACGACGATGTCGTTTCGACGTCGAACACAAGGCGGAGCGAGTTCGGCCCACCTCCGGTAGGCGTCGATTTCGTGAAGGTCTGGGCCACGCTCGCGCTCTCCGAAAAACTGGTGGAGTTGAACAAGACGATGTCGTCGACGTAGACCGTCGCGGTTGGACCGGCCAGGCCCGTAAACACGATCGTAATGAAGTTCACCCGACTCACATTGAGCGGCGCGTCGAGGTCGAGGGCGTATCGGTACCAGCCCGTCACCAGGGCATACTGCCCCCAGGCGCTCCCGCCCGCCTGGTCTTGCACGAACACCCAGGCCGAGAGCGGATTCGAGGTCGCCTTGTCCATCCAGATGGCCATGCGGTTGAAGCCGGACCAATTCCACGGGAGCGGGTCATCTCTCAGCGCACCGGCCCATTCGTTGTCCTTCAGGATCGTCACGTCGTCCCTCAACGAACCGTTGCCTTCCACCGCGACGACCGTCTCCTGGGACAAGTTGCTGTATGCGTGCGTCTGACCCGACGTCACCGTGGTCCAGGGCGTCGGTCCGGATACGTTGTCCATCGAGTCGAATTCAAGCACCGGAGTCGTGTGTCCGAGTCGGGCGCGGGCGGTTGGGTCGCGTGATGCAGTGACCGCGCCGGTCGTCCCGTTCGCGTATGTCCAAGGGCCCGACATCGCGTCGAATGTTCCGTCCGAGATCAGGTTCATGGCTCCCCGCACAACGGACGGGTCAGACTCCGCGACAGGGGTCACGGAGGCGGCCGACTTCGAATGATCTCCTGAGCTGCCTCCCCACGCGAGCGGTCCGCCGATGATGGCGGGGAATCCGACCGAGGAAGCCACCAACGCCGCGGCTAGGGCGAGGAGGATTGCTGCTGCACGGTACGCCTTTTCCTTCATCGAGACTGCCTCAGGAGCCTCGTGTACGAGGCCGAGCTTCCCCTGACCGAGCTCGTACCTCTCCTCAGTCGGGGAATGGAATTTCGGTTGAGGTGAGGGGCCTTAAAAGTGTCGGCTCCATTCCTCGCCCTGCCAGATTTCGTCGCGCACACCGGGCGCTGCGTTCAAAGCCGCCCGTACCTACCATTCGTGCGTGAGCCGACCGACTCGAGGGGCATTTTCAAGCGGCGATTGTCGATGTCCGTGCGATGG
>WNEP01000790.1_pt1 | contig 16234 bp, 16 predicted proteins | sample 5399961 | NCBI WGS metagenome assembly WNEP01 (sample SAMN13153329, study PRJNA577476) | soil metagenome | isolation source: 20 cm grassland meadow soil pre-rain plot 5 | place: USA:California | collected 2015-09-08 | reverse complement strand
CGCGTGCGGAAGGGCATCCCCACCGCTCAACGGGACCGGATCGTCCGCGGGGTGTCCATGTCCTTTGCCTTCCTGATCCTCGGCCTGGTCTTGTGGCAATTCATCGGCCCGCGGATCTGAACCGTCATGACGGACTCCTTTCCGATGCGATGAGTCCGACGACGCCCGCGACGATGGCCAGGATCCCGCCGGTCGAGTTCAAGTGCAGGACGAGCGCGACGACCCCGAGGAGGATGTCGAGGACCCCACCGGAGCTGTACTTGCTGCGGTAGATGAGCAGGCTTGCGAGGAGGATCGCCACGCCGAGGACCACGCCGACGAGTTGACCGAGCATTGAGCCGAGACTCGAGAGCTGGATCGCGTTCACGGCGTCGACCAGGATCAACAGCCCGGCGACGAGGCCGATGAGGAGGGCGACGAGGGCGAGGAGGCGCTTCTCCGTCATGGGCCTATGGAAGACCGCGGTCGGCTTCAGCCTTTCTCCAGGCCTCCGAGGGCCCAGACCCCACGCGGGTCGCCGGCGAATTCGTCGGCTCCCCATCGCATCCGCAACGCCCGGAAGACCTCCTCGAATCCCTGATTGCGGACGAACTCGAGGAGGGCCTCGTTCGTCGAAGGACCGCTGAACGCCACATCCGCGGTCCCGGCCGCGGCGACGAGGCCTCGGTACAGATCTTGAGACACGGATCCTCTCCCGGGCGCCACGACCCACGGACCGATTTCGCACGAATCACCGCCCGGATTTCCCGCGAGGAAACCGCGGATCGAGCCCCGGGATTCTGCGACCAAGAACGTGGACGGTACTTCTTCCGCCAGGAGGTCGAGCAAGGCGCGTCGGTTCGCGCCGAAATAGGTCGCGTCGAATCGGGCGAGGCCGTCGAGATCGTCGAGTCGGAGAGGCCGGACGCCGCGAGCCCGCCCGGTCGCCGTGGAGCCGGTCCAACGGATGACCTCGTACTCCCGTTGAAATCCGAGACGCTCGTAGAACGGGATCGCATTCAGATAGGCGTTCAGCCTGACGGTCCGCACTCCCGTCGAGCGGAGATAATCCAGGGCTGTCTCCATCATCTGCTTGCCGGCGCCTTTGCCGCGAAGTTCCGGACTCACGATGACGGCGCCGAGGAACGCGAGGCCGTCATACGTGGTCGTCGTGAGAACGCCCACGACCCGGCCGTTCGCTTCGACGACGAAACATCCCTCGGGAGACAGCGTCAGGAGCCGGACGAAGTCGGCGCGGGTGTAACCCCAGTTCTCCAGGTTCGTCAGGGCGATCGCGGCGCCGATGTCGTGCTCGTCGAGCCTTCGGACCTTCGCTCCTTCCACATCTTCACCCGCCGCTCGAGCTCCTCGACCTCGTCGCACTCGTGGTAACCGTATGTGACGTATCGTTTTTCCTTCCGGAAGTGCTTGTACATGCACGGGCCGTATTCGTCGTCTTCCTGCCCGTACCACTTGTCGCAGTCCTTACACACATGCTTCTGCGGCAGTTGCGCTTGGAGGTCGCCTACATTCCCCAAAAGGCGTCCTCCTTCCGTTTGATCGCGCGGATCTCGTCGAGGACCATGGCCTCGTCATGGCTCATCTCTTTCCGGCCGCGGAGGGCGCGAGCGTCGGATTCCGGCAGGTCCACATACAGGACATCTCCCGGTTGGATCTGCCGTCCGATCGTGATCCCGTCCACGGAGATCGCCACCTCCTGGCCTTGACCCGCTCCGTCGAGACTCTTCTCTCCGCTGCGAATCGCCTTGATCCGGCCGAGGGACCGACCATCCTGACGCATGAGCGACTCCCCGGTTCGGATGCGCCCGCCGAGGACCCGCACGCCGAAGATCGCGGGCTTCGAGGTCCGGAAGCTGTGGTCGGGAAGGAAGAGCAGCTTCGCGGGATAGGCGATCTCCTTCCGGCTCGCCTCTTCGATCTGTCGTTTCCGTTCGTCCCGCCAGGCCTGATAGTCCTCGATCAAGCGGTAGATGATGTCGCTCTCGAGGAGCTTCACCTCGTCGTGGTCCTGAAGCGCGACCTTCGCGTCTGGCAGGATCTCCAGGTTGAAGGCCAGGATCGCTCGATGCAACGGGTTCTTGACCGTCGCCGCATCCGTGACGTCGCGCCGTGACACGGGTCCCAGGCGAGCGAACTTGATCGGGATCCCCGCCTGCTTGCACTCGTACGCGAGGCCCTCGAGGGAACCGATCGCGTCCGCCTTCACCAGGATGCCGTCCTCCTGGGTTTCGACATGGACCTGGGACTCCTTTGCGACCTCCTCCAGGATGGCGTCCACGTTGCCCTTCGCGGCCCGGAGAGGGGCTCCGGCCACGGCCCGTTCGAGGCCGCTGCCCAGGAGCTTGACACCGGCGGCCGCGGACACGCTCGTCACGGAGTCGAATCGTTCCTGCGGGTCCCGGATCTCATCGAGGGGTTTCGGTTTGAGCAGGGCCTTCACCTTCGTCGTGCCGGGCTTGCCCGCGGTCCCGAAGACGATCGTGTCCCCTTTCGACAACGTTCCTTCGTAGACGATCGCGTCGAGCGTGATCCCGAGGCCTTTCTCCTCCTTCACCTCCAGGATCGTCCCCACGGCCGGGCCGTCCGTGGTCGCGAGCTGTTGTTCCAGGAACCGCTGCGCGAGGCCGATCAGAATGAGGAGGAGGTCCGGAATCCCCTCACCGAACTTCGCGCTCACGGGGACGACGGCGATATTCGTCGTGAAGTCCGCGACCCGGTCGTATCGTTCCGCGGAGAAGCCGTGTTCGAACAAGCGGCCCACGAGCTCGTACATGCGTCTGTCGAGCTCGTCCCGCGTGGAAGGCGGCTGGTCCTCATAGGACACGACGAACGGCTTGCCCTCGTGTTTCCTCCAGCCAGGGACGAGGTCGATCTTGTTCGCCGCCACGAGGAAGGGGGTCTTGTACCGCTTTAGGATGTTCAGGCTCTCGATCGTCTGCGGGCGGAATCCCTCGTTGACGTCGATCACGAGGACGGCGAGGTCGGAGAGGGCGCCACCGCGAGCCCGCAAGGTCGAGAAGGCCACGTGGCCCGGGGTGTCGATGAACAGCAGCCCCGGGATGCGGAAGGTCTTGCCTTTCACGAGATCGCCGCAGGCCTCCATGATGGCCGCGAGAGGGACCTCCGTCGCGCCGATGTGCTGCGTGATGCCGCCCGCTTCGCGTCCCGCGACTCCCGTGCCGCGGATGCGGTCGAGGAGGGTCGTCTTCCCATGGTCCACGTGCCCGAGGACGGACACGATGGGCTGGCGAATCGAGGCCATCGTCAGTCCAAGAAATCGAGGATATTAGAAGACTTGGGTGAAAGCCCCTCCGCGGACCGGGTTTGGCGGAAGCGATAAGCGGATTTAGACGGATGGAGGGTGCGGTATGGGACTCGAACCGGTGCCCTGGAACTGGAGCAACCTGTGGCGTGGGTCGAAGTACTCGCCGGAGGGCGCGGTGGTCATAGGCGTGTTCTCAATAATCGTGGCGTTAAGTCTGATTGTTGCAACACTACTCTTCGGGTACGGCATCCGAGGATCCGGACTCGACCCCCGATTGACGGCCTACGTCGTCGGCTCCGGGTTCGTCTGATGGGGGTGCTCGGGATCGCGCTGGGCATACGTCAGCATCGCTCCTGTGGTGGAAACCTGGGACCGCCGGGGAATTCCAAGACCAAATAGTCGTGCGCTTGTCTCATTCGCGAAGCCAGGCTTCGTCAATTCGCGCGTACGCTTGGATCTCGTCCGCCTTGAAGAACAGCGAGATCTCACGCTTGGCGCTCTCTGCCGAATCGGAACCGTGAATGACGTTGCGCCCGATCGTGAGGGCGAGATCCCCGCGGATCGTTCCGGGCTCCGCCTCCGCGGAATTCGTCTTGCCCATCATCCGACGGACGGAGGCCACCGCACCGTCTCCTTCGAGGACCATAGCCACCACGGGTCCCGACGTGATGTACGACATGAGTGGCTCGAAGAACGGTTTCCCCTTGTGTTCCGCGTAGTACGTCTCTCCGAGGGACCGTGTGACCCGGAGCATCTTCATCGCCACGACCTTCAGGCCGCGGCGTTCGAACCGGCCGACAATCTCTCCCGTCAGGGCCCTTTGCACGGCATCCGGTTTCAGCAGGACGAAGGTCCGCTCGGCGGCCATCACGTCCCCTTCTTCGCTTTCTTCGCCTTCGGGGCGGGGGCCTCGGCCGCTTCCTCTTCCGGCTGCTCACGCTTCCGACCCTTCACCTGGGCCCATTGTCCGTCGAGCCACGCCTTGAAGACCCGGCGTCCCTCCTGGGAGTCCTTCCACGCCGCGAACTCCGCCTTGTCCACATGGGTCACCGGTTTCGCACCGTGCTTCTTCTTCGCCCACCCGAGAATCGAGGTCCGGAAGGTGTCGCTGCCGACGAACCCGGAGAAGAACCTCTCGAGCTCGCCTCTCGCCAGATCCGGCCCGAGTCGTTTGTCGATCAAATCGCCCAGATCCGCGGGGATGTCCTTCCCCTTCGGCGTCTCGATGGTCACGGTCGCGACGCCCGGGTCCACGGCGGCAGGGGCCTCCTCGGCGACGATCGCCTCCTCGCTGACCGTGCGGCCCGCCGCCCGACGGAACGCCTGCGTCCACGGGGTCCACCGCGGGACCCGACCAAGGTGCAGCATGTTCGATTGGCATTTGTGCGAGCAGAACAGGAAGACGGTCCCGTCCTTGCGGATGAACATTTTGCCCGTCCCGGGCTCGATCTCGTTGCCGCAGAAGGAACAGGACCGTCGGGTGGGCATCGTCTCACCGGACCGAGAGCTTGCGCGCTTCCCGCGCCGTCTCGCGGAGCATGAGGACGTCGCCGACCTGGATGCTCCCCTTCACGTTGCGCGTGATGATGCGACCCTTGTCTCGTCCATCGAGGACGCGGACTTTCACCTGGACCGCTTCGCCGGTCATCCCCGTCCGGCCGACGACCTCGACCACTTCCGCGGGGATGCTGTCCTCGTCGGCCATCGTGTCTCCTCGTCCCTCGGAGGCCTCACGCCTTCTTCATCGCGCGAAGCTTGCCGGACAGGTCGTCGAGCACGGGCTTCGCCTTGCCCGGGTCCAGGATCGCGATGGAGGCCGTCGCCTTGCCGAGGCCCACCGCGACCCCGAGCTCCTGTTTGCTGGGTACGTATGCATACGGCACGCCCTTTTCCTCGCAGAGGAGGGGCATGTGCGCGAGGATCTCTTCCGGTTGGACGTCCTCCGCCATGACGACGAACTGGGCCTCGCCGCGTTCGACGAGCTTCGTGACCTCGTTCGTCCCCTTGCGGACCTTTCCGCTTTCCTTCGCCAGCTCGATCGACTGATACGTCTTGTCGACCAGGTCTTTCGGCATCTCGAAACGAACGTACATCGGCTTGGCCATCGTGGAGACCTCCTTCCGCCCCGCGGCCGCGGGACGTCATGAGTCATCGGCTCTCCGTTCCCAGAGAAGCGGCCGTCGTAGTGGCACGGCTTATAAGAAGTTTACGACGGCGGCCCAGCGAATTGATGTCGAGCTCCGGAGGAATCGAGGGGTCCCGGAATTTCGCTCCGGCCGACGGCGAGTCCGCGGCGACTTCTGGCCGGGTGTAAGCACGTTGAATCACCCAACCTAAATATGGAAACGGGCCTGACAAACTGAGGCAGGCCAGTGGTAGGTCCGCGCCCCATGCGAGTTCATGTCGATGACTCGATCCGCACGAATCGACTCCTCGTCGCGGTCCTCGCGGTAGGGCTCGTCGCGGTCCTCTTTGCCCTGCCACAACCCGTCGCGGGCGCGACTCAGGGACTCGGCGCGTCCGCGCCGACATCTCTCGGCGCCGGGGTGCGGAGTGCCTTTCCGCCTTCGCCCACCCAATCGGGGGAGTCCAGTGTCGATGCCATCCTCGTGTTCGTGAACGACTCCGGGAGCCCATCCTATTCGTTCCGCGGTCATTCCCCCGCGGTCCCGTTGCCCGTGGACGCACCGCTCGTGTGGTCCTGGTTCAGCGGAAATCCCGGATCCCCCAATGTCACAGGTCCCGCGGCGCCTCTCGATACGTCCGGTCTGACGACACAGGCCCGTGTCGCGTTCTCGCGGGAGGGATACGCCGTCGCGGTGTGGGATTCTCAGAGCATCTACGGCACCCGGATCTGTCCCGGCGCCGCGGTCCCGACGAACGTGACGAAATCCGACATTCGGTTCTCGATCTTTCAGGACGCCACCGGGAATTGGAATCCACCCACGGTCGCCGCCGCGGCGCCCGCGAACCTGTCGAATCCGATCTACGATGAGGGGTTCACTCGCCCTGTGATTGCGATTGACAACAACGGGAACGGACTTCTCGCGTTCAGCTATCGGCAGACGGATCCGTGCACGACAGGTGGTGGCACCCGCCAGATCCGCTACTCGGTGTGGAATGGAACGGGTCAGACCTTCGGCCCGGATGCGCTTCTCGCGGCTTCCTCGGCGCCTCCCACTTTCGACGTCGACCCCATGGCCATCGCGTTCTCCTCGCATCTGGTCGTCGGTGACGCGATCACCCGCCAGGACGGGGTCGTCACGTGGTGGGACGCGGTTGCCCCCGCCAACACGACGTGCCCCTCGGGCCCGGTGTCCGTTCCCCTGGCCTGGCCCCGCTACGCGATCTGGGACGGAAACGGATTCGTCCAGATCGACACCGTACCGGGCCAACGGCCCGCCGCGGCGGGTTACTTCGAATCCCTCGAGGTTCGGAGCGGAATGGGTGCCTCTCCGGACCAACGCGGCCACGTCGGGGTCGTATTCCCCGTGACGACGGTGACGGACCCGTGTACGGGAGCCGGCCTGAGCCACGAAGTCTGGCGGGCGATCTGGAACGCGACGACGAACTCGTGGCAGAACGGGACTCCGGTGGACGACGGAGGAAACCCCGCCATCGCCTACGGAGCGGAGGCCGGGGGGGACCGCGGCCGCATGGTGTACCAGGGCCCGGAGCCGCCACCGGGCGGCGGGGTCGATCCGACGATCAATCGAAGCCTGCTGAATGGGACGGACATCGCGCCCGTGGGCCAAGTGGATGCGGCGACTGGCTACTCTCCCACGATCGCCCAGCTCGCCACCGATACCGCCCTCGTCGTGTGGGCCGACGGCAGCGGATTCCTGCGATTTTGGCAGCGCATCGGCGGTGTACCCCCGTCGGAATCCACGGGTGATGTGAATGCCGCAGGAGGAGTGCCGTTTCTCGCGGCGCGGACGGGAAGTCCCCAGATTCCACTCGCGGAGTGGACGTATCTGCAGTACATGGCCCACGACCAGATCCCGAGCAACATGACCGCGACCGTGCTCGATCGACTCCAGTCGGCCGGTTCAACGAATCTCGTCAACCTGGCGATCCTTCTCGACGCCGGCGGGAACCCTTCCCATGCGACCGATTTCTACGTGAAGCGGCTCGGCCGCACGGCCCTGCAGGACCATGGCGAACTGAACATGGGCGATCAGACGACCTTGGAGGAGTTCATCGCGAGGACGGTCGAGCGGTATCCCGCCCGCGGCGAATACATTCTCGCGCTGGATGACCACGGGAACGGTTGGCGCGGGGCCTGCTCCGACAACCATCCGACCACGGGCGATTGGCTCGAACCCTCCGAGCTGCGAGGAGCCCTGACCTCCGCGAACCTGACGTTCCAGCTCGCGCTGTTCAACGGATGTCTCATGGCGAACGTCGAGACCGCCTACCAGGTCGAGGGATTCGTCCGCTTCCTGATCGCATCCCAGGAGGCGATGCCCCTGTCGATTGGGACGCAGGGAATGCGGTACGACCAATTCCTCGGCCGTCTCATCGAGGACCCCTTCGTGGCGGCCGCGGACCCAATGACGTTTTCGAGCTCAATCGTCGCCGATTACGGAACGGCGAACCTCGGCCTCCGAGACTACACGCTTTCTTCGATCGACGTCGCCAATGTCCCGGCGGTCGTGAACGCGATCGCCGCGTTCCGCAATCTCGGCGTCCCGATGATCGACCAGCCGAACTTCAACCAGACCGTCTACGACCATCTCCGAACCGACCGAAACAACGCGCAAGCGATGCGGGCGGATTCGGGAGTCCGGGATCTCTTCCACTTCTTCTCCCTTGTCCGGGACGACGCCACGTTGGCGCAAAGCATCCGGGACGCCGCACGCTCGGTGACGGATTGGGAGAGCCTGGTCGTCCGCGCGAACTGGTCGGAACCAGGCGTGAAGTCGAACGCCCGCGGACTGAACATTTGGTTCGAATCTTCCCGAGTCATGTACAACATGGACCAGACCGCGTACGCGGCCACTCGATTCGCGGCCGCTTGGCAGGACGTCGTGCGGCTCCTTTCATCCCGAACTCGGGAAACGAGCCGCGGGATCCTGTTCTCCCTGCAATCGTCGAATCCCGACGTCTTCCTTCGGGTGCAGGATGTCGATGGACGCCAGGTCGGCTGGTACTCCACGACGGAGACGTGTGGCGGTTTCAGTAATTCGCAAATCCCGAACGCGGGCTACTCGAAGCTGGGTGGCTCCATCACGATCTTCCTCCCGATGTGGACGACCCCGATCGACTGGGTCGTTGACGGGGCGCTCATCACGGAAAACGTGAGCTACTCGTTGTCGATCCAAGAGGTCACCATCGATCCCGGCATGGGAAACACGGTGGTCCTGTTCACGAAAAATGCGTCGGCTTCGGTTGCCCCCCAACAGGTCGTTACGGGCCGCTTCCGACCGGACACCACGGCGCCTTTGACGACGGCTTCGATGGGCGGGACCTTCGGACACAACTCGTGGTGGCTGTCGAACGTGACGGTCACTTTGACCGTGAACGAGACCGGGGACGGAGTGCGGAACACATCGTACCGCGTGGACGGCGGGCCGTACTCGGTCTACATGGCACCCTTCACCGTCGGCGGCGATGGGTCCCATCTTCTCGAATATTTCTCGACGGACGTTGTCGGAAACGTCGAACCAGTCCAGAGCGAGACGATCCAAATCGATACGGTCGCTCCGACCGTGACGCGAGCCACGTCCTGCTCCCAGCCGGGAGATGCCGGATGGTGCCATGGCTCCGTCCTTGTCACCCTCTCTTCCGTCGATGCGACGAGCGGGCCCGACAGAATCGAGGCGGCCCTGGATAACACCACGCTAAAGCCATACACGGGGCCGCAGCTCGTTGCCGGCGACGGCGCTCACACTTTGGTATATTTCGCTGAGGACAAGGCGGGCAACCCCTCGGCGATTGTCTACGTCACCGTCCCCATCGACGGGACGTTACCGACGATCACTGTGAACCCCGTGGGACGCATGGGGAACGCCGGCTGGTATCAGAGCAACGTGACCGTCACGTCAAAGGCGACCGATGGGACGAGTGGGGTCGCGTTCCAGACGATTCGAATCGGGACGGGTGGAGCCGTCCCCTATGCGGGTCCCGTCGTCATCGACACGGACGGCAATTTCCTGATGGAGATCGTCGCGATTGATGCGGCAGGGAATCGGGCGAGTTCCGTGACGCAGATCAAGATCGACCGGACGCCTCCGTCCTTCTCGCTCGTCCTTCCGAATGCGCCCGGAAACCCGATCACATCGTCCTCGCTGTCGATTCAGGTGAACCAGGTGACGGATTCGACGTCTGGCATCGCGGGATGCTCGGTCGCCCTCGATGGCGGGGCCTCGACGGCCCTCGGCTCCGGGTTTTCCTATCGATTGTCCGACCTCGAGGATGGGCCGCACACCGTCGTCGCGAGTTGCTCGGACAACGCAGGGAACGTGGGTTCGAAATCCGCTGACTTCACGGTGAACACGAATCTACTGAGCCCGCAGGGGCCGTACGGTCCCATCCCGCTGAGCGGGATCGTCGCCGCGATCGGAGCCATCGCCGTCCTGGGCGCGTTGCTTGCGTGGAAACGGCGGCGACGAGCCTTGTTCGCCCTGTCCCACCGGAAGCCGGCTCGGATTCCGCCACCCCCGAAAGGAGGAAAGCGGGGCTTCTGAGCCGTAGCTGCTCTTACCAATTCGACGACGCGAATCGCGTTTACCGGGAGTCTGTCCCGTGGGGTCTCGGCGAGGGCCTGATCTGATCCCGGACCATCCGATTCGCGATTTCGAGGAACTTTGGCTCCGTCCCGGGAGGGATCGTCGCCCCGGCCGCCGCATGGTGTCCGCCACCCTGGCCGCCGACGGCGCCGCTCGCGACCTTCATGACCTCCGCCAGATCCAGGCCCCGTGCGACCAGCTCCCGCGTCGTCCGCGCCGAGACCTTGATCCCGTCCGATGCCTGGGCAAAGGCGAAGATCGGCAGGTCCTTTGTCGCGTTCTCGCGGTTCAGGACCATGGAGGCGGCGATGCCGACGACGGTGTCGCGGATTGTGTCGGCGGCATGGAAGTACTGGATCGCGTCCATCTGATTGATCCCAGCGGCCGCGACGGCCTCCATGGAGTCGACCAGGTATTCCCGGTGTCCGCGCAGGAGACGGAGGGCCTCCGCCAGGGAATCCTCGCGGTCCCCGCGGCACACTCGGTAACCCACCTCCGGCTGATCGTATCGACCGCACGCGTTGATCAGCGTGCCGAATTCCTTCGCATCGCGGGTCGGACTTCCGGCGGGCTCGCGGATGAGCGTGTACGTCTCCCCGATCAACCGTTCGACCTCCTTCGAACCGCATCCTCGTTCGAGCATGTGGGCCACGAGGGCGTTGACGACCCTCCGTCGCTCCCCGAGTTCCAGATCGGACCAGCTCCGCCAGTGCTCCTCGACCTTCAGGTCGACGCCGAGCTCTAGCAGGAAGGCGATGCACGCATCCTCGTTCCCGCTGAGGCGCGGGATCCACGGGTCCGTGGCGTACTGGAGCAGCTTGTACGCGGGCCTCGTCTCCCGGCCGAAGAGACGCAGGTCGATCTGGGCGCGGAGGACGCCCGCGTCGATTCCATCCTGAAGAATTTCCCGGTTGTACCCGGAGAGCCGTCGGAACTCCTGATCCTGGACGTCTCCGACCGCGCCGACGATCGCGACGGACGCAAGGTCCTTGTTCGCGGGGTCCAACGCCTTCGCGACCGCGTAGGCACAACCGGCGCCGCTCGCGACGTCGGAGCCTGCTCCCTCGAGGTGCGGGTTGAGCATGAGGATCCGGTCCTGGGATTCCGCGAATCGGAGGAGGTCGCTCCGCAGCACCTTCGGAATCTCGCGTTCCGTCGGCACGTGATGGTCCGTGATCACGGCGTCCAGGCCGTGGAGCGCGTGCATCATTCCCGCTCCGAGGTCGATGAACCAGACGAGCGGCGTGCCCCGGCGCTTCAGCTCCGTCACGACCGGCTCATCGAGCTTCTTGACGAAAGCGACTTCGTGCGCGATGCTCGCCCGGTCGAGGGCTTCCGAGGCGATCGCGCCGCCCGTGATCCCGTCCGTGTCGATGTGCGTCACGATTCGGACGAGGGGAGATGCGCGCACGCGCTCCGCAATCTCCTGGGCGACCGCATCCATCGGTCCGTCCAGCGGACGACAGCTGCTTGAATCTTTGGGAGAGGCACGCGAATGGAGAGGGCAGTTAAATTCCCGCGGCCTTCCGTGTTATCATTATTCAACGATAACAATTTCGGATTGGCAAATCTCGCCGAGCCAAAGGACGCATATCCTCGACGGGCCTTCGCCCCGGTGTGATCCATGTCACGGCGACGGGCCTCGTCGTGAAGGGTGGGCGGGTGCTCCTGGGGAAGCGGACCAGCACCGTCCGTTTTGCGGGCATGTGGGATGCCTTCGGAGGCCACCTGGTGCCATGCGAGGATCCTGCGAGCGCCTTGGTCCGAGAGCTCCAGGAGGAGCTCGGGATCCGAGCGGTCCAACCGCAATTCCTCGGAATCTACGAGGACATCGATCCGACCTCTCGCGACCTCTTTCGGCATTATCTCTTCCTGGTCACACGCTGGGAGGGCGAGCCCCGGATCGCGAACGAAGAACACTCCGAGACCCGCTGGTTCACGCCGGACGAAGCGATGGCGTTGAACGTCGCCCCGTCGTTGAAGGAGTCGATCGGCAGGATGCTCCCGACGAAACCTTAAGCGGCTCGCCTTCCTTCGACCGGACGGTCGGGAGATATGGCGGAAGACACCGAGGTCCGAAAGATCCTCGAGCGCATCCGGACGATTGCCGTGGTCGGTTGTTCGAAGGATCCGGCGAAGGACGCCCACCGAGTCCCGAAGTACATGCAGATGCACGGATACCGGATCATCCCGGTGAACCCGACCGCCACGGAGATCCTTGGAGAGAAGGCCTATCCTTCCCTCGATGCTGTGCCGGTCCCCTACGACGCGGTCGACATCTTTCGTCCTTCGGCCGACGTCCTTCCGATCGTCGATCAGGCGATCAAAGGTCCCGGGAAGGTGATCTGGATGCAACTTGGAATCCGGAACGAAGGCGCGGCGCAGAAGGCCCGCGCCGCGGGAAAGATCGTGGTCCAAGATCGCTGCATGATGCGCGACCATGCGAGGCTATTCGGCGGCGACGTCCTCGAATGAGTACCCCGCGAACACGACGGCGACGCTGGGACCGGCACCCCGCCTCGCGGCCGCGCTGAGGGCTTCGACTTCTCCGAGCACGCTGATCGCGGCGGGCGGTGCGTTGAACTTCGTCTTGGCGGCCCAGTCGTAAAGGGATCGCAATTGCGGCTCGGGGACGATCCCCACGCGGTACGGACCGAACACCCCGCGCTCCAGCTTCACGGTCGGGCTGATCCCGGCGAAGGCTTGGACCGGGATCTCGATCCACTCCGCGCCGTCCTTGGGGAACAGCTCGCGGAACACGTCCTCGCCCAGGCCCTCTTCCGCGGCGACGAACGACGCGCGTCCCTCCTCGGACTCCCAGACCCGCCCGAGTCGCGTTTCCGCGGACACGACCGCATGGTCGAGCCAGGCCAGATCGTGGACCCGCGGGATCGACGCCCTCCGGGTCCAGAGGACCTTCGCCACGAGCTGGTATCCCTCGCGGAGCGCCTTCGCCTCGGGGGATTTCGTGCCCCCGGCCCTCTGGGCCTTGTCGAGGGCGGCGGCGACCGCGGGCTGGGACGTGAGCACCGTCTGGAAGTCGACGACGCGCAGGAGGCCGCGCCACCCCATGGGACCCGCCAGGGTTCCCGCTGAGAAAAGGGTGTCGGCCAATCGACGCGGTTCGTTCCTGCGTTCACGGGGATCGGACGTGACTCAGTTCAGTGCAGGACGACCGACTTCACTCCATCGACCTGTTTGATCATCGGGAGGAGCCTCTCCGGGACGGGCGCCTCCGTCACGATGAATCCGTGCGGATCGTCGACGATCTCGGGGTCGTCCATGATCACCTGGCGGACCGAGATGCCCGCTTGGGCGATGATCGAGGTCACGCCCGCGAGGATGCCCGGCTTCGATGCGTTCGTCGGGACGATCTCGATCGCGCCCCAGTTCATGAGGGGCGCCACGTCGCGAAGGTGGCAGGCCGGTTGCAGTCGATCGAAGAAATTCCCGAGTTCGGGGTTCTTCGCGATCGTGTCGACGGTCGCCGTCACGACCCGTCGATCGACGCTGGCGGCGCGGGCTAGCGAGGTATCGGAGATCTTGATTCCGGCGGCGTACACGCTGCCCTCGTGGACCCGGAGCCCGTACATGACCATGAGCTGAGCGACCTTCTCCTGTGCAGGGAATCCTTTAAAGTATGGACGTAACCTCGACCACATGCCCAGACCAACGCAATGCACGAAAAGGTCCCATGGAGTTTAAATCCTCTCGGTTTCACATGTAGTAGCAATGTAGTCGCGATAGCAATAAATGTACATCAAAGAACGGAATCGTTATATAACGTTCAAAGATTCCGGTTCCAGGCAGCGGTGGTGTCCATGCAAGCAGTCAAACCGACATCGACGGGCGCGAGCGACGTGAAAATTCTCCTTGATCGGGAGGACCTCCCGAAGGCATGGTACAACATCCTTCCGGACTTGCCGGCCCCGTTCCCGCCCTATTTGCACCCGGGGACGAAGGAGCCCGTGCCGCCGCAGGCCTTCGAGCCGCTGTTCCCGAAGGAACTGATCCGTCAGGAGATGAGTCCGAACCACACCGAGCCGATCCCGGAGGAAATTCGGGAGGCCTACTATCGGTTCGGTCGGCCGACGCCGCTCTATCGCGCGACGCGCCTGGAAGCGTTCCTCAAGACGCCGGCCAAGATTTACTACAAGCGCGAGGACCTCTCGCCGGTCGGCTCGCACAAGCCGAACACGGCGATCGCCCAGGCCTACTTCGCCGCGAAGGAAGGGATCGAGGCCTATGCGACCGAGACCGGAGCGGGACAATGGGGTTCCGCGCTCGCCCTTGCCACGAACTACTTCGGCATGCGGGCGAAGGTGTTCATGGTCCGAGTTTCCTACGACCAGAAGCCGTACCGAAAGTACGTAATGCGCCTCTACGGCGCCGAGGTGATCCCGAGTCCGAGCGATCGGACGAACATCGGCAAGAAGATCCTGGCCCAGGATCCGAGCCATCCCGGCTCCCTGGGCGTCGCGATCTCGGAAGCGATTGAGACCGCCGTGACGAGTCCGAATACACGGTATTCCCTCGGCTCCGTCCTGAACCACGTGCTCCTGCACCAGACCGTCATCGGCCTCGAGGCCCAGAAGCAGTTCGAGCTGGCCGACGTCACCCCGGACTTCATGGTCGGTTCCGTCGGCGGCGGATCGAACTTCGCGGGCTTCACGTACCCGACGATCGGCGAACGGATCCACGGGCGCTCGGACACGCGCTTCATCGCGGTCGAGCCGACCTCCGTCCCCTCGATGACGAAGGGTCGGTACGAATACGACTTCGGCGACACAGGGGAGATGACGCCCCTCGTGAAGATGCACACGCTGGGCCACACGTTCGTGCCGCCCCGCATCCATGCGGGCGGGCTGCGGTACCACGGGACCGCGGCCACGTTGAGCGTCCTCCTCGATGCAGGCCTCGTCGAGCCGCGGGCGGTCGACCAACTGAGCACGTTCCAGGCGGGGGAGATCTTCGCGAAGACCGAGGGCCTCATCCCTGCACCGGAGACGTGTCACGCGATCCGCGGTGCGATCGACCTCGCCCTCGAGGCGAAGAAGAAGGACGAGGAGACGGTCATCGCCTTCAACTACAGTGGCCACGGCCTGCTGGACATCGAAGGGTACGCGCAGTATCTCGCCGGTACATTGGGAAGCAACGGTCACTGAACGCCGGGACGACCGTCGCCAGGACGGCGGACTGCGAGTGGGCTGCCGCCCCGATTGCGCGAAGTCTCTTGTGGTCTCGAGCAATCCGGCCGGCAATGGACGTCGGCGTGGACGTGGGCGGGACGTTCACGGACTTCGTGGGGTTCCGCGGCCGGGAGGTCGTGACCGCGAAAGTCCCGTCGACGCGAGACCCTTCGCGCGCCGTGGTCCAGGGGATGCAGGATCTCGGGGCCGTCAGCATGGCTCACGGGACGACCGTGGCCACGAACGCGATCCTTGAGCGGAGAGGGGCGCGGACGGTCTTTGTGGCCACCGAGGGGTTCGAGGATTTGTTGGTCATCGGCCGCCAGAACCGGCCAAACCTCTACGATTTCCGGATCACGCGGCCGCCTCCAGCCGTCGTCCGGGAGATGTGCCTCGGTGCCCGCGAGCGCGTCGACGCGAGAGGCCGCGTCCTCCGTCCGCTCACGCAACGAGAGGCCCGTCGCATCGCCCGCGAAGTGCGCGGACGGAACGCTGAGTCGGTCGCAGTCTGCCTCCTCTTCTCCTTCCTTAGGCCGGAACATGAGACAATGATCCGAAAGGCCCTCGCCGATCTTCCGGTCTCCATGAGCCACGACGTCCTCGATGAGTTTCGCGAATACGAGCGCGCGTCGACGACCGTCTTGGACGCCTACGTGAAGCCTCTCGTCACGCGGTATCTCGCCGACCTGAAGACCGCGATCGAACGAGATTTCTTCGTGATGAAGTCGGGTGGCGGGGTTGTCTCGCAGAACGAGGTCTCGCGGCGGCCGATTGATATGGTCCTCAGCGGCCCGGCCGGCGGGGTGGCCGCGGCCGCAGCGCTCTTCCGTGGGAGCGACCGGAAAAATCTCGTGACCTTCGACATGGGCGGCACGAGTGCGGACTTCTCGGCCCTCCCCCGGGGCGAGCCGACCTGGAGGACGGACGCCGTGATCGACACCTTCCCGATCGCCATCCCGGTCGTCGAGGTCGAATCGATCGGCGCCGGCGGTGGGAGCTTGGCCTGGATCGATTCTGGTGGGGCGTTGCATGCCGGACCGACGAGTGCG
>WNEP01000767.1_pt1 | contig 16441 bp, 15 predicted proteins | sample 5399961 | NCBI WGS metagenome assembly WNEP01 (sample SAMN13153329, study PRJNA577476) | soil metagenome | isolation source: 20 cm grassland meadow soil pre-rain plot 5 | place: USA:California | collected 2015-09-08 | reverse complement strand
CGCCACGGTGAGAGCGCCGGGAGGCGGGCGTCCCGCGTCATGGGACGCAAGGCGCCTCGTTAGGCGCCTGGCCTGCCGCGTTACGTGCAGGCCCAACGGGTGCCTCGCAAGCACCCGACGACTCTCGGCGCTCCGCCACCCCTTCAATCGGGGTAGCGAAGCCAAAGTTTCAAAACCCGGGCGCAAAAAAACGCGCCGCGGGAACGAAGAGGTGTTGCTTGGTGCTAACGCTTTCAGTTCGTCATTCCGGCCGAGCCGCGATAGCGGCGAGGGCCGGAATCCATAACCACAGGTGGAGGGTATGGATTCCGGGCTCGCAGGCTTCGCCTGCGCCCCGGAATGACGCGGAGAGAGCGTGCCGCGGCTGCGCTTCGCTTGCGGGGCGAGGGGGCCGACCGAGCGCGGCGTGATTGTGCAGCAAGCAAAATGTCACCGCTCCGAGGGCTCGAGTTTGGCGGCAAGCCATTTGGCGCGCGCATCATGGCTCGCGAGAAAGCGGATGAACGCGCGTGCTGCTTCCGGCACCGCGCCGTCCGACATCAGCGCGCCCTCGTAGCTCGTCGTGACCTGCAGCAGTGCCGGCACCGGACCAGCGAATGCCAGCCCCTTGTCCTCCGAGATTTCGCTCACGTTGTACAAGCCCATCTCCACTTCGCCTTTGGCGATCAGTTCCTGGCTCGCCGCTTGCCCGGGCACCATCTTCAGCCGCGGCTTCAGCGCGTCGAGAATTCCGGCTTGGACCAGGATGCGTTCCGCCTTCTCCCCGCTTTGATTGGGCAGCGTCGGATCGCCGTGGACCACGGACTTCGCCGCGAGCAGCGACTGCTTGAATGTCTCCGGCGTCGAGAGATCGGGCAGCGGCGCACCCGCCCGCACAGCCACTCCCATGCCGGTCTTGGCGAGCGGCACCCGGCTCTCCGGATTGACCACGCCCTCCTTGTCGAGCCGGTCCATCGCCGGCTCGGAGACGATCACTGCGTCGAAACTCTCGCCATCCTTGATCTTCTGCGTGACGACGACAGGTGAGGCGAAAGTGAGGATTACCTTGTGTCCGGTCTCGTTGCCGAACTCGGTCGCGAGCTCTTTGACCGCATGCTGCACCGCGCCCACGCTGAGCACGCGGATGTCGGCGGCGCCAGCCATGCTCGCAAAAGAGATCAGTGTTACCGCGACAGAAGCGATCCGGCCGAAACTTCGCATTGTCTCATCTCCTTGGAACTGCCAGATGATCATAGGCCCGCTCGCCTCGATCCTCCACCATGCCGCACGACCCATCCCACGAGCGCGTTTCGCGCCTCACCGGCATCGCGCTGATGTGCGGGGCGGTCGCATGCTTTGCCCTGCTCGACACCACGGCAAAATATCTCAACCTCTACATGAGCACGCTGCAAGTGGTATGGGCGCGCTATACCGGCGCGTTCCTGTTCCCATTCATCGTGTCCAATCCGTGGACGCGACCGGGCTTGACCCGCACCAAGCGGCCGCTGCTGCAGGTCGCGCGCTCCGTGCTGCTGCTCACCTCCACGCTGTGCAATTTTGCTGCGCTGAGATACCTGCAGCTCGACGAGGCGATCGCGCTGATCTTCTCCACGCCGTTCTTTGTGGCGGCGCTGTCGGGACCGATGCTCGGAGAATGGGTGCGCTGGCGCCGCTGGAGCGCGATCGCGGTTGGCTTCGTCGGCGTGCTCGTGGTCACTCGTCCGGGCGCGGCGAGCTTCCACCCGGCTGCGCTGCTGTCGCTCTCCGCCGCGCTCTGCTACGCGCTTTATTCCATCACCACCCGCATTCTCGCGCGCACCGATTCCAACGAAACCACGCTGTTCTACTCGAACATCGTGGGTGCGCTCGCCTTGCTTCCGGTCGTGCCGCTCGTTTGGACGACGCCCTCCGATCCGCTCGTGATTGCGCTCATGGTGGCAACCGGCGCGGTCGGCAGCTTTGGTCATTATCTCCTGATCGCCGCGCACCGCCTGGCGCCCGCGGCCGTGTTGTCGCCGTTCATCTATACGGAAATCGTGTTAGTGACCGCGTTGGGTTTCCTGGTGTTCGGCGACGTGCCCAATCGCTTCACGCTCACCGGCGCGGCCATCGTGGTCGCCTCTGGCCTCTATATGCTCCATCGCGAGCGCAAGCTGCGGGGAAGCAAGGCATCGGGCATCAGCGATCAGGAACTCTGATTGGTGACTGTGACCGCTGCAACCTGAGTTGCCTAAGCTCGGGCGGGAAGGCTACTTTCCGCTGCCCGGCTGCCCCTCACCGATCCTTGTCGAGGTAGCGTTCATGCTGAAAACCCCCGCGTCCGACAGCTCCCGTGCGGGCATCAACGACGATATCGGCGAGGAGCGGCGGCTGGCGATATACCGCATCCAGGTCGAGATCCGCGAAAGCGAGCAGCGCGCGTTCGATCTCTTCCTGCAGAACCTCGTCAAAGGGACGAGCCATCTGTCGCTTGGACAGGAGGCGGTGGCGGCGGGCTTTGCCGCCGCGATGAAGCCTGGCGACCTCTCGTTCTGCACCTATCGCGGCCACGCGCACACGCTCGCGCGCGGCGTACCGATCGAGAAAGTGTTGGGCGAGCTGATGCAGCGCGACAACGGCCTCATGCGCGGCAAGGGTGGCTCGATGCATCTCACCTCCGTCGAGCACGGTGTGCTCGGCTCCTACGCTATCGTCGGCGCGCATCTGCCGATCGCCTGCGGCGCGGCCTTGCGCGCGCAGTACAAGGGCGAGGGCGACGTGACGGTGTGCTTCTTCGGCGACGGCACGACCAATATCGGCGCCTTCCACGAGGCGCTGAATTTCGCCTCAGTGTGGAAACTGCCGGTGATCTTCGTGTGCGAGAACAACCTTTATATGGAATATACGCCGATCGGCGAGGTGACCGCGGTCGAGCATCCGGCCGCCGATCGTGCCGCGGGGTACGGGCTCGAACGCATCGTCGTCGACGGCAACGACGCCGACATCGTCTACCGCGCCGCCGCCGCCGCTTATGCCAAAGCGCGCGCGGGCGGCGGCCCCTCGCTGATCGAGTGCATGACCTATCGTCACAGCGGCCACTCGCGCGCCGATCCGGCGAAATACCGCCCCGAGGGCGAGCTCGAAAAATGGAAGCAGCGCGATCCGATCAAGCTTTATCGCGAGCGGTTGCGGCAGTTCGGCGTCGGCGAGGAGGTGGTCGCGGCGATCGATGCGGACGTGCGGCGCCGCGTAGACGAGGCATCGGAGAAGTGCAAGGCCGCGCCGCCGCCGCCGCTCGAGCTGCTCACCGCCGACGTCTATGCCGACGGAGGCTTTGCATGGCGGAACTGACGTACCGCGATGCGGTCGCCCGCGGCATCGCCCAGGAGATGACGCGCGATCCCGACGTCATCTTCTTCGGCGAAGATGTGGCCAAGCCTGGCGGCGTGTTCAAGACCACGGTCGGCCTCTACGAACAGTTCGGCCCAAAGCGCGTGCGCGACTGTCCGATTTCTGAGCAAGCAATCTTGGGCGCCGCCATGGGCGCGGCGATGACGGGGCTCAAGCCCATCGCCGAGATCATGTTCTCGGATTTTTTTGCGGTGTGCTTCGACTATATCGCCAACGAGTTCTCGAAGAGCCGCTACATGTCGAACGGCCAGCTCAAATGCCCGCTCGTGGTGCGCACCGCCAATGGCGCGGGCTCCCGCTTCGGCGCCCAGCATAGCCAAAGCGTCGAGAACTGGGCGATGATGATTCCAGGTCTCAAGGTGGTGGCGCCGTCGAGCCCGCGCGATGTGATCGGGCTTCTTGCCGCCGCCGTGCGCGATCCCGATCCTGTGATCTTCTTCGAGCACAAGTCGCTTTATCCCATCAAAGGCGAGGTGCCCGACGGCGAAATCGTCGACCGGCTCGGCAGCGCCAGCATCGTGCGCGCCGGCAACGATGCGACTATCCTCGCGCTCGCGCTGATGGTGCCGCGCGCGCTCGAGGCGGCCGAGAAGCTGAAACGGGAACACGGGATCGATTGCGAAGTTGTCGACGTGAGATCGCTCGTTCCGCTCGACACGCAGGCCATTCTTGGCTCGGTCGCGCGCACGCACCGCCTGTTCACGGTCGAAGAGAACCCGCGGCTGTGCGGTTGGGGCGCCGAGATCGTGTCGATCGTGGCGGATGAGGCGTTCTACGATCTCGACGGGCCGGCCGTGCGAATCACGACGCCGCATATTCCGCTGCCGGCCGCGGATACCTTGGAAGACGTCGCGCTGCCCACGGTCGAGCGCATCGTCGATCGCGTGCACCGCTCTATGAACGCGTAAGTGATAAGAGGTCCGCCCATGAGTTCGAGATATGACAACCTCCTGGCCAATGTTCCGACCGATCTGTGGATCGGCGGCAAATGGCGCAAATCCTCCGACGGCGGCCGTTTCGACGTGCTCGACCCCGCGACCGAGGACAAGATCGCGTCGGTGGCGAGCGCCACCGTCGAGGACGCCAAAACCGCGGTCGATGCCGCGAGCCATGCCTTCGAGGGTTGGGCCGCAAGGAAGCCGCGCGAGCGCGCCGAAATCCTGCGCAAGTCCTACGAGCTGATCATGCGCGACGCCGAGCGGCTCGCCAAGCTCATCACCATCGAGAACGGCAAGGCGCTCTCGGACTCGTGCGGCGAAGTCGCCTATGCCGCAGAATTTTTCCGCTGGTACGCGGAGGAGGCGGTGCGCGGGATCGGCGCGCTGTCGCGCGCGCCCGCGTCCGGCGCCCGCATCGTCGTTCAGCACAAACCGGCGGGGATCGCCGTGCTGGTGACGCCGTGGAATTTTCCCGCCGCCATGGCGACGCGCAAGATCGGCCCGGCGCTCGCCGCCGGCTGCCCGGTGGTGCTCAAGCCAGCGTCCGACACGCCGCTCACCATGCTGGCGCTGATGCCGACCCTCGAGGAGGCAGGGGTCCCGGCGGGCGTGGTCAACGTCATTCCCTCGCGCTCCTCGGGCAAGGTGGTCAGCGCCATGCTGCACGATGCGCGCGTGCGAGTCGTTTCCTTCACCGGCTCGACCGAAGTCGGCCGCAAGCTCCTGCACGAAGCAGCCGATAATGTCGTCAAGCCGGCGATGGAGCTCGGCGGCAATGCGCCCTTCATCGTCTTCGAGGACGCCGACATCGACGCAGCGATCGACGGCGCCATGATCGCCAAGATGCGCAACATGGGCGAGGCGTGCACCTCGGCCAACCGCTTCTACGTGCACGAGAAGGTGCACGACGAGTTTGCCAAGAAGCTCACCGCCAAGATGGCGGCACTCAAGGTCGGGAACGGACTCGATGACGGCGTCGCAGTGGGCCCGCTGGTCAACGCCGACGCCAAGAAGAAGGTGACCGAGCTCGTGGACGAGGCGATCGGCAAGGGCGCGAAGATTTTGACCGGCGGCAAGGCGCCGAACGGACCCGGGCACTTCTATCCGCCGACCGTGCTCGACGCCGTGCCGGACGGCGCCGCCATGCTGCGCGAAGAGATTTTCGGCCCGGTTGCCGCGATCCAGAGCTTCAAATCCGAGGGCGAAGTGATCAAACGCGCGAACGACACCCAATACGGTCTGATCGCCTATCTCTACACCAAAGACATGACTCGCGGCATGCGCGTCTCCGAGCAGCTCGATTTCGGCATGATCGGGCTCAACCGTGGGCTCGTCTCCGATCCCGCCGCCCCCTTCGGCGGGATGAAGCAGTCCGGCATCGGCCGCGAAGGCGCGCACGAAGGGCTGATGGAGTTTTTGGAGACGCAGTACATTTCGGTGACGTGGTGACCACGAGCGGGGTCGCCCTCGCGTCTGCGGGCGGCGAATAAAGCGCCGCAACGGGGAAAAGCTCGATGGACGTGCTGATGCCGCAGCTCGGCGAGACCGTTGCGGAAGGCAAGATCACGCAGTGGTTCAAGTCGGCGGGTGACAGCGTCAAGCCCGGCGACAATCTGTTCGAGATTGAGACAGACAAGGTGTCGATGGAGGTGCCTTCGACGACCGCGGGGGTGCTCGCGGAAATCCGCGTGCCGGCGGGCGCGGTGGCTGCGGTCGGCGCCGTCGTTGCCGTGATCGCCGACGGCGCGGCTGCGGCTCCATCGAAGCCTGCGCCGTCGCCTGTGCCTTCCGCCTCCGCGCCGCCGGTCGCAATGCCGGTCGCCTCAGAGCGGGTTGTCGCTGCGTCGACAGCGCCCATCGAGCTCGATCCGTTCTTCGAGGTGCGCACGCCGGCGCGCAATTACGGGCCGGCGCGGTTGCCCGGCGGCAGGACTGCGACGCCGCTGGCGCGCCGGCTCGCGGCGGAAGGCGGCATTGATCTCGCAAGAATTTCGCCCTCCGGTCCGCACGGCCGCATTCTTGCCCGCGATGTGGAGGCCGCGGCACGCGCCACGGCAGCGCCGGGCCTTGCCGCCGCGCCCGCCGAGGGAGTGAGCGTTGAATCGATCAAGGCCATCTATCGGGATGTGCCGTTCCGGGAAGTACCGCTTGAGAGGATGCGAACGACCATCGCCAGGCGGCTGGTCGAGGCGAAGCGGACCATCCCGCACTTTTACCTGACCGTGGACGTCGAGATTGGCCGGCTCATCGCGCTGCGGGAACAGGCGAATGCGGCCGCGCCCAAGGACAACGACGGCAAGCCTGAATTCAAGCTCTCGCTCAACGATCTCATCATCAAGGCGTGGGCGGCGGCGCTGCAGCGGGTGCCGGCGGCGAATGCCGTGTGGGCGCACGATCGCATCCTGCGCTTCGAGCATTCCGATATTGCGGTTGCGGTGGCGCTCGAAGGCGGGCTCATTGCGCCGGTGATCCGGCAGGCGGAGAAAAAAAAGCTATCGGCGCTCTCGAACGAGATGAAGGAGCTGGCGGCGCGCGCGCGCGCGAAAAAGCTCAAGCCAAGCGAATACGAGGGCGGCTCGTCCACGATCTCCAACCTGGGCATGTACGGCGTGCGCGAATTTGCCGCCATCATCAATCCGGCGCAGGCGACGATTCTCGCGGTCGGCGCGGCGCGCCGGCAAGCGACCGAGCGGGAAGACGGCGGCGTAGCTTTTGCGAGTGTACTCTCGGTGACGCTCTCCTGCGATCACCGTGTGGTCGACGGCGCGCTCGGCGCTGAGCTCATCACCGCCTTCCGCGCATTTGTTGAGCAACCCGTGACGATGCTTGTGTAACTGTTGTTCCGGGCAGAGCGGATTTAAAAGCAATTAGGGGTGAATCATGGCCGCCGAGAAAGCCGACGTTCTGCTGATCGGCCCTCCAAAACCTGTCATCGTCAACGGGCTCTCCCGCGCCTTCAACCTCGTCAACTTTCCTGATGGGAAAGAGCGGGAAAAATTCTTCGACGAGCGCGGCCCGCGCGTGCGCGCCATGGCGGTCGCCGCCACCGAGGAGCGGGTCGACGGGCCGTTCATGACGCGATTTCCCCGGCTCGAGATCATTTCCTCATTCGGTGTCGGCTACGACCACGTCGACGCCGCCTGGGCGGGCGCGCACGGCATCACCGTGACCAACACGCCGGACGTGCTCACGGAGGAAGTGGCCGACACCGCGATGGGACTCTTGCTGTGCACCGTGCGGGAATTCCCGCAGGCCGAGCGCTACGTGCGCGCCGGCAAGTGGCCGCAGAAGAATTATCCGCTGAGCAAGGCGACGCTGCGCGACCGCACCGTCGGCACGGTCGGCATGGGCCGGATCGGGCAGGCGATCGCCCGCCGGCTCGCCGCTATGCAGGTGCCGGTCGTCTACCATTCGCGGCGCCCGGCTGCGGGCGTGCCCTATCGCCACTACCCGAAGCTCATCGACATGGCACGTGACGTCGACGTGCTGATGGTGATCACGCCAGGTGGCGCAGAGACCAAGAATCTGATCAATGCCGAGGTGCTCAAGGCGCTTGGCCCCACTGGCATCCTCATCAACATGTCGCGTGGCTCGGTGGTCGACGAGCCGGCGCTGATCAAGGCGCTGGAGGACAAAACCATTCTATCGGCGGGCCTCGACGTGTTCGCGCGTGAGCCCGAAGTGCCGGCGGAGTTGCTCGCGATGGATCACGTCGTCTTGTTTCCCCATCTCGGCTCGGCTTCGGTTGCGACGCGAGAGAGGATGGATCAGCTGCTGGTGGACAATCTCCTGGCTTGGGCGGCGGGCAAGCCGCCGCTGACCCCGGTTCCGGAAACGCCGTGGCCACCGAAGCAACACAAGCGGTCCTGACAATACAGAGCGTCCGCATATGCGCATCGCGCAGGACCGTCAGCCGCCGCGCTCGCACGCAATGACGCGGCGTACGTGGCGTGATAGCGTGCGAAGGATCGTCACTTTAGTCCTGGTCGGGGTTCCCATGTCGGCTCGCGCTTCTCTCGCTGTGATCGCGCTCGCGCTTTGCGCCGCGGGCGCTGCCGCGCAGGCGCCGGCGCCCAGCGATGCCGCCAAGGAGATGGTTGGCGCGTGGGAAATCTCCAACGCCGCGCGCGATAAGACGTGTCCCGTCACATTCAAGCTCGAACCTGCGGTCGGCGGTTTTAAGCTCGATCTCGATGAAGGCTGCGGCACCGCCTTCCCATCGCTCAAGGATGTCGCGATCTGGATGATGGGGCCGAACGATGCGGTGCGGCTGTTGAACTCCAAGGGCATGGTCGTTCTCGACTTCATGGAAGTCGAGTCGCACATGTACGAAGCCGAGCGCAAAGGGGAGGGGCTGTTTTTTATGCGCACCCAGGCTGCGATCAAAGCGGCGACGGTCACCCCGGAGCAGGTGTTCGGCGAGTGGACCTTGCTCAAGGAATTCGAGAAGCCGCTGTGCAAGCTCACGCTGTCGAGCACCGCGGCCGGAGGAGAAAGTTATAAGGTCATGGTCAAGCCCGGCTGCGACGCCTCGGTTGCCGACATCGAGCTGTCGACCTGGCGGCTCGATAGCGACGGGCTGCTGCTGACGGGACGCGGCGGCAGCTGGCGCTTTTCCGAGAGCGACGCCACGACCTGGGAGCGCGTCCCTGCAAGCTCCGATCCATTGGTGCTGATGCGGCAGGAGTAGGCGCGTGCACGTGCTGACCAGCTCCCCTGCGGGAACTTGAGGCGGATCACGCCGCCACAGCCGGTTCCGCGACCATCCAGGCGCCGTAACCGACGACGCGATCGCGCCCTCCCGCCGTGTCGCCGGAGTTGCACAGCGCGAGGCGCTGCGGTGCGAGGCGCCGACGGCTCGTCTCCGCAAGAAGGCCGGCGACCGCCAGAAAGCCGCAGGCTTGGTCCGGGCCGAGGTTTTCCCACTCCGCGCGTTCGATTGCGGCGGCGGTCGCGGCATCGATCCGCCGCGCCGTGTCATAGTCGTGATAGTGGGAGAGGTCGGAGCTCACCACGATCAGCGTTTCCGGCCCGCCCCAGAGCCGCCGCAGCACCTCCGCCACGTCCTGCACTTTGGCATCGCCGATCGCCAGCGGCACTACTGCGAAGGAGGGTAGCAGCGCTTGCAGGAATGGGAGTTCGACCTCGAGCGAATGCTCGGGCGCGTGCGGCGCATCCGTCTCGACCACAAGCTCGAAAATTGCGGAGAGTGCGTCGCGGTCCACGGGAACGCGACCGAGCGGTGTTTCGAAGGCATCGACGGTGGGGGCGGCGATGCCGCGCACGGGAACGAAATGCGCCGGCCCGATCAGCACCACACGCTTGACCGATTGCCCGGCCTCGCAAAGTGTCGCAAAGGCCTGCGCCGCCACGCGCCCCGAATAGACGTAGCCTGCGTGCGGTGCAATCAGCGCCTTGGGCATTACGTTCGTGGATCGCGGCACGCTGCCGAGGAGTTCCGACACCGTCGCCTGCAGCCGGCGCGGATCTCCCGCGTAGAACAGGCCGGCCGCCGCTGGCGGTCGGATTTTGGTTGCGCGGGAGCCTGGTTCCACCATTGCCTCGTCCTCGCCCGCTCCCCAGATACCAAGATATAATATGGCTCTCGGAATTTACGCGGGCTTGAGCATGGATCAATCCACCATCGAGGGTGTGCCCGGCCGCTATTGGCACCGGCTGGAGGATGGCCGCATCCAGTGCGACGTATGCCCGCGCTATTGCAAGCTGCACGAGGGGCAGCGCGGCCTGTGCTTCGTGCGCGCGCGGCAGAACGATCAGATTCTGCTTACGACCTACGGGCGCTCCTCCGGCTTTTGCATCGATCCGATCGAGAAGAAGCCGCTCAACCATTTTCTGCCAGGCACGCCGGTGCTTTCGTTCGGCACCGCCGGCTGCAACTTGACCTGCAAGTTCTGCCAGAACTGGGACATCTCCAAAGCGCGCGCGCTCGACCGCGTTCAGGATCAGGCCTCCCCGGAGGCCATTGCCGAAGCCGCGCTGCGCAGCGGCTGCCGCTCGGTCGCGTTTACCTACAACGATCCCGTGATCTTCCTCGAATATGCGGTCGACGTGGCGCAGGCTTGCCGGTCGCGCGGCATCAAGACGGTGGCGGTGAGCGCCGGCTACATCGCCCCGCAAGCGCGTGTCGAATTCTTCCGGCACATGGACGCCGCCAACATCGACCTTAAAGGTTTCACCGACGGCTTCTACAAGACGCTGTGCTCAGGCAAGCTTGGTCCCGTGCTCGAGACGCTGGAATATCTCAAGCATGAGACCGACGTTTGGTTCGAGATCACGACTCTGCTCATTCCCGGCGAGAACGATTCGGCGCAAGAGATCGAAGCGGAGAGCCGCTGGGTGATGGAGCGGCTCGGCCCCGACGTGCCCCTGCACTTCACCGCCTTTCATCCGGACTGGAAGATGCTGGACACCCCGCGGACACCGCCGCAGACGCTCAAGGCGGCGCGGCGCATCGCGCTCGAGGCGGGGCTTCGTTACGTCTACACCGGTAACATTCACGACGGTGCGGGCCAGAGCACCTATTGTCATGGCTGTGGCGCCGTGCTCATCGGCCGCGATTGGTATGAGCTCACCGCGTGGAATCTTACCGTCGACAGTCGCTGCGGCGATTGTGGCGCGGCCTGCGCCGGCGTCTTCGATACGGGACATGGGCGCTGGGGCGCGCGGCGCCAGGCCATCAAGGTGCAAGCCCTTGCGGCGTCCTGAGCGGAGCTGATGCTCGCGCACAGCGCGTGCGGCGTTAGATCAGTGCCCGCAACTCATCGCGCAAGCGGTCGCTGCCTCCGCGTGGAAGCAGCCGATCGATCTTTGCGTGGCTGCGTCGCCAGATCGGCACCGCGCGCGCCAGCAGAGCGCAACCGGCTCGGGTGAGCTTCAACCGGCGACTGCGCCGGTCATTGGCATCGATACCGACCGTGACCAGGCCGCGACGCTGCACCGGCTTGAGCGCTGCGGTGAGCGTCGTGCGGTCGGCACCAAGCACAGAAGCGACGGAACCGATGCTGGGCGGGGAGGGCTGGTTGAGCGCCATCAACAGCGAGAATTGCCAACTCGTGAGGCCGAGCGGCCGCAGCGCGTCATCAAAATGCCGCGCGAGCACACGCGCGGCGCGTTGCAGATGAAAGCACAGGCACGTGTCACGGACAAAGAGAGTTGTTTCGAATGGAACTTGGGTTGCCTTTGACACGCCACAATTATGTTGATATCCACATATTTGTCAATCAAGCAAGTCACCCCGAGCGGCAGGGAAAAAGCAGGGATGGCCATGTCCAAGAGTCATGGGAAATTTGTCTGGTATGACGTGATGACGACCGACACCAAAGCTGCTGAGTCGTTTTATCGCAGCGTGATCGGCTGGGACACCAGCGATTCGGGCATGACCGATCGCTCTTACACGCTCCTCTGCGTGGGGTCGACGATGGTCGGCGGGCTGATGCCGATCCCCGAAGATGCGCGCAGGGCCGGCGTCCGGCCGGCCTGGATGGGCTATATCGCAGTCGACGACGTCGACGTCTATGCAAAACGAGTCAAATCGGCGGGCGGCGCCATCCATCGCGCCCCCGAAGACATTCCTGGCGTGGGCCGTTTTGCCGTTGTCGGCGATCCACATGGCGCGGGGTTCATGCTCTTCAAAGGGACGAGCGATGAGGCGCCGGTGCCTGCGCCGGCGGGGACGCCAGGTCATATCGGCTGGCGCGAACTGCACGCGGGCGACCTCGAAGGCGCCTTCGCGTTCTATTCCGGCCTGTTCGGCTGGACCAAGGGCGAAGCGCTCGACATGGGACCGATGGGCCTCTACCAAACTTTCGCGATTGATGGCACGCAGTCCGGCGGCATCATGACGAAGACACCGCAAACGCCTGGGCCGTTCTGGCTCTACTATTTCAACGTTGCGGCCGTTGAGGCCGCCATGACGCGCGTGAAGAGCGGCGGCGGTCAAGTTCTCAACGGCCCGCACCAAGTTCCCGGCGGCAGCTGGATTATCCAATGCTTCGATCCGCAAGGCGCGATGTTCGCGCTGGTCGGGCCGAAATCTTGATCGCGTTCACGCGCCAAGGAAGGCTGAAAGCTTGGGCCGGCCGTTGGCGTCCACCATTCCTCTCGTCGCTACACCGATGAGACCAACCTTCGGTCCATCAAGACCCTTTCGACGAGAACTGCGACGCTGCGAGGCATAAGCCTCCGATTTGGTACCCGCCGCAATTACTGCAACAAATGAAAGGAGCAGATCGTGACGATCGCCGCACAAAAAATCACACCCTGTCTGTGGTTCGATACGCAAGCTGAAGACGCCGCGAAATTTTACGCGTCCGTGTTCAAGAGTTCCAAAGTCGGAAAAATCAGCCGCTACGGCAAAGAGGGCTTCGAGATCCACGGCAAGCAGGCGGGGACGGTCATGACCGTGGAGTTTGAAGTCGCAGGCCAGAAATTTCTGGCGCTCAACGGCGGTCCCCAGTTCAAGTTCAATGAGGCGGTGTCGTTCCAAGTGCACTGCGAAACACAGGAAGAGATCGACTATTTCTGGAGCAAGCTTGCCGCCGGCGGCGAGGAAGGGTCCTGCGGTTGGCTCAAGGACAAGTTCGGCCTGTCCTGGCAGGTCATTCCGACGGTGTTGCTACAGCTGCTGACCGACGAAGGGTCCGCGCAACGGGTCATGAGGTCGATGTTGCAGATGCGCAAGATCGACATCGCGGCGCTGAAGCGAGCGCAAGCCGCTTGAATGCCGGTAATTGGATCATCGCAAACAATCTCGAAAGGAGAAAGACCATGCCAGTGACACCCTATCTGTTCTTCGACGGCCGCTGCGAGGAGGCGCTCAACTTCTATAAGAAGGCGCTTGGGGCCAAGGTCGAGATGATGATGCGCTACAAGGAAAGCCCGGAGCCGCCGCCGCCCGGCATGGTGCCGCCCGGCAGCGAGAACAAGATCATGCATTCGTGCTTTCGCATCAATGGTGCCGACGTAATGGCGTCCGACGGTTGCGCGCAGGGCAAGCCCAAATTCGAGGGCTTCTCGCTCTCCGTGAACGCCAAGGACGAAGCCGAGGCCGATCGCATGTTCAAGGCGCTTGCCGACGGGGGAGAGGTGCGCATGCCGCTCGGCAAGACGTTCTTCGCCAAGCGCTTCGGCATGGTCGCCGATCGGTTTGGCGTCGGCTGGATGGTGATCGTGGAGCAGTAGCACCGGGAAACACGTGTGGGGAACAAACGTCCGTGCGGCTGCGAGCTTTCGACCGCATGAAAGTTGCTCAGGCCGAAGCCGCACGCAAGGTCCGAGTGGCAATCGATCTAGGCCCTGTTCCCCACACGACATGGCGTCCGAGTAAGCTCCTGTTCCCGCATTGCCCCGCGCACCGGGCGTCCTTCAAACTAGAAGAGAATTCGCATGAGCTACATCGATGGATTTCTCGTCCCGGTTCGCAAGAACAAGGTTGCGACCTACCGGCGCATGGCCGCGATGGCGGGCAAGATCTGGCGCGAACACGGCGCGCTCGAATTCCGCGAATGCATTGCCGACGACGTCAAGTGGGGAAAGCGAACGTCCGCGCAGCGTCAAGCAGAAAACAGGCGAGACCGTGTTCTTCTCCTACATCATTTACAAATCGCGCGCCGATCGCGACCGCGTCAACGCGAAGGTGATGAAGGATAAGCGCCTCGCGAAGATGATGGACCTGAAGGCGCTGCCCTCACGTCAGAGCACGTCCGCGAGGCTGCGGCCGCGCAGGTCGATGTGGGCGTGCCAGCGGTCGCGGGTTGGCGTGGCACGCCGTTTGCTAGGCATACGCCACAAGAGAGCGGAGTAGCGCATGCAGCTCAATGCCGCTGGCGCCGAACGGGAACCTGCCTTGGCTCCGCGCACGCCGTCATCCCGCGCCTGCCGCCAGCAAGCCCTGCTCTTGAGCGAGAACGCGACGCTGCTGGCCGGTCCGCCGCCGCTGTTCCAGTGGTTGTCGCCGCGCGAGCGCGAACTGGTGCTGAGCCATGGCCGGCGACGCGTGCTAAATCATGGGCAAACGCTTTTCAGCCAGGGCACTACCCACGAGGGCATCTACCTCATCGAGAGCGGCCGGATTCGTGTGTTTTACAACGCCCCGTCGGGGCGCGAGATCACGCTAGCCTATTGGTATCCCGGCAACTTTGTCGGTGGCCCGGATATCTTCGGGACCAGCGTTCATTTGTGGTCCGGCATTGCCACCACCAACGGTTGCGTGGTTCAGCTGCCCGGCAAGGCGCTGCGCAACCTAGTGATGCAGATTCCGGCACTCGGAATCGGCTTGATCGAAGGTCTTGCGTTCAAGGGCAAGTGCTATTCCGCCCTCGTGCAGATGCTCGGCACCCGCTCGATTACCGAGCGGCTGGCGCATCTGCTGCTCCATCTGGTCAATGCCTATGGAATCAGGGGGCCCGATGGAATCCTCATCGCCGGTGCGTTTACCCATGCCGACCTCGCCCACATTGTCGGTGCGACTCGGCAGTGGGTGACCATCAGCCTGCGGCGATTGCAGGAGCAGGGCGTCGTAGTGTGCCGGAAGTCGCAAATCATTGTGCGCCGTCTCGACGCCCTCTTCGACATGCGGGACGCGGGTAGCCCTTCCTGCCCAGGGAATAAGCGAGCTGCCGAAAATATGCGCAGGCATCTGGGCAACTAATTGACTGTGATCGGCAGTCTCGATTTGTCGCGCGGGAAGCGCAGACCAATAATCCCCGAAACGGGGAAAGACTACGAGACGCACACAGAAAGAGATCAGCGATGGGACACCGCAGCTTTGACATCTCTACGATCGCGATCCGCACGGGGGCTTCAATGAATCACAAATGCGTTCTGCTCGGAACGGCGCTGCTGCTGGGAGCCGTGCTTCCCGCTGCAGCCGAGACCATCGACATCGCGATCGGGCACCAGAGCATGTGCACCGACACTTACACCGGCGGCATCGTGATCAAGGAACTCAAACTCCTCGAAAAACACTTGCCGAACACCGGCAAGTATGCCGGCGCCACCTTCAACATCTCCTGGGCCGACTATGCGTCGGGCGGACCGATCACCAATCAGATGCTCGCGGGCAAGCTCAACATCGGCGTGATGGGCGACTATCCGTTGATCGTCAACGGCTCGAAGTTCCAGGAAACCAAAAGCCTGCGCACAGTCTACGTCTCGGGCACTGGCTACAATCTCAAGGGAGCCGGCAACGCGATCGTCGTCCCGGTCGGCTCCAACTTTTACAAACTCGAAGACCTGAAGGGGAAATCGATCTCGACGCCGGTCGGCAGCGCCTCCTGGGGAATGCTGGTCAAGGCGTTGCATGACAAGAAGATGCCGCTCTCGAGCATCGATCTGAAGAACCAGGCGCCGGCTGTGGGGGCCGCCAATATTGCAACCAGCAAGATCGACGCCCACGCGGACTTCTGCCCGTGGTCGGAAATCATGGAATATCGCGGCACCGGCCGGAAGATCTATGACGGCAGCGAGACCGGCGTTCCCTATCTTCACGGCGTCGTCGTACGCCAGGACTTCGCCGAGAAATATCCGGAGGTCGTCGTCGCGTTCATCAAGGCCATCTACGATGCCGGCAAGTGGATCGAACAAGATGCCATGCGGGCAACGGATCTGATGGAGAAGTGGACCGGCGTCGAGAAGGAGGTCCTCTACCTCTACTTCTCGAACGGGGGGCATCTCACGCTCGATCCAACGATCAAGAAAGCGTGGGTCGATGCGCTCAAGCTCGATCACGGCGTCCTTGTCGCCGACAATCTTGCCTCAGCCTTGAACTTCGACGATTGGATCACCGAGACCTACGTCCGGCGCGCCTATTCCGAAATGGGCGTGGACTACGAAGCCGAGAAGGCACGGGTGGTCGATACGCTCGTGACCAACTCGGGCCGACCGAACGAAATCTGGCACGCGCGCGACGGCATCCTCTCCTATCCGACGATGAAAGAGTTCCTCAAGGCGGTCGCGGAATTCCGGGCGACCGGCGCCAAGCTCAACGCGACCTATGTCTACGACCAGGCAACGGGACTCAAGCTCTTCGGCAAGACGGCGTTCTTCGTCCACAAGCCCGACGGCGACTTCGCGACCTTCCTGCGCAAGGGCGAGGCCGAGGAGTTCGCCGCAAA
>WNEP01000766.1_pt1 | contig 16445 bp, 15 predicted proteins | sample 5399961 | NCBI WGS metagenome assembly WNEP01 (sample SAMN13153329, study PRJNA577476) | soil metagenome | isolation source: 20 cm grassland meadow soil pre-rain plot 5 | place: USA:California | collected 2015-09-08 | reverse complement strand
ATTCGCCGGCACGCCGCGAGCAAGCAGGCGATGGCCCTTCGTCGCTTCATGTTCCGCGGCGTGACGAAGGTGCGCGACGAATGGGACCTCGCCTGCGCCGCCTGAACCTGCGCCGGCTGCGGGCGCGGGGCGTAGCGGCGGCCTAGCTAGCCCGCGGGCCGACCCGCGGTCCGTGACGGCGCAGCACGGGAGCGGGGGCGCCGTCGGAGCGCCTATGAGGCGCCGCACGGGTCGGCCGCTCCCGGACCCGTGCCCAGCGGCGCCGAATCGAAGCGGAGACGGTGCCCCCGCTCCCGTGCACGGCAGTCTCGGGGCACGCTCCTAGGACCAGCTGTCCGCAAGCCAGCCCGCCGCTCACGGGTGTGCGGATCCGTCCAGTAGCCAGCGTCGACGGATCGACGCTGCCGGACGGTTTGGCGCGAGGGCCGCGAGCCGGGGAGCCGAAACGCCCGTCCCACGTCCACATCCGCCCGCATGTCCGCGCACCGCGCACAGGGCCTGCGGGTGGTTCGATGGTTGCACATGGTCGCCGGCGAGCGATCGGCCCGGGGTGTGGCTCGGGGAGGCTCGAGGAGGATGGGAGATGCGGCACCGGCCAAAGGCTCTGGGATTCGCGTCACTGCTCACGCTGCTCGCGGCGCTTCACGGCGCGCGCTCCGCGGACGCGGCGTCCGTCTCGCGGCAGTGTCGGCGGGCGTGCCGCGACCAGATCGCGGCGTGCGTCGGCGCCGGGGGCCATCGCCGGGAGTGTCGGAGGAGCGTGCTCGGGCGCTGCACGATAGAGGGTGTCGCCGTCTGCCAAGGCCAAGCCAACATCGGCGGTGACCCCGGGGCAGGCGGACTTGGTCGGCACAAGAAGAGCACGACGACCACCACCACGACCACCACGCAGCCGCCCATCACGACCACCACCATTACGTCGGCCACCACGACGACGTTGGCCGGGGGCGGCGGTTCGCCGGCCACGGGCCTCCACTATGCCCCGAATCACAACTTCGATTCGAGCGGCAGCTATGCGCCCGCCCGGGCTGGGTTCAATCTCGCGGACTTAAGTGGTGTCAGCACGCTCAATGCGCTCCCGAGCGGGGTCAAGGGACTGGTCTGGTTGGGTCTCTGCAATGGCGCCGACTCGACCTTCATCAATGCCGTCAAGCCCTTCGTCGGCAATCCCAAGCTGTTCGGTTTCTACCTCATGGATGAACCGGACCCCACGGGGCAGTGGAATCCGCTCTGTCCAGCCGCCAACCTGCTGGCCGAGTCGGATTGGATCCACGCCAACGTCCCCGGCGCCAAGACATTCATCGCCCTGATGAACTTCGGCTCTACCAAATCGCCAACCTACGCCAACACGTACAACCCCGGTAATTCGCATATCGACCTGTACGGACTCGATCCCTATCCCTGCCGGAGCGAGCTCGGCGGCTGCGACTACGGCAGGATCACGGTCGCCGTGGCCGCAGCAGAGGCAGCAGGCATCCCGGTCGGGTCCATCGTGCCCGTATATCAAGCCTTTGGCGGTGGCAGCTGGAGCGACGACGGCGGTGGCTACTACCTTCTTCCGACCCCGAGCGAGGAGCAACAAATTCTCGCCACCTGGGCAGCGCTCGTCCCCACGCCCGTGTTCGACTATGCGTACTCCTGGGGGACGCAGAATTCAGATCAGGCCCTGGAAAGCTCGACGGATTTGCAGGCGGTGTTTGCCGCCCACAATCAGTAAAGACGTGCGGCACGCGCGCGCGGCCGAATGGCGCAGCGGGGAGGCGGGGGTGCCGTCGGAGCGCCTATGAGGCGCCGCGCGCGGCGGCCGATCGAGCCACCCGACTCGGCGGCGCCGAATCGAAGCGGAGACGGCGCCCCCGCCTCCCCGCACCGCCGTCTCGGGTCACGCTCCTAGTCCAGCTGGTACTCGCTCCGCCAGTCCACGTCGTCGCGGAGCGGCGGCTGCCTCGGCTTGTCGAGGAGGAACGACCCGAGGACGAGATGGTCCATCTCGGTCCGCATGAAGCAGCGGTACGCGTCCCGCGGCGTGCACACGAGCGGCTCGCCGCGCACGTTGAAGCTCGTGTTGACGAGCACCGGGCAGCCGGTGAGCTGGTGGAAGCGCGAGAGGAGCGCGTGGTAGGTCGGGTTGGTCTCCGCGTGCACCGTCTGGATGCGCGCCGAGTAGTCCACGTGCGTGACCGCGGGGACGGTCGAGCGCGGCACGTTCAGCTTCTCGATCCCGAACAGGCGCTGCTGCTCGGCGCTCATCGGGACGCGGTGGGGCTCGCTGACCGGCGCCACCAGCAGCATGTAGGGCGAGTCGACGTCCAGCGCGAACCACTCGCTCAGGTGCTCGCGCAGCACGCTCGGCGCGAAGGGGCGGAAGCCCTCGCGGAACTTGATCTTGAGGTTCATCACCGACTGCATGCGAGGCGAGCGCGGGTCGCCCAGGATGCTGCGGTTGCCGAGCGCGCGCGGGCCGAACTCCATGCGCCCCTGGAGCCAGCCCACGACCCTCTCCTGCGCCAGCAGCTCCGCCGTCCGCTCGATGAGCGACGGCAGCGGGAGCTTCTCCGCACCCGCGCCCGTGGCGGCGAGGAAGCGCGCGATCTCGTCGTCGGAGAAGGCGGGTCCGAGATACGATCCCTTCATCCCGTCGCCTTCGGAGCGCTGGGAGCGCGGGTTGCCGAGCACCTTGTGCTCGATGGCGAGCGCGACGCCCACCGCGCCGCCCGCGTCGCCGGCGGCGGGCTGGACCCACAGGCGCTTGAACGGGCCCTCGCGCAGGAGCCGGCCGTTGGCGACGCAGTTGAGCGCCACGCCGCCCGCGAGACAGAGGTTCTCCATCCCCGTCTCGCGCTGCACGTGGCGCGCCATGCGGAGCACGATCTCCTCGGTCACCACCTGCACCGAGGCGGCGATGTCCATCTCGCGCTGCGTGAGCCTGGACTCCGGCCGGCGGGGCGGGCCGCCGAAGAGGCGGTCGAAGGCGCCGTTGGTCATCGTGAGCCCGTGCGGGTAGTCGAAGAAGTCCATGTTGAGCTTGAAGGAGCCGTCGTCCTTCAGCTGCACGAGCTTCTCGTAGATCAGGTCGACGTAGCGCGGCGTCCCGTAGGGGGCGAGCCCCATCACCTTGTACTCGCCCGAGTTCACCTTGAAGCCGGTGTAGTAGGTGAACGCCGAGTAGAGCATGCCGAGCGAGTGCGGGTAGTGGAGCTCGGCGAGCAGCTCGAGGTCCTTGCCCCGCCCGACGCCGTAGGACGACGTCGCCCACTCGCCGACGCCGTCCATGGTGAGCACGGCCGCCTCCGCGAAGGGCGACGGGTAGAACGCGCTCGCCGCGTGCGACTCGTGGTGCTCGGCGAACAGCACCGGGCCGGCGTACCCGCCGAGCGCCCGGCGGATCCGGTCGCGGGTGAAGAGCTTCTCCTTGAGCCACACCGGCATGGCGGCGAGGAACGAGCGCAGCCCGCGCGGCGCCACGCCGCAGTAGTTCTCGAGCAGGCGCTCGAACTTGAGGAGCGGCTTGTCGTAGAAGCCGACGTAGTCGAGCTCGGAGGGCTCGACGCCGCCCTCGGCGAGGCAGTACGCGACCGCGTGCACGGGGAAGCCGGCGTCGTGCTTCGTGCGCGTGAAGCGCTCCTCCTGCGCGGCTGCCACGATCTCCCCGTCGCGCACCAGGCAGGCCGCCGAGTCGTGGTAGTACGCCGAGATGCCGAGGATGGTCGCCATCAGAACTGCTGCTCGTAGCGGCGGATCTCGACCCGCTGGCGCTCGCGCTTCACCCAGTTGCTCGCCTTCCCGTCCGCGAGCGAGCGGTCGAGCGGGTCGCGCACCAGGTGGCGCAGCACGAAGCCGACCGGCGCGATCACGAGATAGAAGAGCACGGTCAGGAGGACGCGGCTGTTCACCTCGCCGAGGAGAGTGGCCGCGCGCAGCCAGACGCGCCGCACGGGCCCGAGCGCGGCCGGCGCCACGAGGCCCGGCCCGACGAGCAGCAGGCCCAGGGCGGCGAGCACGCGCGGCGGCAGCACGTGCGCGCGCCACCAGCTGGCGAGCGCGAGCAGGAGGAACGCCCCGCCGACCGTCAGACCGAAGCGGCGGAGCTCCGCGCGTGAGGCGCCCGCCATGGGCTAGAAGAGCGTGTAGACGAAGGGCGCGAGCGCCGATCCCTGCGTGAACACGATGAGCGCGCCGAAGAGGGCGAGCACGAGCACGATCGGCCCCAGCCACCACTTCTTGCGCACGCGCATGAAGCTCCAGAGCTCGGCCAGGAGCGATGCCGTGCGCGATCGTGGCACGATGGCTCGCCTCGACACGATGGACGACCTCCGCCTGCGGTTAGCCGCGCTTCGCCGGAGGTGTCAATACCACCGCCTCGCGGCCGCCGGTCATTCGCGCCGCTCCCGGACGGCGAATGCCGCCCCGGCAAGGCGTTCGCGGTAGCGGGTCGCAAGCAGCGCAAGCAGCTCGGGATAGTCGTTCCATGCGCCGGCGAGCGCCGTCCCGGCGGCTCCGCACGTGACCGCGAGCCGTGGCGGGCGGGCGGCGAGGCGCGCGGCGAGCAGAGCGGCCTCGGCGCGATCCGGGCGACCGGGGTAGAAGTAGTCGTGCGGCCCGGCGGGCAGGCGCCCGGCGACGAACGGCACCATGCCGCAGGCCGGGAAGGCGAGCACCGTCTCGTCCGGCGGGATGTCCCGCACCGCATCGGCGGCGGCCGCGATCGCGCCGAGCGGCGCTTTCCCCTCGGGCTCGACCACGAGGCGCATCCCGCCGAGCGCCACCTCGGCAACCCGGCCGGTCGCCACGTGGCCGAGGACGAGCGCGGTCGGGAGGAAGCGCCCGAGGGCCACGGCGAGCGGGAGAGCGAAGAGCGCGGCGGGCGGGACGAGCGGGAGCTGGCGGGCCGCCGTGCGCCACAGGCGAAGCGCGAGCGGGAGGAGAAGCGGGCCGAGGGGCATCACGTGGATCAGGTCCGGACGCGGGTAGAGCTGGAGCGCGGCGGCGGCGGCGATCGCCGTCGGCGGCACGAGCGCCGCCTCTCCCCCGGCGCGGAGCGCCGCGAGCGCGCCCCACAGCGCGAGCGGCACGAGCGCGAGCAGCCCCTGCTCGGCGCCCAGGCGGAGCGCCGCGAGCGGCGCCTCCGCCCCTGCGGCTCCGCCGGCGAAGGCGACGGCGGCCGCCGCCGCGGCCGCGACCACGAGCGCACCGGCTCCCCGTCCGCGCGCGGCGAAGGCGGCGAGCCCGACCGCCCCTGCCACTCCCGCCGGCCACGGGAGCGGGAGCGCATACAGCCGAGCCACGCCGGCGCCGATCTCGCGGGCGAGCCCGAGCGGGCCCACGGTGGCGAGCGACGGCGCGAACGCGACCGCGACCGGCGGGACGAATCCGGCCGCGAGCGCTCCCAGCCGCCGGAGCGCGTCGCCGTCGGCGACGCCGCGGCGCGCGCCGAGCGCGGCGAGCGCCACGACCGGCGGCGCGAGCACGCACGCCGCCACGGTGAGCCCACTCGGCGCCACGAGCGCCGTGGCGGCGAGCGCCACCAGCCCGAGCACGGCGCGCGCGACCCTCCCGCCACCGTCCGCGCGCACCTCGCCGAGGACGACCGCGGCCGCGGCGCCGGCGGCGAGGAGAAGACCGCTGCTCGGCTTCATCGCGGCGACGGCTGCCGCGACCATGCCTGCAGCCGCCGCGCGCCACGAGCGCACCGGCGCCACGCCGTCGAGCAGCACCGCGAGCCCCACGGCCGCGAGCCCGGCGTACCAGGCGGGGTACGGCACGTTGAACGGCGCCCCCCGCCCCGGCGCGACGGGCAGGAAGAACGCGACCTCGAGCGCGACCGCCACCCAGGCGAGCGCCGGGCCGGCCAGCCGGCGCGCGAGCACGAAGAGGAGCGCCCCCGCCGCGCCGTGCACGGCGACCAGCCCCCAGCGGATCGCGTCCCACCCGCCCGCCTCGAGCAGCCACGCCTGCAGCCGGAAGTAGAGCGGCCCGTAGCCGGTGTGGAAGTCGACGTACGGCACCTGTCCGTGCGCCGTGCGCAGCGCCTGCACGAGGAGGAGGCCCTCGTCGACGGGATCGAAGACGCCGTAGCGGCGGAGCGCCGCCGTGTACGCCGCCACCACGAGCCCCGCGGCGAGCGGCGCGGCCCCCCCGCGTGCGGCGCTCACCGGAGCCCCAGCTCCGCGAAGGGCGGCCGGCGGCCCGCGAGCGCGTCGCGCATGCCGCGCATCTTGAGCCAGACCTCGTCGGCGGTGCCGTGCGTCCAGTGGTGCACGAGCTCGAGCGGGAGGGTGGCGGCGAGGAAGGCGGCGAGCTTTGCCCGCTCGGCGAGGCTCCCGTGCCGGCGCGCGTAGAGGATCGCGTTCCGCGCCGCGAAGTATTTTCGGATGCGGATCTGCGCCGCGCTCCCCGCTCCGCCGCGCCCGGTGTGCGTCACCACCGCGGCCGGGCGGTACACGACGCGCCAGCCCGCCGCGCGCGCCCGCGCGCACCAGTCCACCTCCTCGTGATAGGCGAAGAACGTCTCGTCGAGGAGGCCCACGGCCGCCAGCGCCTCGCGCCTGATCCACATGGCGCAGCCCGCGATCCACTCGACGTCGCGCGGGGCGTCCCACGCGGGTCCGTCGGGCTCGCCCGCACCGCGGAGCGCGACCAGGCTCTGACGCCAGGTGACCTCGCCCCAGGCGAGCCAGAGGCGGGACGGATCCTCGCGCGCGAGCACCTTGGGCCCGACGGCGGCGATCCGCCGGTCGGCGCCGAGCGCCTCCAGGGCGGCCGCGGCGGCGCCCGGGCGGAGCCGCACGTCGTTGTTGAGCACCAGCACCACGTCCGCGCCCGCGGCGAGCGCGGCGCGGATGCCCAGGTTGGCGCCGCCCGCGTAGCCCAGGTTCTCCGGGCTGCGGAGACTCGTGGCGCGGCCCGCGAACACGTCGGCCACCGGCTCGCGCGAGGCGTTGTCGACCACCACCACGTCGACGCCGGGCTCGAGGCTCGCCACGCAGCCGCGCGTGTCGTCCAGGTCCTGCCAGTGGACGACGACCGCCGTCAGGCGCACCCGAGCACCTCCTCGTACACGCGACGGGTCTGCCGCGCCGTCTCCTCCCACGTGAAGCGCGCCGCGCGGGCCCGCGCGGCGGCGCCGAGCGCCGCGCGCGTCTCGGGCTCGGCGGCGAGCCGCGCGAGCGCCTCCGCGAGGAGCGCCGGATCCGAGCGCGCGACCAGCACGCCCGCGTCGCCGACCACCTCGGGGAGGGCGCTGGTCGCGACCGCGACCACCGCGCAGCCGCTCGCCATCGCCTCGCACACGGTGAGCCCGAAGCCCTCGTACTCCGAGGCGCTCACCGCGATCTCGGCCGCCGCGTAGAGCGCGCCGAGCGCGTGCGGCGGGAGCGGCCCGAGCCAGCGGACGCCCGGCGGCAGCGTGACCAGCCAGGGCGGCGCGTAGCCGGGTCGGAGCCGCCCCGCGATGGCGAGCTGCCAGCCGTGCGCCGCGGCGCCCGCGCGCACGAACGCCTCGATCACCCGGTCGACGCGCTTCCGCGGCTGCACCGTGCCGACGCAGGCGACGAGCCGCGGGCCGAGGCCGTGGAGCGCGCGCAGCTGCTCGACCGCACCCGGGGGCGGGGGCGCGCGGAAGGCGACCTCCACGCCGAGCGGGATGGCGGCCACGCGCCCAGGCGCTGTCCCGAAGCGCGCCAGCAGGGCGGCGCGCGCGTGCTCCGAGGGTGTGATGACCCGTGCCGCCGCCGCCACGGCGCGCGGCAGGAGGAGGCGGAGGTGCCAGCGCTGAGCCCACGCGAAGGTCTCCGGCGCGGCGTAGACGGCGAGGTCGTGCACCGTCACCACGGCGGGCGCCGCGAGGCGCCAGGGGAGCACGTTCTTCGTGCCGTGGTAGAGGTCGAGGCGCCCCTCGGCGGCGAGCCCCGGGAGCCGCCAGTGGTCCCACGCCGCCTGATGGTACGGGCTCGCGAGCGGCACGTGGACCGTTTCCACCCCGAGGCCGGCGAACGCCTCGGGCCGGTCCGTGAAGACGACGTACTCGTGGCCGCCGGCCGCCGCGAGCGCCCCCGCGAGCGCGCGCGCGTAGGTCCCGGGCCCGCCGAGGATGCCCACCTGGGCGCCGATGCCGATGCGCACGTCAGCGGCTCCCGGCCGGCGGCCCCACGGGCGCCACGCGCCGCCCGGCCGCGCCGCCGATCCCCGCGAGCGCGCCGCGCGCGAGCGCGCGCACCACGTCGCCGCGGCCGCGGAGCGCATGGAGCGCGGCGCTCCCGCCCAGCATGGCGGCGTACGTCGGCACGAAGCCGAGCCAGCTCGCGACGCTGCCGCGGCGGCGCACCACGAGCCAGGGGTTGCGCGCCTTCAGGAAGGCCGCCCACGGCGTGAGCCCGCCCGCAAAACCGCGCAGCCCGTCGTGGTAGACGACCGCGCGCGGCGCGATCACGATCTCGAACCCGCGCGCGCGCGCCGCGAGGCAGAAGTCCACGTCCTCGTAGTACACCTCGATCTCGGCCGCGAAGCCGCCCACCGCCTGGTAGCAGGCGCGCGTCACCAGGAGCGCCGCGCCCATGACCCCGCTCACGGGGTACGGCGCGTGCGTGCGCGCCCGGTGGCGCAGCCAGGCGCGCGGCAGGCAGAGAAACGGGAGGACGTGCCGCTCGCCGGCCGAGAGCTCGCGCCCGGGCTCGCGCAGGTCCATGAGGCGCGGGCCTGCGATGCCGGCGCGCGGCCGCGCGTCGAGCGCCGCGGCGAGGTGCCCGAGCGCATCGGGCGCGAGCAAGGTGTCGTTGTTGAGCAGGAGGAGGCGCTCCGCGCCCGCGGCGATGGCCGTGGTCGCACCGGCGTTGAGGCCGCCCGCGAACTGGCGGTTCTCGTCGAGCAGCAGGAGTCGCACGCCGGGCCGGCCGCCGTGGGCGGCGCCGAGGCGCGCCCGCTCGGGCGGGCGCGAGGCGTTGTCGACGACGATCACCTCGTCGGGCGGGCGGTCCTGGGCGAGGACGGACGCCACGCAGCGGTCGGTGGTGGCCCCGCCCTCCCAGGTGACGACGACCGCAGCGGTGCGCACGGGCCCTCAGCCGGAGCCGACCCGCGGCGCGGGTGCGTCCGGCGCGTGCACGCCCAGGCGCTCGGCGAGGACCCGGGCCAGGTGCTCCGCCTGGCGCTCGGGGGAAAAGCGCGCGAGCACGTGGCGGCGCGCCGCGCGCCCGAGGCCCACCGCGAAGCCGGGGTCGTCGAGCAGGCGCCCGATCGCCTCCGCGAGCGCCGCGGGATCGGCCGGCGGGCAGGCGAGGCAATGCTCGCCGGGGCGGAGCACCTCGCGCAGCGCGGGCCCGTCGCGCGTGACCAGCGGGCGGCCCGCGGCGGCCGCCTGCCAGACCTTGTTCGGCATCACCATGGCCGCCTTCTGGCTCGCCCCGAACACGCCGAGCACGACCGCCGCGGCGGCCAGCTCGGCGGGCAGGCTCGCGAGCGGCACCTGGTCGCGCCAGGCGAGGCGCGCGCCGGCGCGCCGCGCGAGCGCCTCGGCGCGCGCCCGCTCCGGGCCCTCGCCGATCAACACCACCTCGGCCCGCTCGCCGAGCCGCGCCGCCGCCAGGGCGATCGTCTCGACGCCGTGGAGCGGCAGGTGCCGCCCGTAGAAGAGGACGCGGCGCGGCACCGGACGCGCCGCGAGCGTCGGCAGGAACTCGGGCTCCACACCGAGGTACCAGACCGCCAGCCGGCCCCGCGGCGCGCCGAGCGCGGCCAGGTAGCCCGCGTGCGCTGCGGTGTCGGCCAGGACCAGATCCGCGGCGCGGAGGCTCGCGCGGTCGAGCCAGGCAAGCGCGCGCGCGCCGAGCCCGCCCGGGGCGACGAGACGCCGGTCGTCGACGAGCGTCTCCGTCAGGCTGACGAGCGGCGCGAACACGAGCCCGGCCCGCGGCCGGCAGAGACGCCGGGCGAGGAGCACGTCGAGCTGGCCCCCGAAGCCGACCACCACCAGCGGCGGCGGGCCGGCGAGCCGGCGCCAGCGGCGCGCGAGCCGCCCCGCCGCGGCCGCCCACCGCGCCCCCAGGCGCGCGAGCGACGCGGCGCCGAAGTAGCCCGGCCCCTTGCTCGGCGCCTCCTCCCAGAGCGGCTCGTGGCACTCGACCACGCGCCAGCCGGCCCGGGCGAGCGCCAGGCCGAGCAGGCGGTTCGCGCTGTGCCCGGCGTCGTACGTGCCGAACAGGCACGCGCTCGCGGACGCGCTCACGGCGGCGCGCGCCGCGCCGTCCGCGCCTCGACCGCGGGCTCGAGGCGCTCCACCTCCGGCCCGTCGCCGAGGCGCAGCTCGAGCTCGCGCACGCGCACCAGGGTGTCCTCCTGCAGCGACCGGCTCGCGCCGATCAGGTCGGCGACCAGGCCGATCAGCATGGTCTGGAAGCCGACGATCAGGAGCACCGCGGCCAGGATCAGGCTCTGCACGTGGCCGGCGCCGCCGCGGGTGAGATAGTAGTACAGGAAGCGCGCGCCGATCACGCCGCCGGCCGCGATGCACGCCGCGCCGATCCGCCAGAACACTTTCAGCGGCTCGTAGAGGGCGTAGATGCGCACCAGGGTCGCGATCGAGCGGCGGACGTAGAGCGTCACGTGGCCGAAGAGGCGCGAGGGCCGCTGCTCGGGGTTGGTCTCGACCGGGACGTGCGCGATCGGGATGTGCTTCTTGCCGGCCTGGATGATGGTCTCGAGCGTGTAGGTGAACTCGCTGAAGACGTTGAGACGGAGCGCAGCGCGCCGCGAGAAGGCGCGAAAGCCGCTCGCGGCGTCGGGAACGCGCGTGCCCGACACCTGGCGCACGACCCAGCTCCCGACCCGCTGGAGCAGACGCTTGCCGGCGCCGAAGTGCCGGAGCCGGTGCGGCGCGCGGTCGCCGATCACCATCTCCGCCACACCGGCGAGGATGGGCTCGACCAGGAGGGCCACGTCGGCGCCGCGGTACTGGTTGTCGGCGTCGGTGTTGACGATCACGTCGGCGCCGAGCTTGAGCGCCGCGTCGAGCCCCGCCTCGAAGGCGCGCGCGAGCCCGAGATGCACGGGGAAGCGGAGGAGGTAGGTCGCGCCCGCGCCGCGCGCCGCGCCCGCGGTGGCGTCGGTCGAGCCGTCGTCGATGACCAGCGTCTCGACGCTGTCGAAGCCGGGCACGCTGCGCGGCAGACCGGCCAGCGTCTCGGCGAGGTGCGCCTCCTCGTTGAAGCAGGGGATCTGGATGATGAGCTTCACGCGCGCCGGGAGCGTGTCACGCCGGCGGCGAGAGAGTCAATCTTCGCCCGGCGGCGCGACCAGCACGTCGAGGCGCATGACCCGCCCGGGGGCGAGAGGCGCGGGCCGGGCCCCCGGGGCGCGCACCGCGCGGCGCCCGGAATTGACAGCTTCCGGGTCGTCTGTGAGAATCCGCCGCCGCTCGGCGACACCCGACCATGGAGGTTCCTGCATGACGCGCGTCCTGGCCGCCTCAGCCACCCTTGCCCTGCCGCTCCTGCTCGTCCTCCCCGGCTGCGGAGGACGCGGGGGGCCGAGCGAGGCGCCCGAGAGCACCACCACGGTCGCGCCGGCGAAGGCGCCGACCACGACGACCGTGGCGGCGGGCAAGGCCGAGGAGGAGGCCGCGCCGCTCCTCGCCTGGGCCGACGGCACGCCCGAGGACGGGCCGGCGCCGCTCACCGTCGAGTTCAAGGCCGACGTCGAGGGCGGCACGCCGCCGCTCAAGTACACCTGGAAGTTCGGCGACGAGACGCCCGACTCGAACGAGGCGAATCCGAAGCATACGTACGCGAAGCCGGGGAAGTTCCGCGCGGACCTGTCGGTGTCGGACAGCTCGGGTGACTCGGATACGGACTACATAGAGATCGAGGTACGCTAGACACGCGTGCGCCTCGCTGGTCGTTCACGACTGTAGCGTTCCGATCACATCGCTGATCGCCCCGACGCCATGGGCGCGGCACCAGCGCGCCATCTCTTCGGCGATCCGTAGGGGGGCGCGCGGGTCGTAGAAGATGGCGGTGCCGACCTGGACGGCGCGCGCGCCGCAGCAGAGGAACTCGAGGGCGTCCTCGCCGGTCATGATGCCGCCGATGCCGACCACCGGGATGCGGACGGCACGCGCGAGCTCCTGGACCATGCGGAGCGCGACGGGCTTGATGGCGGGGCCGGAGAGGCCACCGCTGCCGGCTGCCAGGCGCGGGCGGCGCGCCTCCAGGTCGATCGCGGTGGCGCGCAGGGTGTTGATGGCGGTGAGCGCGTCCGCGCCCTCGGCCTCGGCGGCCCGTCCGACCCGCGTGATGTCGCCCACGTTGGGCGAGAGCTTCACCCAGAGCGGCGCGCGCACGCGCGCGCGCACGGCGCGCACGATCGCCGCCAGGGCCTGCGGGTCGGTGGCGAGGATGCCGCCCCACTCCGGACGGTTCGGGCTCGAGGCGTTCAGCTCGAGGGCCACCACGCCCGGCGCGCCGTCGAGCCGCGCGGCGCATTCCGCGAACTCCTCCGGGCTGTCGCCCCAGAAGTTGGCCACCACCCGCGCTCCGGCCGCACGCAGCGCGGGGAGGCGGTCGCCGAGGAAGGCCTCCACGCCGATGTTCTGGAGGCCGATCGAGTTGAGCATGCCGCCCGGCGTCTCGACCAGGCGGGGCGCCGGCTTCCCGGGCGAGGGCCGGAGCGAGAGCCCCTTCACGGCGAGCGCGCCGAGCGCGCCCAGGTCGACCAGCCCGGCGAACTCGGTCCCGTAGCCGAAGGTGCCGGAGGCCGCGATGACGGGGTTCGGCAGCCGGACCGCGCCGACCGCGACGCTCGTGTCGACGCCGGCGCCCGCGCTCACCGGCTGCCCAGCCGCAGCTCCATCACGATCGCGTCCTGGCCGGGGCCGTAGTAGCCGCGCCGGACGCCCAGATCCTTGAAGCCGAGCTGGCGGTAGAGCCGCCGCGCGATCACGTTCCCGGCGCGCACCTCGAGGTAGACGACGCGCGCGCGCGCCGCCTCGGCCTCCCCGACCACCCCCGCCACCAGCGCGCGCCCGTGCCCCAGCCCGCGCCGCTCGGGATGGACCGCGACGTTCAGCAGGTGGACCTCGTCGGTCACCCGCCAGCGGCAGGTGTAGCCGATCACCTGCGGCCGGGGAACGGCCCCTTCCACCACCACCACCAGGCGCGCGAACGGGGTCGCGAGCTCCTTCTCGAAGAAGGCGCGCGACCAGGGCTGCGCAAACGAGCGGCGCTCGATGTCGAGCACGGCGGGCAGGTCCTCGCGCCGCATGTCGCGCAGGACTGCGCGCGGCAGCTCGGGAGCGATGGCCACGCTCACCACCGCATGAGCGCCGCGCCCCAGGTGAAGCCGGCGCCGAAGGCCGCGAGGCAGACGAGCGCGCCCGGCCTGACGCGCCCCTCCTGGACGGCCTCGTGCAGCGCGATCGGGATCGATGCCGCGGTCGTGTTGCCGTAGCGCTGGATGTTGTTGAACACCTTCTCCTCGGGCAGCTCGAGGCCCATCGCCACCAGCTGGCTGATGCGCAGGTTCGCCTGGTGCGGGATCAGGAGGTCCAGGTCGGCGGTGGTGCAGCCGTTGTGCGCGAGCGCCTCCCGGATCACCTCGGGAAAGCGCGTGACGGCGTGCTTGAAGACGTAGCGCCCCTCCATGCGCGGCCAGAGGCGGCTGCCGGGCTGGTCGAGCATCTCTTCGGTCACGCGCGGCCGCACGCGGCTCGAGGCCGCCTCGACCATCAGCTTCTCGGCGTACCGGCCCTCGCTGTGGAGGTGGGTCGAGAGGATGCCACGGCGCCGGTCGGGCTCGGGCCCGAGCACGGCGGCGCCCGCGCCGTCGCCGAAGATGACCGCCACCTCGCGGCCGAGCGTGGAGAGGTCGAGGCCGGTCGAGTGGATCTCCGCCCCCACCACCAGCACGTAGCGCGCGTCCCCGCTGCGGATCCACGCGTCGGCCACGGCGAGCATGTACACGAAGCCCGAGCACTGGTTGCGCACGTCCATGACCGGCATGCCGCGCACCCCGAGCTTCCGCTGCAGGAGCGAGGCGGTGCCCGGGAAGTCGATGTCGGGCGAGAGCGAGCCCAGGATGACGAGGTCGAGGTCCCCGGCCGCGATCCCGGCCTCGCGGAGCGCCTCGCGCGCGGCGCGCTCTCCCAGGTCGGCGCCGCCCATGTCCGCGCTGATGAAGCGGCGCTCGCGGATCCCCGTGCGCTGCTCGATCCACTCCTCGCTCGTGTCCATCAGCCTGGTCAGGTCCTGGTTGGTCACCACGCGCTCGGGGAGATGGTGGCCGAGGCCCAGGATGCGGGAGTTGACCGTCTCGTCCATCGTCCCTCCGCTCACAGGCGCAGGAGCACCCCGCCCCACGACATGCCCGCACCGAAGGCCACGCAGCACACGAGGTCGCCCTTCCCCACCCGCCCGGCGGCGAGCGCGTCGGCGAGCGCGATCGGGATACCGGCCGCCGCGATGTGACCGGCTGCCTCCGCGGTCGCAACGACGCGCTCGCCGGGAAGGTGGGCGGCCTCGGCCGCCTCGCGCGCCACACGCGCGTCGAGGTAGTGCACGAGGAAGAGCGCCACGCGCTCGGCGGGCACGGCGGCGCGCGCGAGGACCTCGCGCGTCACGGCGACCAAGGCCTCCCGCGCCTGCGGGTGTACGGCCGCCGCGTCGAGCTGGTAGTAGTGCCGGCCGGCGCGATAGGCCTCCCGGTCCATGCGCGCGGGGTAGTGCCGGCTGGCGGGGAACTCGCACCAGAAGCGCTCGAGGCGGTCGGGGTCGCTGTGCAGGACGGCGGCGAGCACGCCCGGCTCGCGCGCGGCGCCGAGCACGAGCGCGCCGGCGCCGTCCCCGAAGTACGGCGTCACCGCCGCCGCGCGCGGCGCGTACTCGAGGGCGGTCGAGTGGACCTCGGCACACGCGACCAGCACGCGCTCCGCGGCGCCCGCGCGCACGAAGCGGTCCGCGGTGGCGAGCGCGAAGAGAGCGCCGGCGCACTGGGCGCGCACGTCGAGCGCCCCCACCGTCCGGCAGCCGAGCTTCTCCTGGAGGAAGCAGCCGGAGCCGGGGAAGGCGATGTCGGGCGTCATGGTGGCGAAGACGATGAGATCGACGTCGGCCGGCCCGAGGCCCGCGCTGGCGAGCGCGGCGAGCGCGGCCTCGCGCGCCAGGTCCGAGGGGCCGTGTCCGTCGTCGGCGTGATGCCGGCGCGTGACCCCGGTCAGCTCCGCGAGCCGCGCGCCCGACGCGCCGAGGTCGCGCGCGAGCTCTTCGTCGGTGACGGTCCGCGCTGGCAGGTGGCGGCCGCAGCCGAGGACGGCGCTCGCCGGCACTGCCGGCCCTACCCTCCAGCCTTCGGCAGGATGACCTCGAGGGTCTTGTCCCGGTAGCGGTGCCGGAAGCCGGCGACCGGGTCGCGGAGCGACACGCGCGTCGTGAACTCGGGCGGAAAGGCGGGCGCGACGGACGTCAGCTTCCGCACCTGCGGGTCGATGACCCGCCCGTGCACCACGAAGGTGCCGTCCTGCAGGCTGAGCTCGTAGTCGTAGTCGGGCATCTCGGGCGGGAGCCCGAGCTCGTCGGCGAGCGACGAGGGCGGGAGGCGGCGCGGGAACTCGAGGCGCAGGATGTAGGCGTCGTCGCGGTCCACGATCTTGTAGATCGAGCCGTAGCGGCGGTCGCGCTCGAGCTTCTCGTCGAAGTGGTCCCGGTCGCCATAGAAGCCGTCGAAGCCGACGCCGCTCGCGCTGCCGCGCGCGCCCGCGAGCAGGACGACCAGGCGGCCGAGCGGCCACACGAGGGGTGCGTAGAGGGCGCCGCGGACCGGCGCCTCGCCGAAGGGCACGCCGCCGAAGAGGCTCTCGCGCATCCGGAACGCGGCCTCGCCGAAGCCGAGCGCGAGCCCGAGGAAGATCCACTTGTGGACGCCCAGGCTGAAGAGGTCCGCCCGTCCGGCGCTCACCGCGAGCGCCAGGATCACGACCGGGTAGAGCACCAGGTTCAGGAAGACGTTGGCCGCGGTCGCCAGCTGGGGGTTGAAGAAGCGGCGGTCGGCGATGGCCGCGTCGATGCGGTCCTGGGCTGGCGCGCCGAGCGCGCCGAGGAGACCCTGCCCGGCGGCCAGGAGCGAGAGCACCAGCACCGCGAGTCGCGAGAGGAGTCGCCGGCGCGGCGAGCCGAGCTCGGCCAGGAGCTGATCGAAGTCGATCGGCAGCTCGCCGGCGAAGGAGCGTGCCGGGCGCGGCGCCGCGGGCGGCTTCGCGACCGGCTTCTCGACCCGCCCGCGCACCCCGGCGACCGGCTTCGGCGCCGGCGGCGCCGCGGCCTTGGCCGGGGCCCCGGCGGGTTTCGCAGCCGGCGCCGCCGCAGGCTTCGGAGCCGGCGCGGCGGACGGGGCCACGGCGGCCAGGTCGTGTCCGTTGGTGGCGGGCGCGGCGGCGCCCTCCTTCTTGAAGCGCGAGGGCGAGT
>WNEP01000750.1_pt1 | contig 16667 bp, 10 predicted proteins | sample 5399961 | NCBI WGS metagenome assembly WNEP01 (sample SAMN13153329, study PRJNA577476) | soil metagenome | isolation source: 20 cm grassland meadow soil pre-rain plot 5 | place: USA:California | collected 2015-09-08 | reverse complement strand
GCTCACCAAGGCCTACGTGGGCGTGCGCGACCTGGCCAAGGAGAAGGGCGTGACGTTCCGGACGGCGGCGTATGCGATCGCGCTCCAGAGGGTTGCTGAAGCGGAGAGGCTCAGAGGCAACTGAATGCGGAATTCGGAATGCGGAGTGCGGAATTGATGAGCGAGCGTCGAACGCGGATCGACCTTGGTACTGCCATTCCGCATTCCGCACTTCGCATTCCGCATTTGTCTCTCAGTCTGCAGGCAATCCCGCTCTCGAGTAGAGCGCCTGATACGGATCCTGCCCCGGCTGCGTGAACACGCGCACCTGAATCGCTCGGATCGTCTCCCGCAGGTTGGCGTTCGCGTGGATGTAGATGTCTTCGAACAGGTTCAGGTTCATCCGGTACAGGCGCTGCGCGATCACGATCGCGTTGTTCAAGGGGGCCCGGGCGAACCAGCGCCAGTCGTACGTTTCGAGCGACTGCCCCACCGGCCCCGTGAGCTGGGCCCGCGCCCAGCCGAACACCGTCGCGCGCGTACGCTCGAGCGCCGCGCCCACCGGGCCCGCCGCGTAGGCGGAGTCGAGGCGCCGGGCGAGCTCGGCGTACAGCACGTCGAGAGTGCGCTCGTCGCGCCAACGCGCCACGGCGCGCCTGGCATCGGTCGAGTCGTGACGCGAACGGAAGAACGCCTCCGCCCCGCGGTACCCCACGAAGCTCGCGAAGCTCTCGTTGAAGGGCGTCTGGCTCTTCAGGTAGAGCGTGTTGTGGGCCAGCTCGTGGATGACGGTGGCGACCAACTCCATCGTGTCGCGCTCGATCACGGTGGAGAGCAGCGGGTCCGCGAAGTACCCGAGCGTCGAGAACGCCCCGGCCGTGCGGAGGTAGGTGTCGTATCCCTCCCGCTCCAGCTCGGCCGCGGCCGCGCGCGCCTGCGCGAAGTCGAAGAACCCCTTGTACGGCACCGTGCCCACGATGGGGTATTGCCACGTGTACACGCGCAACCGGTCGCGGTGCGCGGCCGAGAGCACCAGCAGCAGGGTATCCCGGCCCACGTCCACGTAGGTCGTGAAGGTCTCCCCCACCAGCAACCCGAGCGAATCGCCGGCAAAGGCGCGGGCCGCGAGCACGAGCGCCAGCCGCTGGCGCAGCGCCGGGGCCGTGCGCGCATCCGCGACCAGCTTCGCGATCGAGTGGCGCTTCAGCAGGATGCGCGCCTCCTCTACGCCGGCCCGCGCGAGGTAGCGCGCATCGGCGCTGGTCGCGAACGCGAGCACCAGCACGGTGGGAACCCCGATTCCCACCCACGCCAACAGGCGCCGCGCCACGCGGCCCCAGTTGGGCGGCCGGCGCTCGACCGGCCCGGTCGGGCCGATCTGGCCGCTCATGGCGTCCATCGCAGCCCCATCCGCTGGCGCGCGCCGAGCGTGTCGTCCGCCCGATAGGCGTAGTCGAGGTGAAGGCGCCCGAGCTCGAGACTCCCTCCCCACGTAAACGGCGCGGCCGCCGTGGTGACCGAATGCCCCACATACCCCACCCGCGCCAGGAGCCCGAGGCCGGGCTTCACCACGCCGCCTTCGACGCCGAGCACGAGAAACGGACTTCCTCCGCCAGTTCCCCGCGACGGCCACTGACCTTCGACCGTCGTGAGCAAGCGGTAGCTCCCCTGCGGATCGAAGTAGTTCATCGTGAACCCGGCCCGCGTGCGGCGCGGCAGGTGCAAGCCGCCCCCCAGGTCGCCGCCGATGTTCTGGACGCTCGCGCCCAGCGCCATGATGTCGAATACCGCGATCGCGATCCCGACGTCGCCCGCCCAGGCGTCTACGCGGGCGCCTGCCACCGTCTCGCGCGCGTACTTGACCGAGGTGCCGATCGCCGCGAGTCCGCTGCGGAACACGAGCGACGATACGCCCAGGAGATCCGCCGACGTGTAAGTCTGCCCCAGTGCCGCGGCGCCGGCGCCCCACGTGAACCGCCCCGCGCGCAGCGCCATCGCTCCGGTGGAGAGCGTCGAGCCCGATGGATAGGCCTCGTACGACCCCTCCACCGCCAGGCGGTGCACCGTCGCGAGTCCGGCCGGGTTCGTGAAGATGACGCCCGCATCGCCTACGATCGCCGCCCCCGCCCCGCCCATGCCGGCCAACCGGGCGGAGCCGGGGACCGCGGCGAGCGCGCCGGTCTGGCCCGATAACAGCGGTACTACCAAGACGTTGCAGAAAACCGTCACCGAAAGGCGTCGCGAAAAACCGTTGGGTACGGTCATGCTCGACGCCGTCGCGTGACGTTGCCGCGTGACGTCTCTGCGTGACGTCTTTCCATTATTGCAAACGCAGAACGTTCAAACGGGGAGCCAGAGATGCCCGCAGCGCATATCCCGTACTATTCGAGAACAGCAGTGTGAAGCCAACGGCGCCGGCCGGCTGCTGGGCCAGGTAATAGCTGCCCGATCCGCTGTGCAGCGTGCCGGCGAGGTTGATCGCGCTGCCGTCGCCCGAAGCGGGGAACAGAGGGTACGCGCTTGGATAGGGAGGCGGATTGGGCTGTGTCCGCGGGATGCATGCATCGTGGATCGTCCGGTAATCCGTCCGGAATCGCCAACGCATGTACTGCAGCTCGGGAGGCGCGGTGAATGTCGGCAAGTCCGACACGTAGTTGGCGAGCGCCCACCGTTGGACGACCGTCGCGAACGGCGTCCCCGTCGCGTTGGTCACGTTCACCGCCCCCGTGAACGTCGTGCGGTCGAGCGCGCGTGTCACCACGTTATTCGCGAGCCTCGTCGTGTCGCTCGAGAACTGGTCCACCAGGAAGCGCACGAATAGCCAGTAGGCGCCCCGGTTCTCGAGTCCTCCGATCCCGGACGTGTCCACCAGGACGCGGCTCTCGGGAGCCGCGAGGTACTGAGCCGAATTGTACAGGTCGCCGGCGATGAAATAGCAGAATGGCGTGCTGTCGCCGGGGAGGAATAAGCGGGCACCCATCTCCTCGGCGTAGTGCGACAGTCCCTCATTCAACCAGAGGTCCTCACCGGTGCGGCTGCGGCGCAGCAGCACGTGCTGATTGAAGCTGATCATGTGCTGAAACTCGTGAATGAACGTGCCGGGCACGCTGTTCTTCACCCCGGCGGCCGAGTGGACGCAGCTCAGCGTCCCCAACGGGTCGGGAACGATGGAGTAGAAGATCTCCGACAAGTTTGGGGCCGGATTGAACTGGGATGGGGGTAGCAGGTCGCCGCCGTAGAAGTACCCCCCGATGTAGCCTCCCGTACAGGGACTCGGGACGAGGGAGTTCACCTTGCCGGTCATGAGGACGATCACGACGCCGTTATTGTCGATGTCCGATTCCCGCCCGAACGCGGATGTGTCGGCCGCGTACAGCAGCGTGTCGAACAGCAGGCGCAGCGTATCGAGATTGGCGGTCGAGAGCGCACGCCCGTTTGCCTCGTCCACGCTGTCCTGGAACACGGCGATATGCGTTCCCACATTGCGGGCAAAGGCGACGACGGCGGGATGCGTCGTGCAGTCGGAATTGCCGCATACCTTGAACACGCGCCTGTCGCCCAGCATGGGCGGCAGGCGTGCGAGCGGGGCCACCGCCTGGGGCCGGCTCGGCTGGCCCACGCGGCTCGACAGCTCGCGCTCTGCCCGCCGCAGCGTCAGGTCGAACTGGTGTTGAGGGGAGAGCACTGGCGCCGTGCCCGAGCGCGCGGGGGCGAATCGCGCGGCGGCCGCCGGCACGGTGGCACCCAGCAACAGGAACCCCGACGCGTCGTCCGGTACGCCACTGACCGCCTGCGGCACCAGGAGATACTGAAGCGCCGCCGCGGACGGGTTGGTGCCGAACACCGCGCACCCTGCCGTCTGTGTGGGATCGATCGCGGTATATCCTGCGACCGCGAGACTGAGCTGCCCCGCGCTCGCAGCCGTGCACGGTGCGAGCTTGGGCTGCGTGCTCGAGCTACAGGCGACGGCCCAGAATGTCGACAGCCCCACCAGAAGACCCTTCCGCATCAGCGCTGTCCTCCGTGATTTCCCCGGCGCGCTTGAGCGCCCGGCGGAAGCAGATCGGCCCGACCACCTCGTGCACCCCAATCATCGCTACCGCGAGGGTCTCGAGCGAGACCCCCCACTCGGGAAAGGCGCGCCGGGCCACCTGAACCAGCCCGAGCGCGCTCCCCGCCTGCGGCACCAGGCCGAGCCAGCCCTCGCGGGCGAGGACGGGACTCACGCTCGGATGACGTCCCGCCCAGCGCAGACCGTATCGCAGGCCCGTGGCCCGCAACCCCACCAGCAGCAGCACCCACGGCCACAGCTCGGCCAAAGCGCCCAGGCGCAGCCCGGCACCCGCCAGGACAAACAATAAGATGTAGAGGGGCGGCCACCCCCGTTTCAGCTCGTGACGCACCCGCTCGCCCTCGACCGGGGAGCAGCTCGCGAGATAGAGCCCCGCGGCGAGCGCGACGAGGACGGTCTCGAGCTGCGCGACGCGCGCGACCTCGGCAGCGACCAGGGCGACGGCCACGAGGAACAACGCCGTGTGGCGGTGCAGCATGCGGAGGTAGCGACTCACACCGTAGCCGAGCAGCGCGCCGACGGCGAGGGAGGCCGCGAGCCCGAGCAGCGCGCGGCCGGCCACCGACGCGTTCAGCGCACCCGCGCTCGCGAACGCCTTGCCGGCGGCGAGCAGCAGGGTGAACAGGATCGCCGCGGCCACGTCCTTGAACACCGTGACGGCCAGCAGCGTGCGCCCGAACGGGCCGCCCGCTCCGAGCTCGCTGAGCATACCCATCGCCACGGCCGGGGACGAGACGGCCGCCAGCCCGCCGAGCGCGAGCGCGACCGTCACCGCGTCGCCGGCGGACTGGTGCAGCGTGAGCGGGAACCACGGACTCACCGACAGGAGCACGGCTGCAACGACGAGGAGCGGAAACACGATCGCACCCGCCACGAGGCGTCCCAACGCGAGGAGCTGGCCGCGCACCGACGACAGGGCGAGCTCTGAGCCGGCGGCGAGGGCGATCACACCGAGCGCCACGTCGCCGAGGAAGCGCAACGCATCCACTTCGTCGCGTCGCACCAGTCCGAGCCACGGGCCCACGGCGAACCCGACGAGCACGTAAGCGGTGATACGCGGCAGCCGGGCGCGACGGGCCAGGTCGCCGCCCACGAACGCGGCGAGCAGCAGGAAACCGAGCGCGAGCGTGGCGCGCGCCTCGAGCGCGGCACCCGCGGTCACCCGATGAAAAAGGGCCATCATCAGGCCCAGGGCAAACAAGCTCGCGATCGCTCGCATAGGGCGCATCGGGCGCAAAATATTCAGGCGCGGCGCGGTTTTGACAATGCACGCGGGCGCCGATATCTTCCCCTAGCCGTATGGCGTTCGTCCACCTCCACACGCACAGCGAGTACTCCCTCCTCGACGGCGCCAACCGGATTCCGGAGCTGCTCGACCGGATCCAGGCGCTGGGCATGGACTCGCTCGCCATCACCGATCACGGCAACCTGCACGGGGCATGGCAGTTCCACGCCGAGGCCCGGGCGCGCAAGCTGCGCCCGATTCTCGGCTTCGAGGCCTACCTCGCGTTCGGGAGCCGGCACATGCGCGAGCGGGCGCCCGAGGCCCCTGCGGCTTACTCGCATCTGGTGCTGCTCGCGAAGAACCGCACCGGCTATCGGCATCTCGTCAAGCTCTCGTCCCTCGGCTTCCTCGAGGGCTATTACCGCCGGCCCCGCATCGATCGCGAGCTGCTCGAGCAGTATCACGAGGGCCTGATCGGCCTCGCCGCGTGTCTCTCGGGCGAGATCGCCCTGTACCTGCGGCAGGGGAACCACGCGGCGGCCAAGGCGAGCGCTCAGTACTTCGCGCGCCTGTTCGGACCCGACGGTTTCTGGTTGGAGGTGCAGAACCACGGGCTCGCCGAAGAGCGGACCGTGGCGGCGGGCATGTTCCAACTCGCCGCCGAGCTGGGTCTCCCGGTCGTCGCCACCAACGACGCGCATTACCTCAAGAAGGAAGACGCCGAGGCGCACGACGTGCTGCTCGCGATCGGCACGGGAAAGGACCTGGACGATCCCAACCGGTTTCGCTTCGTCGGCCAGGAGAGCTATGTCAAGTCGGAGCCCGAGATGGGCGTCCTGTTCCCGGACCATCCCGAGGTACTGGCCGAGACCGCGCGCGTCGCCGAGCTGTGCGAGTTCGATTTCGAGAAGCGGTATTTCCTGCCGCAGTACCCGCGCCCGGCGGCATTCGCCTCCGACAACGACCTGCTGGTCCACCTGGCGCGCGCGGGCGCCCTGGCCCGCTACGGCGATCCCCTCCCTGCTGCCGTCGCCGAGCGGCTCGACTACGAGCTGGGCGTCATCTCGCACACGGGGTACGCGGGCTACTTCCTGATCGTCTACGACATCGTCAAGGCCGCGAAGGACCGCGCCATCCCCGTGGGGCCGGGGCGGGGTTCGGCGGCGGGCTCGCTCGTGGCGTACGCGCTGGGAATCACCGACATCGATCCCCTCAAGTTCGACCTGCTGTTCGAGCGGTTCCTGAACCCCGAGCGCGTCTCGATGCCGGACATCGACCTCGACTTCTGCTTCGAGCGGCGCGGCGAGGTGATTCAGTACGTGCGCGAGCGCTACGGGCGGGATTCGGTCGGGCAGATCATCACGTTCGGGACGCTCAAAGCGCGCGCGGCCTTCCGCGACGTGGCCCGCACGCTGCGCGTCGAGCCGGGCGAGGTCGATCGCTTCACCAAGCTCATTCCCGCTGGCCCGGGCGTGAGCACCACCCTGGCGGACGCGCCCGAGCGCTCGCCGGAGCTGAAGCAGCTCGTCCGCCAGGACGAGCGGGTGCGCAAGATCCTCGAGCTGGGGTCGCGCATCGAGGGACTGGCGCGCCACGCGTCGGTGCACGCGGCGGGCGTGGTGATCGCGCCCGGCCCGCTCACCGACTACGTGCCGGTCTGCCTCGCCCCCCAGGAGCCGGACGCCATTATCACGCAATACGACATGGTGGCGCTCGAGCAGGTAGGGATGCTCAAGATCGACGTGCTCGGTCTCCGCACGCTGACCGTGATCCACGACGCGGTGGGAATGGTGCAGGCGCGGCACGGGATCACCCTCGACATCGTCGGGCTGGACCTGGCGGATCCCGAGGTCTACCGGCTGCTGGGATCGGGGCGGACGGCCGGCGTTTTCCAGTTCGAGTCGCCGCTCGCCACCGACTGTCTCCGCAACATGAAATGCGACCGGTTCGACGACCTGGTGGCCACCAACGCGCTGCTTCGGCCGGGACCGCTCGACACGGGGATGCACCTCGTCTTCATCAACCGCAAGCTGGGCCGCGAGCCGGTCCGCTACCCCCATCCCGCCCTCGAGGAGATCCTCAAGCCGACCTACGGCGTCATCACCTATCAGGAGCAGGTGATGCGCATCGCGAACGTGCTCGCCGGCTTCTCGCTGGCCGAAGCCGACGTGCTGCGCAAGGCGGTGGGCAAGAAGGACAAGGAGCTGATCCAGCACGAGCTCGGCCGCTTCGTGAAGCGTGCGCTGGCGCTGGGGCACGATCGGCGCACGATCGAGGACATCGCAGCGCAGATCGAGACGTTCGGCCGCTACGGGTTCAACAAGTCGCACGCCGTCGCGTACTCGGTGCTCTCCTACCAGACGGCGTGGCTCAAGGCGCACTACCCCGCGGAGTTCATGGCCGCCCTGCTCTCCTCGGAGATCGGCGACACCGACAACGTGGTGCGCTACATCAACGAGGCACGCGAGCTGGGTCTCGACGTCCTCCCCCCCGACGTGAACGAGTCGGGCTTCAAGTTCACGGTCGTGGGCGACCGGCGCATCCGCTTCGGTCTGGGCGCGATCAAGAACGTGGGCGCGGGCGCGATCGAGTCCATCCTCGCGGGCCGGCACGCGGGCGGACCCTACCGCTCGCTCGTGGAGCTGTGCGAGCGCATCGACCTGCGGCTGTGCAACAAGCGCGTGATCGAAGCGCTGGTCGACGCGGGCGCGTGCGACTCGCTCGGCGGGCATCGTGCCCAGCTGGTGGCCGCGTTGGACGCGACGTTTGCGGAGGCACAGGCGCGCCAGGCAGAACGGGAGTCCGGCCAACACGCTCTCTTCGGCGAAGAAACCCCGAGCCCCGAGCCCCGAGCCCCGAACCCCGATGTCCCTCCCTGGACCGAGCACGAACGGCTCGCCCGCGAGAAGGCCGTGCTCGGGTTCTTCATTTCCGGGCATCCACTGGACCGCTACCGCGCCGAGGTGGAGCTTTTCGGTACGCGCACCACCGCCACGCTGGGCCAGTGGAGCGAGCAGAAGGCTCGGATCGCGGCGGTGGTGACGGTGGTGAAGCGACAGATCTCCAAGAAGTCGGGCGCCGAGTACGCGCGACTCACGCTCGAGGACTTCCATGGCACGGCGGAGGCGCTGGTGTTTCCCGAGGCGTGGGCCAAGCTCAACGAGGTGATCCGCCCCGACGGGGTGCTGCTCTTGTCGGGCGGCTACAGCGGGCGCGACCGTGACGAAGAGCAGGCGCCGTTCATCGTGGAGGCGGCGCAGCCGCTCGACGAGCTGAAGACGGCGGGCGCGATCGCCGTGGCGCTGCGCTGGTCCCCGCTGGCGCCCCCGCCTCCGGAGACGGGTCGGGCCGTGGCGGCGCTGTGTGCGGCGCATCCGGGACCTGCCCCGGTGTTGGTCGAATGGATGGAAGAGGAGAACGGGCACGGGACCATCCCCGGGCTTGCGCCCGGGGTCAGTGCGCACACGGCTCGACTGCGGAGCCGCTCGCTGCGAGTCGCCGTGGACGACGAGCTGCTCGGGGCGCTGCGCGACCTGCTCGGCCCCGACCGCGTGCACCTCGTGCGGACGACGTGATGGCGACCCACACGCTGGACTTCGAGCGTCCGCTGCTCGAGCTGGAGCGCCAGATCGAGGAGATGAAGCGCGTCGCCGGCGAGACGGCCGTGGATGTCTCGAAGGAGCTCGCCCCGCTCGAGAAAAAACTCGCCGAGCTCCGGACCGAGATCTACAAGAACCTGACGCCCATGCAGCGCGTCCAGGTGGCGCGCCATCCGAAGCGGCCCTACACGCTCGACTACCTGAGCACCGTGTTCACCGACTTCGTGGAGCTGCACGGCGACCGGCTGTTCCGCGACGACCCGGCGATGGTCGCGGGATGGGCGCGGCTCGACGGCACGAGCGTCATGGTCATCGGGCACCAGAAGGGTCGTGACACAAAGGAGAACCTGCGGCGCAATTTCGGGATGGCCCATCCCGAGGGCTACCGCAAGGCGCTGCGTCTCATGCACCTCGCCGAGCAGTTCCGCGCCCCCGTGATCACGCTGGTGGACACACCGGGCGCCTACCCCGGGCTCGGCGCCGAGGAGCGGGGCCAGGCCGAGGCGATCGCGCGCAACCTGGTCGAGATGGCCACGCTGCGTACCCCCATCCTCACCGCGGTGATCGGCGAAGGGGGATCCGGTGGAGCCCTCGCCGTCGGCCTGGCGGACCGTGTCGTGATGCTCGAGAACTCGGTGTACTCCGTCATCTCCCCCGAGGGCTGCGCCGCCATCCTGTGGAAGGATGCCAGCCAGCGCGAGCGCGCCGCCGAGGCGCTCAAGATCACCGCCGAGGATCTGCAGGAGCTCGGCGTGATCGACGAGATCATCCCCGAGCCTCCGGGCGGGGCCCACGCCGATCCCGAAGCGGCGGCGGAGGCGCTGGGCGAGACGCTGCAACGCCACGTGCGCCAGCTGCGCAAGATCAAGATCGACAAGCTCCTCAAACGGCGCGAAGAGAAGTACCTTTCGATGGGTGCGCTGACCGAGAAGTGAGTTGATCCGTTGACCGAAGTCGTCGAAGTCCGGTTCAAAGGGAACCGTAAAGAATATTTCACCTGGCCGTCACCCGAGCCGCTCGCCTTGCACGAGCCCGTCATCGTGGAGGTAGAGCGGGGCGAGGATTTCGGCCGGGTGTCCGCGCTCGGACCCGTGGCGGCCAAGAAGTGCGGCACCGGGTGCAGCGGCTGCAGCCTCGCCGCCGCCCCCGGCCCTCCTCGCACCCCGGACTTGCGTCCGGGGTCAGCAACTAACCCTGGGGGTGAGACTGACCCCGGGCGCGAGCCCGGGGTCCACGGAGATGCGGTCGCGGGGGTCGTGCGCCGCGTCCTGCGCCGGGCTACACCGGACGACACCTCGCTGGCCGAGCGCTTGCACCTCGATGAGGAGCAGGTGCGCCGCAAGGTGATGGATCGCGTGCGCCAGCACACCCTCCCGATGAAGGTCTCCGATGCCGAGTGGCAATGGGACAAGAAGAAGCTCACGGTCTACTTCACGGCCGAGCAGCGCGTGGACTTCCGCGCGCTGGTGCGGGACCTGGCGAGCCTGTTCCACACGCGCATCGAGCTGCGCCAGATCGGGGCGCGCGACGAAGCCAAACGGCTCGACGGCGTAGGCCGGTGCGGCCGCCAGTACTGCTGCTCGAGCTGGCTGCCGGAGCTCCGGCCCGTGAGCCTGTCGCTCGCCAAGGATCAGCACCTGTCGCTCAACCCGTCGCAGATCTCGGGCGGCTGCGGGCGCCTGCTCTGCTGCCTGCGCTACGAGCACGACTTCTACGTGCAGACGCGCAAGCGCTTCCCCAAGGAGGGCAGGATCCTGCGCACCGCCGCGGGGGCCGAGCGCGTGCTCGCCGTGGACATCTTCCGCGAGACCGTGACGGTTCGCCTGGAAGGGGGAGGCGACACGCGCGTGGTGACGCTCGAGAAGCTCACCGCGGAAATGGCGCGGGTGGAGCCGCCCGTTGCCTAAGTTCTACCTCACGACCGCCATCGACTACTCGAACGGCGAGCCGCACCTGGGGCACGCCCTCGAGAAGGTCGGCGCGGACTGCATCGCCCGCTACCACCGGTTGCGCGGCGACGACGTCCACTTCCTGATGGGAATGGACGAGCACAGCCAGTCCGTTATCCAGGCCGCCGCCCGCTCGGGCGTCACGCCGCAGGCGTGGGTCGATCGCATGGCCGACACGTTCGCCGGGTACTGGCGCCGCCTCGGCTGCAGCTATGACGACTGGATTCGGACCACAGAGCCCCGGCATGCCCGCTCGGTCACCGCGCTGCTCGAGCGCATCCGGCAGCGCCGTCCCCAGGACCTGTTCGAAGCCGAGTACGAGGGGCTGTACTGCACCGGATGCGAGGAATTCAAGACCGGGGCGCAGATCGTGGACGGACACTGCGTGGAGCATCCCACGCTCGAGCTGATCCCGACGCGCGAGCGTAATCACTTCTTTCGGTTGAGCGCGTACCGCGATGCGGTGCTCGAGCGCATCCGCTCCGGCGCGCTCTCGGTCGAGCCCGAGATCCGCCGCAACGAAGTAGTGCGACTGCTCGAGGCTGGGCTGCAGGACATCTCGATCTCGCGACAGCGCCAGCCCTGGGGTATCCCCTTCCCCGGCGATCCGCAGCAGACCGTGTACGTGTGGTTCGACGCCCTGATCAACTACCTCTCGGCCACGGGATTCCCCGACGCGGGCTTCGAGCGCCTGTGGCCCGCCGATCTCCACGTGATCGGGAAGGGCATCACGCGCTTCCACTGCGTGATCTGGCCCGCCATGCTGCTGGCGGCCGAGCTGCCTCCGCCACGTGCCGTGTGGGCGCACGGGTACGTGCAGTGGTCGGGCGCCAAGATGAGCAAGACGGCCGGCGCGACGGTCAATCTGAGCGAGGCGATCGACTATCACGGGGCCGACGCGCTGCGCTACTTCCTGCTGCGCGAGGTCGGCTTCGAGAACGACGGCGACTTCACCTGGGAGCGGTTCGACGCGCGCTACACCTCCGAGCTCGCCGACACGCTCGGCAACCTCGTGTCGCGCTCGCTCACGATGATCCTGAGCTACCGCGGGGGCGTGGTGCCGCGCGATCCCTGCAACTACGACACGGCGCTCGAGACCGCGGCGCGCAGCGCGCTCGCGGCGTACGCGAGCGCCATGGACGCGCACCGCGTGCAGGAAGGCGCCGCGCAGCTCGTCGCGCTCGCGAGCGCGGCCAACCGCTACGTGGAAGAGACGGCGCCGTACAAGCTCGCCAAAGAGCCCCAGCGGGCCGCGGAGCTCGACTCCGTGCTCGCCAACCTGGCGCGCACGGTCGGCCGGCTCGCGGTACTGGCGCAGCCGTTTCTCCCCACCACGGCCGAGACGATCTGGGGCACCCTCGGCCCTGCCGCGTCACAGCCCCTCACGAGCCTGCGGCTAGGGGATCTGGCCACGCTGGACCTGGCTGGGAAGCGCATCTTGAAACCGCCCATCCTGTTCCCCAAGCCCCGCGCGGCTCAGGCGTAAGGTCCTGGGGAAGTGTGATATAGCTCACGTCCGGGCCAGGTTGACGACTCGGACGGCGAGGCGTAGGTTAGGACTCCCACGGGCGACCGGGCCCACGCCCTGTCCGGATTCTCCCTTCGGTCGGTAGCAGTAGGACCGGCGCGTGCGCGCCGGCCATACGTGTCGATGTGAGGTCCGAAAGGCTGATGCGGAAGAAGGCGGAGCGACGCTGGACCGTCATGGTGGTGCCTCACGGCTCGGGCTTGTCCCGCGCCGTGGAGGTGTCCCAAACGTTCCTGAAAACGCTGCTCGGCATCGGCAGTGTGGTGGCGCTGACGTTCCTGGTGCTGGGCGTCGCCGCGATCTCGCGTGGCGTGAACATCACCCGCAGCCGCGCGCTCGAAAACGAAAACCGCGTCCTGGCGAACGAGATCCAGCAGATGCGCGAGCGGATGGCGGGGCTGCGCGACACGCTGCACCGCTTCAGCGAGCGCGAGCAGGAGATGCGGCTGCTCGCGGGACTCACGCCCACCGACACGAGCGTCCAGCAGGCGGGGATCGGCGGGCCGGCCGGGGCGTGGTTGGAGCGGGACAGCCTCAAGGCGCTGGGCCGGGATGGCCAGGAAGCCCTGGCCGCGCGGCTCGACGTGGACGCCCTGGCGCGACGCGCCAACATCCTGGTGCGGTCGCTGAACCAGGCGTACGACACCCTGTCGCGGCAGCGCGAGCGTCTGGCCGCGACGCCGTCGATCATGCCCACGAGGGGATGGCTCACGAGCGCGTTCATGGCGGAGCGGGTGCACCCGATCCTGCATCTGGCGCGGCCGCACGAGGGAATCGACGTGTCGGCGCCGATGGGGGCGGAGATCGAGGCACCGGCCGCCGGCATCGTGACGGACGTCAAGTGGGAAGAGGGCTACGGCAACATGATCACGCTGGACCACGGCTTTGGGCTGGTGACGCGGTTCGCGCACTGCTCGAAGATCATCGCCGTACGCGGCCAGCGCGTGAAGCGGGGGCAGAAGATCGCCTATGTGGGCTCGACGGGGCTCTCGACCGGGCCGCACCTGCACTACGAGGTGTGGGTGAACCACAAGGCGGTGGACCCGCTGAAGTACGTCATGCCGGATGCGATCGTAGACTGACGAAGACGTGAGGAAGACAGGCAATGAAAGGGCGCAGCGAGGCTGCGCCCCTTTCGTTCATCGTGGCTATGGGTTCCGGTCGAGACACCCCGAGAACTTCGGGTTGTTCTGCTCGTCGAACGGGATCGGCAGCATCGTCGCGTCGCCGTATAACCCGCCTTTGACGAAGACGCCGTTGGGGTAGACGGTGTTGACGGCTCGCGCGTATCCGCCTTGCGCCGTTGGCCGGATCAGCCGTCGCATATCGCCGAGCCGGTGACCGGTGCTGAACATCCAGAAGGCGCGCTCATAAAACATCACGTTCACGCGGCCGTCGAACGTGCCGGGGTCGGTCAGGTTCCCGAGATTCGGTCCGGGAGTGTAGCCTGTCTGCGGCGTTGGATATAGCGCCGTGTTGGTGCGCAGCCCATTGAGATCGGTGAGCCAGGTCGCGACCGCCCCTGCCTGCAGCGCGGCCTCGGCCTCGATCAGCCGCGCTTCTATTCCAGTTGCGATCGGCACCGAGCTGTACTGACCCCAGATCCCTTCGCGGTTGGAAACGATCGGGAATGCGCTGTCGAACACCGGTCCCCCCGTCTTTCTGGGGACGCGAGGATCGTTCGCGCTCACGAAGGGAAGCCCCACGTTGGCCTCGGTGTCAGCCACCGTGTACCGCTTGATGCTCGTGTTGAGATTCCAAATCTCGTTCTGGCCGGCACTCGAGGAGTAGTCGGTCTCATACCGGAAGGTGGTCGCGACCTGCGCCACCGCGGCCGCCGCCGCGGCAAACTGCCCGCGGTTCAACAGCGCTCGGCCCTTGACGATCGACGCCAGCTGCCCCACTCGGGCGCTGTCAACGCCAGGGAGGTTCGCAAGTGCCGAATCGGCGTTGGCGATCGCGAGCCCGTACAGGGAATCGTAGGGCAGCGGATCCCCGTACACGACGGCCGCCCCAACCACCGAGCTCAGGGGAATCCCATTACAGTAGTATTCCGCTGCCAGGTTGTCCGCGTACGCAATGAATGCAAACATCAATCCGATGTTGGACGTCGGCGTCGGTGCGTAGGTGCGGAGCGCGCTGATCGAGCTCGTCGCTTCGATGCGCACCCGGTTGAGCGAGCGGAACGGGCCGGCGAGGAACGTGTTCGTGGGATCCCAACGGCGCTGGTCCATGTCGTTGCGCTGGACGAACGTGTCGCCGGAACGATATTCGTCGCCCAGCAATCCTCCGTAAATGAAGAGGTTGTCGGGCCCATTACCGCCGAGGCCGGCGGTCACCTGGGCGAGGCGCAGGACCGTGCCGTTCTTGAGCGCGATTGCCCCCGAGGCCGAATTGACGGTGGGGATGATATCCGGATTCGTGACATCGAGAATGCCTGACTGGCATCCCGTCAGTGGCGCCAGCGCCGTGAGCCCCACGAGGCTCAGGGCGCGCAGGCACCGCGGCGAGTCAAGTCGTGCCATGGTGTAATGCCTCCCCATGCGTGTCTGAGAACCTCAGAAGGTGACGTTCAGCCGGAACGTCCAGTAGGTGGGCGGCGGCTGGGTCTGGAAATCGTTCACCGTACCGGTGGCACCGGTGACGTAATTGCTCTCGGGATCGACGCCCGGGTAGTTGCTCGACTTCCAAAGGTTACGACCGGCAAGCGTGACGCTCACGGCGCTCGCCCGCATCCCACGCGCCCATTCCGACGGTAGGTCGTACGTGATGGACGCCTCGCGGAGGCGGACGAAGTCGGCCTTGTGCATGAAGCCCCATTGCGTCGTGGTTCCCGACTCACGCAGCGCGACCACCGCTGCCTGGTCCGCGAGCGATGCCGTGGGGTCAATCAACCCACGACAGTTGTTACGGGATTGGCACCGAATGCGATCGGTGCCGTCCAGCAGATAGTATCCCGCCTTGAGATCGAACATGCCGACGACGTGCACCTTCCGGTTGAAGAGGTCGACGCCGTTCGTCAACGTCACCTCCCAGCGCGGCTGGCTGTACCCCACGAACACCGCGCTGTCGGCCACGAATACTTCGTTGGGGACGGTGCACGCGCTGGCGGGGACAGTCGTGCAGGCGGTGATGATGCCGTTCCCGTCCAGGTCTCGGAACGTATACGGGCGCTGCCAGTAGCCGTCGATCGGGTACCCCTGGCGCTGCTGAATCGTGGTCCCGATGATCGGCGGCACGCCGCCCAAGTCGGCGATGAAATTCGTGTTGTACGACCCGCTGAGGGTGGCGTCCCAAGCGAAGGCCGGCCTGTCGATAAGTTGTCCCGCCACCAGGAACTCGATCCCACGGTTCACCACCGCGCCCAGATTCTCGAACTGGGTGACGTTCCCTGATCCTACGGACGGCGGCACGGTGGCCGCGATCAACGCGTCCTTCGTGCGCTTGTTGTAATACGTGAAGTCGACGTACAACCGGCTCGCGAGCAATGTCGCCTCGCCGCCGATCTCGATCTCGCGCGCCCGCTCCGGCTTCAGATTCGGGTTGCCGACGGAGCTGTCCACGAGACTCGCCACGTCGGCATTATCGACGTTGGCCGCTTTCGGCGCGAAGAACTTCAGTGCGTCGGTGGTACCGGGGTGATTCCCCGAGAAGCCGTACGCACCTCGCAACCGCAGGCTGTTCAGCCACGACCACTTCGGGAAGAACGGCTCCTGGGAGACGACCCACGAGACGCTCGCCTTCGGGTAGTACACCGCCTTATAGTTCGCCCCGAACGCACTGTTGTCATCGGCACGCAGTGCGCCGGTCACGAACAAGCGGTCTTTGAATCCAACCTGCTCCTGCACGAAGGCGCCGAGCGTCTTCGCCTCGGTGCGAGAGGAGCTGGCCAACGGCGTCGCGCCCGCGCCGACCTGGGTCGCCCCCGGCGGCAGGTTGTACGAGAACGCGCCATTGCGGTCGAAAATATTCTTGAAGTACTGCGCTCCCACGGTGGTCCTGGACTCGACGGTGGGGCTCACCTGAAACGTCGCGGTGGCATCCGCGTTCAACGTGTAATCGAAGAAAAACGTACGGTTGTCGGTCTTGTTGCCGGTGATCGCGACGATATCGATCGGCGCGCATTGGTCTCGCCGGCACAGGTCGGCGTCCACCCGGCCCGTGTAATCGAGCCCGGCGACCAGGCGGCCGGCCAGCCAACTCGAAGGACGCCAGTTGAGCTGCCCGCTGCCGATAAAGCGGTTGATGTCCTGATTCACGGTCTCCGAGAAGAATTGGTCGGGTGTGTAGAGCCGGTAGCCGTCTCGCCCGTTGT
>WNEP01000748.1_pt1 | contig 16680 bp, 12 predicted proteins | sample 5399961 | NCBI WGS metagenome assembly WNEP01 (sample SAMN13153329, study PRJNA577476) | soil metagenome | isolation source: 20 cm grassland meadow soil pre-rain plot 5 | place: USA:California | collected 2015-09-08 | reverse complement strand
ATGATCATGAACGGCAGCTCGGTTCCGGGCGCCACCTCGAACCAGCGATCCACTTCCTCGAGCGAGACGGCGGGAGCGAACGGCCGGAACGCCTCCCGCATCTTCACCATGGCGTTGATGCGATCCCGCATCTCGGGGTGGCCGGGGTCGGCGAGGATGCTGCGGTGCCCGAGGGCGCGCGGCCCGAACTCCATGCGGCCGCGGTACCAGGCGACCACCCGTCCCGCCGCAATGAGACGCGCCGCCTCCGCACACGCCTCGGCCAGGGTCGCGAAACGCGCCACCTCGATACGGTCGCCGTACGCGGCGAGCGCCGCGTCGATCGCCTCGGCGCCATAGCCCGGCCCGAGGAAGGGAACCGGGAACCGCTCGTTCCGCGCCTCGCCCAGCTCGGCGGCGCGCCATAACGCCGCGCCCAGGGCGGTGCCGTCGTCACCCGCCGCCGGCTGCACGTAGATGTCGTCGAACGTCCCCGAGCAGAGCAGCTTGCCGTTCGCGGTGCAATTCAATGCCACGCCCCCGGCCAGCGCCAGCCGGCGCAAGCCCGTCGTCTCCGCGAACCGCCCGCACAGGTGCAGCATGGCCCGGTCCAGACACGCCTGCAGCCCGGCGGCCACGTCCCGATGCACGTCGCCGATCTCCGCGTCGGGAGGGCGGGGCGGCACCAGCGCCTCGGTGAGGCGGGCGCGCGTTGCGAGGTAGTGCTCGCGCTCTTCCCGCGTCCGGTTGAGCCGCAGCAGGGGGATGCGGATCCCGCCGTCGGGCTCGAGCTCGACCGCCGTTTCGAAGAAGCGGCAGAACCGCTCCGCGTCTCCGTAGGGCGCAAGCCCCATGATCTTGTATTCGTCGGCGTTGAAGTCGAACCCCAGGTGCAGCGTCACGACCGAGTACAGGATGCCGATCGAGTCCGGCGCGCCGATCTGGAATATCCGGTCCAGATGCCCGTCACGCGCGTGATACACGCTCGCGCTCTGGGCCTCGCCCATGCCGTCGATCACTACGACGAGACACTCGTCCCATCCTGAGGTGTAGTACGCACTGGCCGCGTGGGCCGCGTGGTGCGCGACGTGACGCACCCGTTCCACGGGGAAGCCCGGAACATCCCGCGCCACGAGCGCCAGCAGGGCTTCGCGCGAATAGACGTCGCGATACAGGTCGTGCGACACGGGGTCCAGCGCGTAGACGCCCCGGTAGGGCGCATAGTCGAAGCCGTGCACCAGCTCGTGCACGTCGTTCAGGGCGAGACCGGCCTCCGCCAGGCAGTAGGCGATCGCGCCCTTGGGAAAGTCCCCCGTGTGCTTGCGCCGGCTGATGCGCTCTTCCGCCACGGCCGCCACCACGGTCCCGTCCACGACCAGCGCCGCCGCCGAGTCGTGTCCCTGGGAGATGCGGTACTCACGCTCGTCCAGGTTCGGCGAGTGCGCTCGCTTGAACGGAATCGAGCCCTCGAAGCCGCTGATGCCGATGATGTTCAACGAGGGTCCTTCGGTGACTGTTGGGAGTGAGGAGACGGGAGGGGAGCCGCAAGAACCGTACGCGATCGCCCATGGAGGACTCCGCGCGGGCGCTGCGTGGCGTCGACGCCACACGCCCATTCCGGACGCCGGGGCCGGAAAAACAGCCCGCTTCTTGCACACGGTGCCTGCGACCGTCGCAGGCTTCTCACGTCAGTCTGGCGAGGTGGCATGACCGCTCGACTCATCGAGTCCGGATTGAAGGTGTTCGCGACCTGCCCGCCGTCCTACACGGCGTCCCCGCTCGTCTACCGGCGCGAGGTGCTGGACATCGCCCGTTGGAGCGACGCCGCGGGGTGCGAGGGGATTCTTGTCTACACGGACAACGGGCTCGTCGACCCGTGGCTCATCGCCCAGGACATCATCACGCACACGCAGCGGCTCTGCCCGCTGGTGGCGGTGCAGCCGGTGTACATGCATCCCTACAGCGTCGCCAAGATGGTCGCCACGCTGGGATTCCTGCACGGGCGGCGCATCTATCTCAATATGGTGGCGGGCGGCTTCAAGAACGATCTGGAGGCGCTGGACGACCGCACGCCTCACGACGAGCGCTACACCCGGCTGGTCGAATACACCGGGCTCATTCTGCAGCTGCTCGGCGGCCCCAAGCCCGTGACGCTGGACGGACGCTACTACCGCGTCACCAACGTGAAGATGACGCCGCCGCTCGATCCCGCCCTCAAGCCGGGGGTGTTCGTCTCCGGGTCTTCGGAGGCGGGGCTGGCGGCGGCCCGGCAGCTCGGCGCGCTGGCTGTGCGCTATCCCAAGCCGGTCGCGGCATACGAGGGGGGGCCGGCGATCGACGCCGCGGCACTCGGCATCCGCATCGGGATCATCGCGCGCGAGGGCGCGGCGGAGGCGTGGGCGGTCGCGCGCGCCCGCTTCCCGGAGGACCGCAAGGGCCAACTCACCCACCAGCTCGCGATGAAGGTCTCCGACTCGGCATGGCACAAGCAGCTGTCGAAGATCGGCGAGACCGCGACAGGTGAGGACAGCGAGCAACCGTACTGGATGTTGCCGTTCGAGAACTACAAGACGTTCTGTCCGTACCTGGTCGGGAGCTACGAGCGGGTGGCCGACGAGGTGGCGCGCTACGTGGGCGTGGGCTACCGCACCATCATCCTCGACGTGCCGGCCAGCCCGGAAGAGCTGGAGCACATCGGCGTGGTGTGCGAGCGCGCCGCCGCTCGCGTGACGCCGTGAGTCGTCTGCTGCAGCAGTGGGTGACGGAGCAGGCGAGCCGGCGCCCCGACGCCGGTGCGCTGGTGTTCCAGGACCGCCGGCTCACCTACGGCGAGCTCGAGGCTCGAAGCAACCGGCTGGCGCGCCTCCTCAGGGAGGCGGGGTGCGCGCGGGGCGACCGGGTCTGCCTGTTGAGCCCCAAGTCCCCCGACACGATCGTGGCGATCCTCGCCGTGCTCAAGGCCGACGCGATGTACGTGCCGCTCGACCCCGGGAGTCCCGTGGCCCGCGTCGAAAAGATGATCGCCGCGTGCGACAACCGCTGGATCCTGGCGGGCGGGGCCGTCGGCCCGACGCTCGCGGGCGTGTTCGCCGCGCCCGAGTTCGCGCGCACCCACGCCGTCGGGTGGCTCGACGCCACGCCTCCACCGCGCGGCGTGGAGGCACGCTTCTCCGCGGGCGACCTGGCGAGCTATTCCGCCGAGCCCCCGGCGTGCCGCAATACGGCGGCGGACGGCGCGCACATCCTCTTCACATCGGGATCGACCGGCACGCCCAAGGGCGTCATGATCACCCACGCCAACGTGCGCGCCTTCATCGAGTGGGCGGTGCCCTACTTCGGCACGACGGCGACGGACCGCATCTCGGCTCATCCCCCGCTCCACTTCGACTTGTCCACGTTCGACATGTTCGGGACGTTCGCGGCGGGCGCGGAGCTGCACCTCGTGCCGCCCGAGCTGAACCTGCTGCCGCACAAGCTCGCGGATCTGATCCGCCGGGCGCAGCTGACGCAATGGTTCTCGGTCCCGTCGGCGCTCAACTACATGGCGAAGTTCGACGTCGTGAAGCAGGGCGACTTCCCCTCGCTCAAGCGTGTGCTATGGTGCGGCGAGGTGTTCCCCACACCGGCGCTGATGTACTGGATGCAGCGAGTGCCGCACGCGTCGTTCACCAACCTGTACGGTCCCACGGAAGCCACCATCGCCAGCAGCTATTACAGGGTCCCAGCCTGCCCCGCGAGCGAGGACGAGGTGATCCCCATCGGCCGCGCCTGCGACGGTGAAGAGCTGCTCGTGCTGGACGAAGCGCTCCGCCCGGTGCCGCCCGGCGAGGTGGGGGAGCTCTACATCCGGGGCGCGGGGCTCAGCCCGGGCTACTGGCGCGATCCCGAAAAGACGCGCGGGGCGTTCCTGCCGTACCCGGGGGCCACGCGGCCCGACGACCGCATCTATCGCACCGGCGACCTGGCCAGCGTCGGGACGGACGGCCTGGTCCGCTTCCTCGGGCGGGCCGACTCACAGGTCAAGACGCGCGGCTACCGGGTGGAGCTGGGCGAGATCGAGACGGCCCTGCACGCGCTGGGAACGTTGCGCGAATGCGCCGTCGTGGGCGTCGCGACTCAGGACTTCGACGGCGTCGCCATCTGCTGTGCGTACGCGCCGCTCGCCGGCGTGGCCGCGACGCCCGCGTCGCTGCGCGCGGCGGTGGCCCACGCGCTGCCCTCCTACATGCTGCCATCGCGCTGGCTCGCGTTCGACGAGCTGCCCAAGACCAGCAACGGCAAGATCGACCGCCGCCGACTCAAGGAGCTGTTCGCACCGGAGGCGGTGAGCGCGCCATGACCATGGTGACCGATTCCCTGCAGGCCGAGCTGACCGCCTTGTTCACCAAGCGCCTCGGTATCGAAGTGCCGTCGCCGGACACCGACCTGCTGGCGACCGGGCGCCTCGACTCGGTGGGGTTCGTCGAGCTGCTGGTGCAGCTCGAGAAACGCTTCGGGCTCCGCGTCGAGCTGGACGACGTGGAAGTCGAGAACTTCCGGTCCCTCGCAACGATCGCCGCGTACATCGCCAACCGACGGGGCGCCGGGCACAGCTGAGCCCGGGACCATCGCTGCCCCGCCTCGATGCATCGAAGTGAAACGCTCCGACACAGGTTGGTGCGTCCCCCGTGTTGCTGCTCCGCCACACTAACTGCGTCGCGCAAGCGCGTGGCGCACTTACGACGTGTGGAGCAAACGGGCAGCATGGCCCGAACCGTGCGACGGAGTGCACGGTATGAAGCTGTTGCCGCTCGACAATCCCGAGCTGATCGAGCTCGTCGCGGGTTGGATCGGCCAGGAGGAAAACTACAAGTGGCTGGATTTCGGAAACGGCATCCTCGCCCCCACGGCGGTGTCGCTCAAGGTCATGACGCAGCGGGATCTGCACGTGCTGCGCGTGTTCACGCCGGACGAGAGCGACCTGCCGATCGGCGTGGTGGGCCTGTCGAACGTGGATCGCCGTTTCAAAACGGCCGGCTCGCTGTGGGCGGTGCTGGGACGCAAGCGCTACGGCGGCTTCGCCCGGCGCGCGGCGTCGCGCATTCTGACGTACGGTTTCCAGGAACTGGGGCTGGAGGTGATCGGCGCGTGGACCGTGGACATCAACGTGCCGTCCCGTCGCGCGCTGGAGCACCTGAACTTTCGCTTCATCGGACGCCAGCGGCGTTGCCATTGGATCGACGGCAAGCCGTACGACCGGCTGCTGTACGACCTGCTGGCGACGGAGCACGTCCCCGATGACTAAGGGGCAAGACCTCGAGACCCGCATCGCGCGGTTGTTCCTCGAGCGGCTGGAGGTCGAGATACCGTCGCCGGACCTCGATCTGTTCGAGGCCGGCGTGGTCGACTCGTTGCTGTTCGTCAAGCTGCTCGCGGCCCTGGAAGAGCAGTTCGGCTTCCGGCTCGCGTTCGACGAGCTCGAGATCGACGACTTCCGCACGCTGCGTGACATCGCGCGCTTCGTGGCGGCAAAGCGCCGACTATTGCTTCCCCGGGTGCCCGCCCCCCGCTCCGATCGGGCCGCTGCTCCCGAGCAGTGAGAAGGCGAGCGTCGTAAACACCAGGCCGCCCGCGCCGGCGCCCGCCAGCAGCGCCGTCCGTCCCTTCGCCAGGCGCCGCACGTCGAGCGACGCGACCGCGTCGCGCGGTAGCACGATGGCCTCGCCGGCCCACGGCACGGTGTTGCCCCGCTTCAGCTCGACCGACGCCACGGACACGACGACCCCGCCCGCGCCCCCTTCGCCGGTTCCGAGGTAGCGCCCCCGCACCACGAACACATCGGGCCCGAGGTAGCGCGCCAGATCGGCCGAGCCCGCGTCGGTGAGCGTGGCCGCGACATAGCTGCCCTCGGTGGGACTCGGTGTCGTGAGCGGGTGGTAGTCATAGCATCCCGCCACGACGCACAGCGAGGCCGCCACAACCGACACGCGTCTCATGGAAGAGCGTCGCTGCCTTGGCACGCGTGCACGTCCCCCTTGTTGCGGAACCCGTGCCTCGCCAGCTGGGCGCTCGGATCCGGGATGTTGGTGTTGGTGTTGCGCTCCGCCTGCGGGTAGTACAGCCGCCCCGGGACGTGGCTGAACCCCTGCCCGTTCGAGACCGGGGTGACTGCCGGAATGCAGGTGCGGCGGTAGTCGTTGATGGTCTCGATGTTCTGGAACAGCGCGACGTACTTCTCCATCATGACCGTGTCCCGCAGCGCCGCCGCGCTCAGCCCGCTCGCGACCGCGGGCAGCGGAACCGAGGCGAGCTCGGTGTTGAGATGCAGGCGCGCGCTGGCGGTGTCGCCCGTCGCGGCGTACGCCTCCGCCAGGATCAGCTCGTTCTCGGCCCAGCTCACGTACGGAATCCGCGCGTCCGCCGCGAACCGGGGCGGCAGGCACGCGAAGTTCGAGATCGAGTCGGGGTCGACGATCACGTTGAAGTCGTCGCCGCCGTATCCACCCAGCGCGTTGAGGCAGAAGTACGCGGCCCGCCGCGGGTCGTTCCGGGCATTCATGTAGTCCACCAGGGCCTTGCCCGCCTCCAGGTCGGTGCCGAATCCCGAGCTCACCTGGAACTGGCTCCACATGTTCCGCTCGGCCGTGACCTTCGTGTGGAACGAGCGGAGGTCGCCCTGGCCCGTCGGATCGCTGATGCCGTTGAGGGCCGCGGCGATGGCGGCGGCGTACGCCGGCACACCCAACGACTCCGCCGTGTGCATGTAGTAGCGGGCCTTCAGAGTGTACGCCACCCTGGTCCATTTCGCCTGCAGCGTCGCCACCGATTGATCGGCGCCGGGGTTGAAGACCAAGTCCCGGCTCCCCGGCCCTGCGCCGACGCCGCTCGCGAGCTCGGCGATCGCTTCGCTCAATGACGTCTGTAGCGAGGCCAGGATCGCGAACCGGTCGTCGAGCGGCGGATTGGTCGCGTTCGTGTCCACCTGAGCATAGGGAATGTCCCCCCACAGGTCCGAGGCCGTGCCGATGGTGAGGGTCTCCCACACCTTCGCGATGCCGAGCCAGGTGGAGTCGCCCGCCGCCCGGGCGAGGTTCTTCACGCGCCGGATGTCCACCAGCCCGCCGCCGCCGTACACCTGGAGCCAGTCGGCGAAGTTCGCGGCGATGTTGGACGTCTCCCCGAACACGTACTGCCCGGCCTGTTGCACGAAACGGCCGTTGGCGGCGCCGCACGCCTGGACCCACTCGCACGTCATCATGGCCGCGGTGGCTTCCTGGAACGTGAACTGGCCGGCCTGCACGCCGACGAACAGCGGCTGGATCGACGCGGCCGTCGGCAGGTTCGGGTTCTCGGAGAGCTTGTTTCCCGTGAGGAACGCGTCACAGCCCGTCGTTCCGAGGAGCAGCCCCAGTGAGACGAGCGCGACATCGATGGTGCGACGCATATGTCGGTCTCCTCGGGTTAGTGGTTGAGGGTGACGGAGAACGCGAACGAGCGCGTCTGCGGGTTGTTGAAGTAGTCGACGCCGCCGGCGCCCAGGCCCGCGGAAATCGCCCCGCCCAGGTTCGTCTCCGGGTCGTAGCCGCTGTAGCTGGTCCACGTGTGCAGGTTACGGCCCGACACCCGCAGGTCGATGCTCGAGAAGCCGAGCGAGCGCTGTACCCACGGCGCGTCCAGCGTGTAGGTCAGCGATACCTCCCGCAGCTTCACGAAGCCGGCGTTCTCGATGCACGGCTCGTCGATGCCGAGGAACGGGCAGCCGACCACGTCGCGATACCAATACTCGCCGATGGACGCCGGGACCCCGGACCCCGGCCCCACCACGGGACCGTCATACCAGCCGCCCTGGCCGAAGATCTTCGTGTTGCCGGTGCATCCGGTTTCCGTGCGCGCCGTGCACACGGCCCGCTGCTCGGTGTCCTTGTGGGTGCCGTAGCTCCACAGCGCCCCCTTGGTCCCGTTCCAGATCTGCCCCCCGTGCCGGATGTCGAGCAGGCCGGAGACCTGCAGCTTGTGGTAGCGGAACGACGAGCGCACGCTGCCGGTCCAGTCGTAGTTCGGGTCCTGCACCAGGCGCGGATCCGGGTCCTGCAGCGGGAAGCCGTTCGGGTCGATGTACAGCGCGCCCCGTGGGTGCCCCTGGCACACGGCGCCGAGGCTGTCGGTGCCGCCTCCCGCGACGTCGACGACGTTCGTGGTGCCGTTGGACACGCCGCACCGCAGGAAGCCGCTCCCCAGGTACACGCCGATCGGCTGGCCGACCATCGCGATCTGATTGTTGAAGTCGCCGATCAGGATGAACTGCTCGCCCGCGCCGAGCGACAGCACCTTGTTGCGGTTGCGGGCCCACTGCAGGCCCACGTCCCATCCGTAGTCGCCCCGCTGCAGCGGCCGCATGTTGAGCGACACCTCCCAGCCGCGGTTCTGAATCGAGGCCGCATTCGACCCCTGGGCGAAGTAGCCCGTGGACACGGGGAGCGGCTCCGGCAGAATCACGTCGGTGGACTTCTTGTCGTACCAGGTGATGCTGGCGTCGGCCCGATCCTTGAAGAAGCCGAGATCGAGACCCGCCTCGAATTCTTTGGAGCGCTCGGGCTTGAGGGCCGGGGCCGCCTTCAGCTCGGACCGCGTGACCATGCCGCCCAGCCCGTTCTGGGTCGGCGTGTTGGCCGTGCCCTGCGAGATGCCGGTCGCGAAGAGCGCTTCCGTGAGGGTCTGCGACGTGAAATAGGGCAGCGGCTCTTGGCCGGCCTGGCCGTAGGCCACGCGGGCCTTGCCATACGACAGCCACGCCCGCTCGCCCAGCGCCTTGGTGAATTCCCACGCCGCGCTGCCCTTGGGGAACCAGCTCCGCAGGTTGCTGCGTCCGAACGTCGACGATCCGTCGTTCCGCACCGCCGCCGTCAGATACAGCTGGCTCTTGATGTCGAGCGTGCCCTGTCCGAACCAGGAGGCGTCGTGGATCACCTGCTCCTGGTCGCTCACCGGGTCGCGGCTCACGGTGTTGGACGCCTTGAACGGCTGCGGCGCGACCAGCGTGCGGCCCACGTCGCCGAGCTGGCGTTGGTTGCGCGTATTGAGGTTCTGCCCCAGCGTGACCGTGCCGCCGAGGCCGGAGCTCAGCGTATATGTCGCCGTGGCGGTGAGGTTATGATCGATCGCATAGTTGACGATCTTGCCCTCGATCACCCGCCCGGCGATGCACGGCGCCGCCGACGTCTGGGCGCAACCCTCGAGTCGCTCGTCGGTCGCATAGTCCGCGCCCAGCGTGTAGTTCACCTTGAGCCAGGGAGTCGCCAGGTACTCCGCGTTCACGTTGCCGTACACCCGGCCCACGTCGGCGGAGCTCTGCGCCTGGAAGATGGTCCACAGCGGATTGTCGAAGGTGCGATCATCGAGCAGCGAGGCGTCGGTCGGATGCTGCAGCCGGTACGAGCGCTGCTGCAGGGTGCCGTTGGGCGTGATGACGAAATAGGGATGGTTGTCGAAGTCGGGCGGTGTGCGCAGATCGCCCAGCTGCAGGCCGTTGGTGTTGTTGCCGCGCTGGAGGTACTTGGCGCGGCTGTCGGCGAAGGCCAGATCGCCGCCCAGCCGGAGATTGTCGGCGACGCGATGCGACCCCTTGAAGCGCACCGACGTCCGGGAGAAATAGTCGTTCGGTCCGATGATCACGCCTTGGTCGTAGGTGTTCCCGCCCGAGAGATAGAAGGTCGTGCGGTCGTTGCCTCCCGAGACGGTGAACCCGTTGTCGAGGCTGTGCCCGACCCGGTACAGCTCGTTGGCATGATCGAACACCGCCCCGCCCGCCGGAATCGCCGGACCCCACGAGCGCCCGCAGATGCCGGACCCGGGCTGATCGCAGGTGCCGCCGAGCGACGTGTCGGCGTGGATCCCCCGGCTGCCGAGGCCGTAGCTGGTCTGCAGCGGATAGCTGTGGTTGATGTCGTTGAAGGCGGTGGACGACCGGAAGGTGAAGTGGGTCGGCCCCGAGCGGCCGGACTTCGTGGTGATGAGCACCACGCCCGCCGCCGCGCGCGCGCCGTAGATCGCGCTCGCCGCCGGGCCCTTCAGGATCTCCACCGACTCGATGTCGTTGGGGTTGATGTCCGCCGCCCGGTTGGTCGCCACCGTGCCTTCGGTCTGCCCGGCCTGCGCGAGCGTACCGCCGGCGTCATCCGGTCCGTTGAAGTTGGACGTCGAGAAGGTCGAGTTGTCGATCGGGACGCCGTCCACGACGAACAGCGGCTGGTTGGAGCCGAGGATCGAGCTGGTGCCCCGGATGTTGATGTAGGAGCCGGCGCCCGGATCCCCCGATTGCTGCACCACCGTCACGTTGGGCGCCTTGGCGGCGAGCGCCTGGACCATGTTCGCCTCGCCGGCTTTTTGAATCGCGTCGGACGAGACGTTGTTGCGGACATTGCCGAGCTTTTCGGTCTCGGTGGCGGTGCCGGCCCCGGTGACCACCACTTCGCCCAGCTGCAGCGGATTGGCGGCGAGCACAAAGTCGTGTGACACCCCCCCAGCGGCGAGCGCAACCTGGGCGCTCTGCGACTTGTATCCCAGGCGCCGCGCCAAGAGCGTGACGGTCTGCCCCGATACCCGCGCCCCCGGCACTACGAGCGTGTAGGAGCCGTCGTCCTTGCTCAGGGCGCCGAGCCCGAGCGTCGGCAGCGCGACCTCGACCTGCCCCAACGGGAGTCCCCCGTCGCTCGTGACCTTGCCCGTGATGGTGACGGGCTCCTGGGCGTACGCGCGGACCGCGACCAGACTCGCGATGGCGGTCGCGGCCAACCAGCCTCGAACGATCAAGCGCATGATGGGTCCTCCTGCAGTGACGGGATGGGAGGGACTCCTCGACTCCCGCCACGCTACGGACCCCGGCGCCGGGGGGCGACGAATATGCGACGAGCCGCGATTCCCGCACGACGGGCGTCCGCCGTCGCAGCGACGAAATCCGGTCCCGAAAAACCAAACCCGACGCTCGCGCGCCGGGTTGGCCGGTCGGGGGAGTTGCCGTCAGACTCCGCGCGCGACCCGAACTCCACGCTCTCGTCGGTGAGCGCGGGACCAGCTTAGCCCCCGTCGCGCCGCCCGCAAACGGCCGTGCGACGAGTGGCGCGCCCCGCGCGCCAAGACGCTAGATGGCGCGGCCGAGCCGCCGCTCGAGATTCTCGCGGTAGCCGCGCGACAGCTTGAGCGTGGTGCCGCCGTGCAGCACGACCACGTACTCGCCGCGGAAGAACGGCTGCAGCTCCTTGATCTTCTCGAGGTTCACGATGGTCGAGCGGTGGATGCGCACGAACCGCGCCGGGTCGAGCTGGCCTTCGAGGTTCTTCATGGTCTCGCGCAACAGGTGCCAGCTCTTCCCCACGTGAATGCGCACGTAGTCTCCCTCCGCATCGATCCAGTCGATCTCCGCCGCCCGCAGCAGGGTGACGGTCCCGCTGGCCTTGACCAGCAGGCGATCGAGGTAGCGCGGCCGGCCGCGCCGAGGGCCCGAGTCGGGGCCGTACTGCTCGAGCAGCGCCTCGAGCTTGCCGGACAGCTCGCCCATGCGGCCCTGGCGCACCTGCCGCTTGGCGCGGTCGAGCGACTCGCGGAACCGCTCATCGGTGAACGGCTTGAGGAGATAGTCGATCGCGTGCACCTCGAAGGCGCGCAGCGCGTACTGGTCATAGGCGGTCACGAACACGAGCGCGGGGGCCTGCTCCAGATCCACCTCGCGCAGCACCCCGAACCCGTCCAGCTCGGGCATCTGCACGTCCAGGAACACGAGGTCGGGCGCGCCGGCGCGGATCGCCGCCGCGGCCGTGCGGCCGTCCGCGCACTCGCCCGCGATCACGATCTCGGGATCCGCGGCGAGCAGGTGCCGCATCCCTTCGCGCGCCGCGGGCTCGTCGTCGACGATCAGCGTGCGGATCGGCTGCATCGCCCTCAGGCCCCCCGCTCCCACTCCGCGGCCGCGAGCCGAAACGGCACGACGACCCGTGCCACCGTGCCGCCGTCGTCCGCGCCCACCACCTCGACGGAGGCCGCGTCGCCGTACAGCTGCCGCAGCCGCTCGCTCGTGTTCGCGAGGCCCACGCCGCGGCTGTCGCGGCTCATCCCACCGGAGACCAGTCCGGAGCCGTCGTCCCGCACCGTGAGGTGGAGGCTGCCGGCAATGCGCCGGGCGGAGATCAGCAGCCGGCCCGTGGTGGCGCGGGGCGCGATGCCGTGGCGGATCGCGTTCTCGACCAGCGGCTGAAGGATGAGGTACGGGACCCGCGCGTCGAGCGTATCGGGATCCGCGTCCACCACCGCCTTGAGGCGATCGCGGAACCGCACCTGCTCCACGTCCAGGTAGCTGCGCAGGAACTCGAGCTCCTGCTTGAGCGACACCTCCTGGGTGCCGGCGCCGTCCAGCACGCGCCGCAGCAGGTCGCCCAGCCCCGCCACGACCTGGACGGCGAGCGCGTCCTGACCGGTGCGCACCAGCTGACCGATGGTATGCAGGGCATTAAAGAGGAAGTGCGGCTGCAGCTGCGTCTTCAGGGCCTGGAGTCGCGCCTCGGCGAGCTGCGCTTCCAGCTGCGAGGCGCGCAGCTCGCGCTCGCGCAGCCGGCGATAGTGCGTGACGCCGTAGTCCGCGGCGACGATCGCCCAGTAGAGCCAGCAATCGGACGGGTACCACCAGATGGACCACCGCAGCGCGGACCCGAGGATCGGCCCGTCGTCCGGCATCGGACCGCGCACCCAGTGCCCGTTCACTGTCACCACCAGCACTTCCAGGAACACGGCGACTGCACCGGCGACCAGGTGCACGGCTACGCCGCGCGGCCAATGCGGACCCTCGAACGGCGGCGCGCGTCGCGCCAGCCAGATGGCCGCGGGAGTGAACACGGCCCACACCAGCGCGCCGGGCATATTGAGCCGCAGCGCGGTCAGGAACGGCGTGGGCCTGGTCCCGAGGCTCGTGTACCACGTCACCTGCGTCGCGAGGAGCAGTCCCCAGGCGGTCCAGATCGCCAAGACGAACCACCAGCGCGGATACGGCGCGGTGGTAAGGGGCGCGCGCGATGCCATCGGTGGAGTATACGGGGGACCGGGGGCGCCGGGCCAAGGGGCTGGATCACGCTGCGACGAAACGCCGCCGGGGAGCGACGAAACCGCTCCCCAGGACGACGAACGCGTCACGGCGTCGGAGCGGTTCCCTCTTTGAGCAGCGTGGCGACCAGCCCCAGCAGCTCGGCCGCTTCGAACGGCTTCGTGATGAACCGGTCGGCGCCGAGCGAGGTGGCATGTCCGGCGACGTCGAGTGCTCCGGCGCTCTTGGTGCCGGACATGGCGAGAATTTTCACGCCCGGCCATTCGCGCCGCAGCCGCCCGATGGTTTGTAACCCGCCCTGCCCCGGCATGAAGATGTCGACGATCACGAGGTCGGCGGCGTGCCGCTGGTACGCACGGACGCCCGAGTCGCCGTCGGGCGCCTGGCGCACGTCGTGACCGGCGTGCTCGAGATGCTTGGTGAGCGCCTGCCGCAGCGTGACGTCGTCGTCGATGATCAGGACTCGGGCCATGTTGTATCCACGCGTCACGCGAATCTTACGGGGTACGTCCGTATTGCGACAGCGGTGACACAGGTGTTGCCGCTCGGCCGCACTCGCCGAAGGCCGTTTCAGGGTTCGAGGACGGTGCGGCGATTGCAGTCGTCACCGCGCGTCAATGAAGAGCTTCGCCGTTCTGGCACTCATGGCCGTGATTGCGGGCTGCCGACTCGACACGTTCTTCCGTGGGTCGGGGGGTGTGGCTCCGCCGGTCGCCGGCCCGCCCGCCAGCCTGGGTTTCGCTGATCAGCCGCAGACTACGCACGCCCGAAAATCACTGCCGCCGGTCCGGGTCGTCGTGCGCGACGATCAGGGCAACGTCGTCTCCGGCTTCGGCGGCCTCGTCTCGCTCACGCTCGACTCGAGCGCCGGCGGGGGCGGGGGGGTCTCGCTCGGCGACACCACGACCGTGGCGGCGGCGAACGGCGTCGCGACGTTCCGCCATCTCCGGATCGACAAGGCTGGGACGGGCTACCGGCTCGTCGCGTCCGCGCCCGGGACTGCGCTCCCCCCGGCACGGAGCCAGGCGTTCGCCATCCTCGCGCCGTTGACGGGGAACATCACGGTGACGACGACGACCTCGGGCGCCGATCTCCCGGGGGGCTATAGCGTGACGCTGGACGACACCATCTCCCAGCCGATGGGGATCAACGCGGTCGTGACGTTCATCGGCGTGGCCGCGGGCAGCCACATGGTGTCGCTGGGCGGCGTCGCACCGAGCTGCACCGTCGGCGGGGCGAATCCACAGCCCGTGAGCGTGTCCGGTGGCGAGACCGCGCAGGCGAGCTTCGCGATCAGCTGCGCGGCGTCACCCCCTGCGACCGGTAGCCTGACGGTCACGACGACGACGACCGGGTCGAACCTGCCCGCCGGGTACACGCTGACTCTGGACACCGGGCAATCCGGCACCATCGGCGCCAACGACAGCGTCACCGCGACCGGGATCGCCGCCGGCGACCACGCGGTGACGCTCTCCGGCTTGCCGGGCAACTGCAGCCTCGCGAGCCCCAACCCCCAGGCCTTCACGATAGCGGCCGGGACTACGACCCAAGTCGGCTTTACGATCAGCTGCACTGCGGTAGGACCGTAGCGTGACAACCCGACTCCGGTACCTCGGGCCGCTGGCTCTGTGTGCCGTCCTCACGGTCACAGTACCTCGCCACGCGGTCGCCCAAGTCGGGGCAACGACCGACATCATCGTCGGCACGGTAATCGGGCCCGACAGCCAGCCGGTCGCCGGCGCTACCGTCGAGGTGACGTCGCGCGAGACGGGAGGCTCGCGCCAGGTCGCGACCGACGCCCGCGGGCGCTTCACCCTGCTGTTTCCGGACGGCGGGGGGCGCTACGAGCTGGTGGTGCACTACATCGGCATGGCGCCCGCGCACGTGAGCGTGGGCCGCCAGGCGGACGAAGACCGCATCGTCGCGAACGTACAGATGGGCGGCGCCGCCGTCTCCCTCGAAGCCGTCAGCGTCACGGCACGACGCAGCGGGCGCGGCGCAAGCGTGGGGAGAGGCGCCACCGGCGAGGCCTTGGGCAGGGACGAAGTCGCGCGGCTCCCCGCCGACGCGTCGGACCTCAACACCGTGGCTACGCTCGCCCCGGGCGTGCTCGCGATCGGGGGCGGTGATACCAGCACCGCCAGTTTCTCCGTCGCGGGCCAGCGGCCCACGGCCAACAACGTCACGCTCGACGGCATGTCGCTCGGCTCGGGCGAAGTCCCCCAGGACGCCGTGCGCGCGATCCGCGTGGTGACGAACAACTACGACGTGGCGCGCGGCCAGTTTTCCGGCGGCCTCGTCGCGTCCACCACGCGCAGCGGCACCAACACGCCGCAGGGGTCGTTCACCGCGACGCTGCGGGACCGCACTGCCGCCTGGGGCGACGCCACCGCCACGCCGTTCGGTCAAGGGATGAGCCAGACGCAGATCGTTGGCGGGATGGGCGGGCCGATCGTCCGCAACCGGATGTTCGTGTTCGCCGCCCTCCAGGGACGCTGGCGCACCCAGGCCCTGCCCTCGCTCACCAGCGCCGACGCCGCGACCCTCGATCGCCTGGGCGTGAGTCCCGATTCGGCCTCACGGTTCCGCGCTCTCGCCGGCGCCACCGGCATGCCCGCCGTCCTGCCCGGCGCCGACGACCGCGCCGGCTACAACACGCTCGGGCTGCTGCGCCTCGACTGGCAGGTATCGCCCGTGCACACCGTCACCCTGCGCCTCGACGGGCACTGGATCTCGCAGGAGCCCACCCACGTGAGCACGCTCGCTCTGCCCGCGACCGGCGCCCAGCGCTCGGAGCGGAGCGGCGGTATCATGGCGTCGCTCACGTCGTACCTCGGTGCGAACTTCATCAACGAGGCCCGCGGATACGTGGCGGCCCTTCACAAGGACGTGAGCCCCCTGCTCGCACTGCCCACGGCGAAGGTCGATGTCGCGTCTCCCCTGGGCGACGGCGGCCAGGACGTCGCGACCCTCACCTTCGGCGGCAACAACGCCGCGCCGCAGCGCACCGACGACCGGACCATCGAGCTCACCGACGAGCTCTCCTGGCTGTCGGGCGACACGAAGCACCGCGTCAAGCTCGGCAGCTACCTGAACCGTATCAGGGGCCACGACGACCAGATCCCGAACCAGCTCGGCACATACACCTTCCCCTCGCTCGCGGCGCTCGCCGCCGACAGCCCATCCACGTTCACCCGTACCCTCGCCCCCCAGGACGTGGACGGGACGGCCTGGAACGCCGCGGTGTACGCCGGCGACACCTGGCATGCGGCTCCCGGTCTGCACGTCATGTACGGTGTCCGGATCGAGACCGCCGGATTCGACGGCGCGCCCCCGGCAAACGGGGCGGTGGACTCGCTGTTCGGCGTACGGGTCGATCGGCTGCCACGCGAGCGGCACTTCTCGCCGCGCATCGGCTTCACGTGGGGATTGGGGAGCGGGGAGGGAGAGACCCGGCACACGACGTACGTGCGTGGCGGTGTCGGTGACTTCCGCAGCCCCGCGCCCGAGGGCCTCTACAGCACGGTGCTCAAGGCGCCCGGGACGATCACCGCGGAGACGCAGCTCGCGTGCGTGGGTGCGGGCGTCCCGACGCCCGACTGGGCGGCCTACGAGGCGACCCCGGCCGCCATCCC
>WNEP01000889.1_pt1 | contig 16739 bp, 18 predicted proteins | sample 5399961 | NCBI WGS metagenome assembly WNEP01 (sample SAMN13153329, study PRJNA577476) | soil metagenome | isolation source: 20 cm grassland meadow soil pre-rain plot 5 | place: USA:California | collected 2015-09-08 | reverse complement strand
GCCGCGCGACGTGCAGCGTGATCTCGGGCTGTGCGAGGTGGGCGCGGATATCCTGGTCGGTCCAGTCCCAGCGGTCGCGCCAGTGGTAGGCCGCGCCGACGCTGCGGTAGCACTCGCGGTACAGCTCGGGCGTCGGCCGCGCGACCGGCTCGACGGTGAGCTCCGGAAAGTGATCGAAAGCCGGCCGGAACTGGCCGGGATTTTTCAGCTCGAGATACGTCCGCGTCGCTTGCACATCCCCCTCTGGCAACTTGGCGTCGTGCCGTCGTGGCGTCTATCTTTTCTCCATGACCTTCAACAAGATGGGCACCGTTCCCCTCCCGCTCGCGCTCCACCTCGCGAGCTACACCGTGCTCGGACTGTTCTGCTTCTTCGCGGGGTCGCTCAATTTGATCGACCCCGTCAAGATCCCGCACGGGTTGATGTTTCTCGCCGTGTGCGGGTTCAGCTGGGGCTACGTCTTCGGCATCCTGATGGCGCGGAAGGAAGTCGTGATCCTCGGCTTCCTCGCGAGCACCGTCTGGCTCGTCGCCGCGGCAGTGGGAGCCGCCCGATTCGGGTTCGACTGGCGACTCACCGCGCTGCTGGCGGCGCTCGGCGCCTCCGGCTTGATCGTGCTCGCGCTGTACCGCACGCGCATCCTGGAGCACTGAGCGCCGGCTCAGCCGATCTGGCGGGTCTCTACGTGCTCCGGGGCCGCCGGCAGCTCGACCACGAACCGCGCGCCTCCCAAGTCCGAGTCCTCGAGCCAGATTTTTCCTCCGACTTCGGTCACCACGCGCTGGCAGATCGCGAGGCCGAGGCCGGTGCCCTCGTCGGGGCTCTTCGTGGTGAAAAACGGATCGAAGATGCGGCCCCGGATCTCTCGCGGGACGCCCGGTCCCGAGTCGTCCACCGTCAATCGGACCCATCCCTCGCGGGCCTGGGTGCGGAGCTGGACGATCGCCGGCTTGCGGCCCCGCACCACATGCTCGGCGTTGGTCACGAGATTGATGACGACTTGTTGCAGCTCCTGGCCCAGGCCCAACACGGCGGGCGCGGACTGATCGAGCGTCGTGCGAAACTCGACGCTCTCCGCGCGCAGCACCCGCTGACGAATCTCGGCCACGTCATGAACCAGATCGTTCATCTGGACCCGCGTCGGTGTCGTGTCGGCGCGCCGGGCGAGGCGCAGCAGGCTGCGCACGATGCGTGCGGCACGGTCCACCTCACGAGTGATCGTCGCGGCCGTGGTGCTGGTATCGGGATCCTTGCTGGCGCGGCCCAGGAGCTCCGCCTCCATCCGGATGGCCGCGAGCGGGTTGTTCACCTCGTGCGCCACGCCGCTCGCGATCTCGCCCACCGTGGCGAGCTTCTCGCGCGCGATCAGCTCGCGCTGCGCGCGCAGCTCGTCGGTCCGGTCGTACAGCGCGACCAGCAGGCTGTCCGGCCCGACGCCCGAAAGCCCCGTGATGGTGCAATCGCAGATGCGGCGATCTCCGGACGGCTGCGTCACGAGCACCCGGCCGTGCCACGGGGAGCCGTCTCGCGGCCGCGCCAAGACGAGGTGCAGCGACATCTCGCTCGGGGACAGGCCGAGCGCCTCCAGGTGCGTCCCGAGCGCCTGTGCTTCGGAGGGGATGCCCAGCAGGCGGCACGCCGCCTGGTTCAGCTGCTGGACACGGCCGGACCGCTCCACCAGCGCCATCGGGAGCGGGCTGCCGTCCACCATGGCGTGGGCCCGCTCCGCCGCGGCGCGTGCGCCGCTCACTGCTTCGGAGAGCTCGAGGCCGCCCGCGATATAGGCGGCCACCGCGGTGAGGTACTGGAGCTCCATGAGCGTGAAGGGGAGCGGTTCCTCCGCCCCCGCGCGCAGGTAGCGCACCACGCCCACCGCGCCCGCGACGCCGCTCGATGTCCGCAGCGGCGCGATCATGGCGGCCCGCGCCATGCCGGACGGCGAGAGCGCGCGCTGGGCTTCCGCTTCGGTCAGGATGTTGTCGGTGAGAAACGGCTCCCCGGTGCCGATCACCCGCCCCGTGGCGCTGGCATCGATCGCGATCTCGGCGCCCTCGAGCTCCACGCATTGCCCCACCGTTGACGCCACGCGCACGGTGTCGGGGGCGACGCCGCGCAGGGCGACATAGGCGCCCTGGGCATCGACCAGGCTCGTCACGCTCTGGAGCGTGTAGCGGAGCAGCAGCTCCCGTTCCGGCGCCGCCAGGAGCCAGCGCGACAGCTCCACCAGGAACGTGCCGAGCCGGCGCTCGCGCTCGAGTCCGCTGCGTCGCGCCACCATGACGGCCAGGTGCGTCGCGACCTCGATCGAGGAGCGCAGTACGTCGCCGGGGACGCCGGTGGGAAGCCCCTCGAACCGGGCGCTCACATGGCGGCCCTCGGCGTCGTGGTAGTCCGTGAGGAACGTCTCGCCTTCCTGTCCGGGGGCGCCCGCTTCGAGCGTCCCTGATTCGTTCAGTCCCTTGTACGTGAGCTGGACGCGCGCGCCGCCGGCCCACTCACTCAGGATATCGGTGGCGGCCTGCCAGAAGGCGCGGGTTTGTTTGGCTTTGCCGGCTTCCGTGAGGAGCCTGCGGATTGGGTCGAGCATCAATTCAAACTACGTCGAGCAGAGACGTTGCACGGAGGCGTAGCACTGAGACGTCGCGCAGCGACGTCACTACGCTTCTGCGCGACGATTCTGCGTGACGACTTCGCTCGACGCATTTGGCCTCAAGGATTAGTCGGCCGAATGTCGACTTCGCTGATCATGGCACGATCCGACACCGTCAGCGTGGACAGCACGGCGTGCGCCACGTCTTCGGCAGTGAGGGCGCGGTCGCGGGCGGGGCGCGGGCGGTCCCGTTTGTCCATGAACGGCGTCGCCACGGAGCCCGGACAGATCGCCACGACGCGGAGGCCGTGCTTGCGCACCTCGAGCATCAGGCTCTTGGAGAAGCCCAGCACGGCGTGCTTGGATGCGCAATACGCCGTCCCCCCCTCGACGCCGTTCTTCCCCGCGAGCGACGCGATGTTCACGATGGTGCCGGTCGCGGCGTCCAACATGCCCTTGAGGAATGCTCGCGTCACGAGATAGAGGGAGCGCACGTTCACGCCCATCGTCTCGTCCCAGTCCTCGAGCGAGAGCTCCACGAGCGGCCTGAACCGCCCAATGCCGGCGTTGTTCACGAGTACCCGCGGCACGCCCCGCTCCCGGGCCACGAAGGCAGCGAACGCGTCCACGCCGGTGGGGTCCGACACGTCGCACGGCATGCCAATGGCGTCGATGCCGTCCGTCTTCAGGTCGCGCGCCGTAGCGCGTACATTGGCCTCGGTCCGCGCGCAGATCGCGACTCGCGCCCCCGCCCGCCCCAGTGCGAAAGCCGTCGCGCGTCCGATTCCCTCGGTCGCGCCGGTCACGACGGCGAGCGAGCCCGCGAGATCCATAGGGACGGAAATATACGGCGCCCCTGGGCGGCCGGCGCGGGAACCCCGCGGCGTTCTACAGGGATATGAGGAGGGGTATAGCCATGAACGCTGCACCCGTGCTCGTTTCCGACGAGACGGTGGTCCCGCCCCACACCGCACCCCGCTCCGCTGCGCCGCGCGAGGATGAGGTGCTGGACGCCTACTCCCGGGCGGTGACGGGAGCGGCCGAGAAGGTCGGTCCCGCCGTCGTGAGCGTCGAGGTGCGACACAAGGTCGAGCGGCGAGGGCGCACGCGGGAGTTGCCGGGCAAGGGCTCCGGGTTCGTGTTCACTCCCGACGGGTTCGTGCTGACGAACAGCCACGTGGTGCATGACGCCACACGGATCGAGGTGGCCTTCGCCGACGGTCGCCCCGTGTCGGCGGAACTCGTGGGGGACGACCCCGATACCGACCTGGCCGTGATCCGGGTCCCGCCCGTTTCGCTCACGGTCGCCGAGTTCGGCGACTCGGCCGCGCTGCGGGTCGGCCAGCTCGTCGTGGCGATCGGCAACCCGCTCGGCTTCCAGAGCACCGTCACCGCGGGGGTCGTGAGCGCACTGGGGCGCTCGTTCCGCTCGGTCGGCGGGCGACTGATCGACGACGTGATCCAGACCGACGCGGCCTTGAATCCGGGCAACTCCGGCGGGCCGCTGGTCGACGCGCGGGGCCGTGTGGTCGGCGTCAACACGGCGGTGATCCTGCCCGCGCAGGGGATCTGCTTCGCGGTCGGTATCAATACGGCGAAGGTCGTGACGGGCCAGCTGATCCGGCATGGCAAGATCCGCCGCGGCCGCATCGGGGTCGCGGGGCAGAACGTTCCGCTGCTCCGGCTGGCGCAGCGGGCGCTCGGGATCGACGCGAAGAGCGGGGTGCTCGTCACCGGGGTGGAGCCGGACAGCCCGGCGGCGCGCGCGGGCGTCACGTCGGGGGACATCATCATCGGCTTCGACGGACAAACCGTATCGGGGATCGACGACCTGCACCGCTTGCTTGTTACCGACCGGATCGGTGCGCGCACGACGATCGCCGTGCTGCGCAACGCCGACCGGCTCGAGTTGCCGATCGTCCCCGAAGAGTCCGAGACTCGGAAGGCTTGAGAAAGGAACATCACATGGCCGACGCAACTCCTCTGGCTGCGAGTCCGCTTCCTCCCGGGACTCAGGCACCCGACTTCACGCTCCACAGCGCGCCGGATCAGACCGTGTCACTGCGCGACTACCGCGGCCAGCCGGTCATCCTGGCGTTTTATCCCGCGGACTGGAGTCCCGTCTGCGGCGATCAGATGGCGCTGTACAACGAGGTCCTCTCCGAATTCGCGGGCTACGGCGCCCAGCTCTTCGGCATCTCGGTGGATGGCGCCTGGTGCCACCGTGCGTTCGCCGACCAGCGCAAGCTGCACTTTCCCCTGCTCGCGGATTTCGAGCCGAAGGGGGCCGTCGCCCGCCGCTACGGAGCGTACCGCGACGGCGACGGGTTCAGCGAGCGAGCGTTGTTCGTCATCGACGGCGAGGGGATCATCCGCTGGAGCTACGTCTCGCCGGTCGACGTGAACCCCGGGGCGGACGGCATCCTGCGCGCCCTCGACGCCGTGGCCGGCGAGCGGACCCCCGCGTGACGAAGCGCGCCGCGGCGGCAGCGCTGACGCTGCCGGTGGGCACACGGGATCACATCCAGGGCCCGGCGGATGCGGCCGTGACGCTGGTCGAGTACGGCGACTACGAGTGCCCGCACTGCGGCCGCGCGTACCCCATCATCAAAGCGATCCAGCAGCAGATGGGACGCCGCCTGCGCTTCGTGTATCGGAACTTCCCGCTGCGCGAAAGCCATCCTCACGCGCAGCACGCCGCGGAGGCCGCCGAAGCGGCGGGTGCGCAGGGCAAGTTCTGGGAGATGCACGACCGCCTGTTCGAGCGGCAGTTCGCCCTCGACGGCGAGTATCTGATCGAGTACGCCGGCGACCTGGGTCTCGATGTCGCACGGTTTCGCAAAGAGCTCGGCAGCGGCGTGTACGAGCCCCGGGTGCGGGAAGACTTCCGCAGCGGCGTCACCAGCGGCGTCAACGGGACGCCGACCTTTTTTATCAACGGCGTGCGGCACGACGACTCGTGGGAGTTGGAGCCGCTGCTCGCCGCACTAGAAGAAGCGATCCCCGCCTGATGCGCGGCTGAAGCCGCGGCTCGGCACTGCCGCTCAAGCGGCTTCAGCCGTAGCGCCGAGTCGCGGGTTCACCCGCGGATCGCGCCGGGGAATCGCTCTGGGTCCGCAACGAATCCGGGGAAGACCGCGGACAGATCCGTTGCGCCAAGATGCCGTGCCAGGATTTCCGCGAACAGGTCGCGGAAGTCGGTGGTGACGGCCACGTCCCGGCCCTCGAACCGCTGCGCGGGGTCGAGACCGGGCCACTTCCCCAGCACCTTGCCGCCGTTCACCGGGCCGCCCAACACCAGCATGGCCGTCGCATGCCCGTGGTCGGTGCCCGAGTTCCCGTTCTCCCGCACGGTGCGCCCGAACTCGGACATCGTGAGGACGACGACGTCGTGCATCCGCTCGCCCAGGTCCCGGGTAAAGGCCGCCAGAGCCTGCCCCAGCTCGTCCAACCGCCCGGCGAGCTGTCCCTCGCTCGCCCCCTGGTTCACGTGGGTATCCCACCCCGTGACGTCCGCGAACGCCACTTGGAGCCCGACATCGGCCCTGATGAGCTGGGCGATCTCGAGGAGGGCTTTTCCGAGCTTCCCGCGCGGATAATCGGCCCCATTCGCGGGTCGGTACTGGCCGGGGTCCAGGCGTTTCAGCATCTGGACGGCCTCGAACGCCTCCCGGGACGATGTCGAGAGCAGCCCGGTCGCGGAGCCGGCGTACAGCTCCTCGAAGGCACGGGTGAGGCGGTCGCGCGTGGCCGGCTGTGGCGCGCGCAGGCCGAACGCCTGCAGGTCGTCGATCGCGAGGCTCGGCGCGGTGCCCGCCAGGATCCGGGGCAGCTGGGGACCGAACGCGACGGCGCGGAACGGCGTGTCCTGGTGTTCACGGTCGTGCTGGCAGTAGCGGTTGAGCCAGCCGTCCGGCGTCGCCTTCACCCCCGGAGTCCCGGACTCCAGATAGTCCTGGGCGTCAAAATGGCTCCGGGTCGCGTCCGGGGAGCCGATCGCGTGGATGGCGGCGAGGCTCTTCGAGTCCCACAGGGGCTTGATCGGCGCCAGGCGTGGGTGGAGGCCGAAGTAGCCGTCCAGGTCCAGGACATCCTTCTCGGGCACGGCGATGCGGGGTCGTTCTCGATAATAGACGGGGTCACCATGAGGGACGATCATGTTGAGCCCGTCCACGGCGCCGCGCTGGAAGAGGCAGACGAGAATCGGGCGGGAGAAGACAGTAGAGGGCGGTAGAGGACGGTAGGAGGCAAAGGCTGCTCGGGCTAGGAAGAGCGGGTCCAAGCCAAAGCTGAACAGCGCGAGCCCGCCGGACTTCACGAATACTCGTCTCGAGATCGACATCATTCCCTCCTCAGAACCTCTACCGTCCTCTACCGTCCTCTACCGTCATTGTCTCTGAAACTCCGGCCCCCCGATCGCCAAGCCGACCGCCAGGGCACGCGCTTGGGTGGGATCGCTGATATCCGCCAACTGACGTCTGAGGACTTGCTTCGTGTTCTCGGACATCGTCCCACCGAGAATCTTCTCGTTGACTGCGTCGATGAGTTGGTCGGCGTCTCCTGTCGCAACGAGGGAGTCGAGCACGACCGTCACGCCCTGCAGCTTGCCCGCCGCCAGCGCGACGGCGGCGTTCATCCGATCGAGCAGGGCACCGCTGTTCACCCACGCCGCTTCCCGCTCGGGATACCCGTCGGGAGCGACATGGAGGTAGAGCGGCTCGCCGAGGCGCGCCACTACCTGCGCCAGGCGGGGAGAGGTGTCGGGCTCGGCGGCCACCGCCCGCGCCGCGCTGACCACGAACTCGAGCGGCGTCTTTACCTTGGCGCGCATGTTCTCGGCCGCCCAGAAGTCGGGGCCGTGAAAGATGGCCCGCAGCACTTCCCGCATGTCACCGCTCGAGCGCTTCCACGCCGCGACGGCGTCGTCCACGCATCCGTCCGGCGGATCATCGTTCACGAATCGTTGGCACAGTTTGCGGCTCACATGGTGCATCGTGGCGGGGTGGTTGGCCAAGAGCTTGAGCAGGCGGATGCCTTCGTCTATGCCGTGGCCCGCCGGAAACCGTACACCCAACACCTGTTTTTCCCCCGTGTCATGGGCCCAGTCGTGGAACTCGAACCCCCCTCCCTGCTGGGGACGCTCGATGCTCCAGCCCGTGAAGATGCGCGCGACGTCGATCACATCCTGCTGGGTATAGCCGCCGTCCACGCCCAGCGTGTGGAGCTCGAGCAACTCGCGGGCGTAGTTCTCGTTGATCCCCTTTGCCATGCGCTCGAGGGCGCGCCGGCGTACCGAATCCTGCCGGGCAGGGTCCCGCACCGGTCCGAACAGCCCCGGTCGGCGGCCGAAGAGGGGCCGGGCGCGGACGCGGAGCGCCGCGGGCGGGGTGGAGCCCGGCGCCACGCTCTCCCAATTGTCGAGGTAGAACAGCATCGCGGGACTCTTGGCGGTGGCGATGAGGAGATCCTCGAACTTGCCCATCGCGCGGGGGCGAATGGTGTGCTCGATGTAGTCGGGTGTGAGGAAGCGATCGGCGCCCTTGGCGAAGTAGATGTTGAAGTGATTGGTCCAGAAGTCTACCATGACCTCGAACAGCTGCCGCTCGGAGAGCGCGGCGCGGACGACCGCCAGGTCGGCGAATTCGCCTGCGAGGCGCCGGCCCCGCTGGGCGATCGGATTCGCCTCGGACTTGTCGGCCATCGTGTCGGCCACGGCGGCCAACTTGCGCTCCCGCCGCTCGCGCTGCGCCTCGGCATACAGCGCGGCGAGGTCCCCGCGGTCATACTTCAGGATGTCAAACCGGCGCTCCCGCTGAGCCCAACGGTCGTCATCGATCCCATCGGGCGAGAGCTGGCGGTCGATCCAGCGCATTACGCCCTCGGCGACCACCCGCGGCACGTCGCCGGGTCGGGGCCCGTAGGCGAGGCGGTTCAGGGCGTGGAACGCCGAGTCCTGCGGGGTGAGGGCGGGTCCGGGCGGCGCGGATCGTAGGGGCGCAGCATGCTGCGCCCCTACGAAGGCCAGGCAGGCGCCCACGACCACGAGACTGCGCCAAACGACCGGGTTTTTCATGCGGTTATATTGACGCACAGTCCTTTGGAGAAGTTAAGGTCGTGACGGCCTCGACGCCCCGTTTCATCCCGCACGGCATCGTCCCGCGGCCCAGGAGCGCGCTGTCCGGGTCCGACGGCAAGCCGCCGACCTGGTCCGAGCGCCTGCAGGCCCTCAAGTACGTGCCGCCCCTCCTCAAGCTCGTCTACCAGACGCACCGTGGCTACACCGTCGCGATCCTCGCGCTCCGCGCGCTCCGCTCGTTCATCCCGCTCGCCGTCCTGTGGATCGGCAAGCTGATCATCGACGGCGTCATCGCCGCCATGCAGGGGCGCGCGGCGGGCGCCGTCGTCGACTGGTGGGCGCTCGGGAGTCTCGTGGCGCTCGAGCTCGGTATCGCCGTCGGCGGCGAGGGGTTGGCCCGTCTCTCGTCGCTGTTCGAGAGTCTGCTCGGCGACCTGTTCTCGAACCGCATCAGCGTGCGGCTGATGGAGCACGCGGCGACGCTCGATCTGGCCCAGTACGAGGACGCGGAGACCTACGATCACCTGGAGCGCGCGCGTCGCCAGACGGTGGGGCGGATCGGGCTCGTCGCGCTGCTGTTGTCCACGGCGCAGGACCTCGTGACGTTGATCTCGCTCGCCGCCGTGCTGCTCGTGCAGCTCCCGTGGCTGCTGTTATTGCTCGTGGTCGCCGTCGTGCCGTCGTTCCTGGGCGAGACCCACTATGCGGCGCTGGGCTATTCGCTGCTCTTCCAATGGACACCGGAGCGGCGGCTGCTCGACTACCTCCGCTACGCCGGCGCGTCGGACGAGATGGCGAAGGAGGTGAAGCTCTTCAATTTGTCGACCTTCCTCGTGGGCCGGTATGCGAAGCTCTCGGACGAGTTCTACGACGCCAACAAGCGGCTCGCGATCAAGCGCAACGTCGTGTCCACCGTGTTCGTGACGATCGGCACGCTCGGCTATTACGGGGCCTATGCGGTGACGATCTACCTGACCGTGCTGGGCCGGTTCACGATCGGCGCGCTCACCTTTCTCGCCGGCTCGTTTCGCTCGAGCCGCGACCTGATCCAGCGCATCCTGCTCTCGCTGTCGCAGGTGTTCGAGCAGAGTCTGTATCTGTCGGATCTGTTCACCTTCTTCGACGTGCAGCCGCGCGTGACGTCCCGGCCGGGGGCGCGGCCCGTGCCGGTGCCCATCCGTCGGGGATTCGAGTTCCAGGATGTGGGGTTCCGCTACCCCGGCTCGGACCGCTGGGCGGTGCGGCACTTGACCTTCACGTTCGAGCCGGAGGAGCGCGTCGCGCTCGTCGGAGAAAACGGGGCGGGGAAGACGACGCTCGTGAAGCTGCTCGCGCGGCTGTACGATCCCGACGAGGGCCGCATCCTGCTCGACGGCGTGGACCTGCGGGAGTACGACTTGAGCAGCTTGCGGAAAAACATCGGCGTGATCTTCCAGGACTTCGTGCGCTACGACTTCGTATTGAAGGAGAACATCGGGGTGAGCCAGGTCGAGGCGCTGGAGGACGACGCCCGCGTGCGCGAGGCGGCGCGCCGCAGCCTGGCCGACTCGGTCGCGTCCCGTCTCGCCAAGGGCTACGACCAGATGCTGGGGCGGCGATTCGACGGCGGGGTCGAGCTGTCGGGGGGTGAGTGGCAAAAGGTCGCGCTGGGCCGCGCGTACATGCGGGAGGCCCAGGTCCTGATTCTCGACGAGCCCACCGCGTCGCTCGACGCGCGCGCCGAGTACGAGGTGTTCCTGCGGTTCGCCGAGCTCACCAAGGGGAGGATGGCGGTGCTCATTTCGCATCGCTTTTCGACGGTGCGCATGGCGGACCGGATCCTGGTGCTCCAGGGCGGTGAGCTCGTGGACCAGGGCACCCATGAAGAGCTGGTTGCCAAGCGGGGGCTCTACGCCGAACTTTTCTCCCTGCAGGCGGCAGGGTACCGGTAGACGGTCGGGAAGCGGGAGGAGACGAACATGCGTGTCGCCACCATGCCATTGCTCGCGCTCGTGGTCGGGGCCCTCGCGGTCGGCGCGCCGCTAGCGGCGCAGCACCGGCAGAAGAACGTCCTGACGGCCGAAGAGATCTACCAGTGGAAAGCGAATATGAGCACCGCGTACGACGCGGTGTCGATGATGCGCCCGCACTGGCTCAAGGTGCGCGAGCTCTCCAGGCTGCCGGGGCGGCCGGAGGAATCGCTCCAGGGCACACAGGTCAACGTCTACCTCAACAACCAGAACATGGGTTCGGCGGAGTTTCTGAAGACCATTCCGCTGGAGAACATCCTGGAGCTGCGCTGGCTCGGCGCGAACGAGACGGCGAGTCGGTTCGGCCCCTCCGACGGACAGGCCGCGATCGTGGTGACGCTGAAACGCTAGCGGGCATCGGGACCGAGCCGGTAGCACCACGCCTCGCCCTCGAGCACCGTTTCCCCGGATTGCCGGGTCACCGCGATCTTGAGCTGGCACACCGGCTTCGTTTCGTGCACGCTCACCACCTCCGCTTCGGCCGTGATCGTGTCGCCGATGTACACCGGCGCGGTGAACTTCCAGTTCTGGCTCAGGAAGACGGTGCCCGGCCCGGGGAGGTCCATCGCGACCAGGGCGTGCAGCAGGCCGGTGGTGAGCCCACCCTGCACGACCGGCTTTCCGAACTTGGTCCGCGCCACGAACTCCCGATCGAAGTGGAGCGGGTTATAGTCCCCGGTGAGCTTCGCGTAGGTGGCGACGTGGTCGGGGGTCAACGTGAGCGTTCGACGCGCCTTCTGACCGATTTCGACGCTCACGCGAGATAACGCTCCCGCAGGATCGCGACGTGGTGGCGCTCGTGACCGGCGATGACCCAGGCGAGCGCGCGCACGCTGATCGGGTTGTTGTTCGCGGTACCGCGCCGTGCCAGTGCCTCCCCGTCGAGACCGCGGAACAAGGCGATGGTCGCCCGCCGCACCGCGTCGGACTCGGCCGCCAGCTCTGTGAGCGATCGCGCGTCGAACCGTCCGGCCGGCGCCCACGCCTTTTCGTCGAACCCGGGGAGGGAGTTCGCGTCCCCCCGCGCGAACGCGAGGGCGCGGTAGCAGAACACGCGCTCGGTGTCCATCATGTGGCCGACCACTTCCTTGATGCTCCACTTCCCCGCCGCGTAGCGGTGCAGCGCCTTGGTGTCCGACAAGCCGGCGAGGAGCTGCTGCGTCTCCCGTCGCTGGTCCTCGAGGACCGTCAGGAGATCTCCCTTGGGCACCTTGGAGATGTAGGTCTCATAGTACGGCACGTATTCGGACGGCCCGGGGCGCGGGATCGTCGCGCTCGTCATGCGACCCTCCGCGGTCCCTTGGAGGTAGCGGCCTTGCCCTTGGCGGGCCGCGGGAACCGGGCGAGCCGCGCCTGGGCGTCGGGCATGCGCAGAATGACCTGCTCCAGCTTCTCGAAGTAGCCGGGGTTGTTCAGCAGCCCGCGCAGCTCGGCGAGGAACGGCTGGAGCCTCGCGTATACCATGATGTGCTCGCCGTTCGCGTCGGCGAACATCTGCTCATCGATGGCACCGTGGAGCACGAGCGTGGCGGCCATGCTCCAATAGGTGGTCACCATGCGGTAGTACGCGCTTCGTTTTCCGCGAGACGCCTCGAGCACGTCCTGCGCCGTCCGGGGGCGGAACTCCTCTCGGAACCAGGCCCGCGCCTTGCGCAACACCGGCTCGCGGCGCAGGTCGTACAGCTTGAGCAGCAGATCAGCACTTTCGTATTTGGTAGTCACGGGTCGCTCCGGTGCATGACGATCAGGAAACTATGCGGACGCCCGGGCCGAAGCGACCCAGGCCTCCCAGGTCTCCTCCGCCGGGCCCACGGTCAGCTGCTGCTGGTGGCGGACGAGGGGCATCCGGAGGAGTAGCGGCTCGAGGGTGAGCTTCTCGAGCCAGCGGTCATCGGAGAGCAGGGCAGACTTGAGGCCGAGCTCGATGAAACGCCTCGCGTCGCGGTCGATCAGGGCCTGCACTCCGAACTTTTGCGCGAAGCGTCGCAGCTCGCCGAGCGACGCGGCGCGCTCGTTCAGGTCGACGAAATGGGTCTTGATGCGCCGCTCGGCGAAGAAGCGGAGGGCGGCCCGTGTGGCGGCGCTCTTCCGGACCCCGAAGATCTGGACCTCCATTCAGCTACCGGTGGAGAAGCGGACCGCGCCCAGGTCCACCAGCCCCTGGAGCGTTTGGCGCAGCTCGGCCACCTGGAGCCCCGCTCCGGCAGCGAGCTCCTCCAGCGTCCGCTTGCCGTCGGCTCGCTCGATCACCGCCGCCACGCCGGCGTCGCTCCTCGCCACCGCGACCCGTCCGTGCGGCGACCGCGCGACGAGGAGCCTCGTAGGCCGCTCGAGGGCCTGCGGCACCTCGGTCCAAGGCTGGAGCAGCTTAGGGAGCACGGCGGGGAGATCATAGGCAAGCTCCAGGAGAACCGTGCCCGCGACCGTCTCGGGACGGTACCGCTCCCGGGGACCGGCAGGGACTCCTTTAGGGCTCCCTGCTCCCTCCGCCTCGTCGGCATCTCGCCAAACTCGGGCTCCCGCCTCGACCACCATCATCGCCTCCTCGTACCGCAGGAGATCCGCCAGGTAGGGAATGGGCATCCGGCCGGCCGCGACGTACGCGGTCACGAGCCGCCCCACCGCCGCTGCCGTCTCGCGGCTGCCGAGCACCAGGGTGGGGAGCAGCGCATCGAAGGCCGGACCCTTGAGGATGGCCTCGGGCGCCCGGCCCGTCACGCGGGCGAGGGCGCGCGAGTACTTGAAAAAGTGGACGATTCGCTCGTAATAGAAATGCCGCGCCAAGAATCGCGCGTAGCGCTCCACGCGGTCGGGATCGGCGAGCTCCCGGCGCCGCCAATCGGCCGAGCCGCGGTAAGGCGCATCGGCGAGCGCGCGAATCACGTCGTCCTGCAGGGCGCGATCGCTCGGCATCCGGTCAGGGCGTGTCCGCCGGGTCGCAGCGACGCAACCGCACCACGGCTGTTCGACCGTCGGAGACGACCTTCTGGCCGGAGACGTTTCGCCCCTCGGTGACCGCCCCGGGCAGGCGCATGTAGTCCAGCAGATCCCCGCACCCGCTCGCCTCGACATCGTGCACCACGCGGTCTCGCTCCCAATCGATGTGCGACTCGATGCGATGGGTGGCCTGCGGCTCCCACGGCTTGAAGATCACTCCGACGTCCTTGTTCGCGGCGCCGACCCAGACGAGCGAGAGACTGTCGAGCAGCCAGATCCGGATGTGGTGACGAATCCGGACATTCGGACCCGCCAGCTCGTAGGCGAGGTCCTGCGGTCGTCCCGCGAAGTACTGCGTGCTCACGGGAGCGGTCATGGCGGGCCGGCTCGCGATCGCGGCGGTCACCTCCCGGGTGACGCTGAGGACCGACCGCTTTTGCGCCGGGAGCCAACCGGCCGCTCGAAACGCGCTGTCGATCTCGGCGGCCGTGCCCAGCAACAGCACGTTGAAGGGGTCGCCCAGGACGGTCCCCGTGCGGTTTTCGGAGCGGGGGAGGAACTGCGGAAGCACCGGCATCTCGGTCAGCTCGCGCCGGGCGGCCACGGGCTCGCATCGATCGCCACCGGGGAGCAGGAGCGGCGCGGTGAGCCGGATGCCGCCGATCTCACCCGCGAGGATCCGCACTGGCGGTCCCCGGCGGATGAGCGAGAAGCCGCCGAGCAGCGCCACGGGAACGGCGTCGAGGTCGGCCGCCGCCGCGACGCCGGCCGGCACGAGCTTCTTGCCCACCCCCACAATGGACGTCTTCCCGCTCGACACGAGCCCCGAATCGGCGAGCCCCCCGCGCGGCGCGTACTCGAGCGTGTCGAGCATGGCCGAGACCGCCGCCCAACGTCCCGGGCGGATCTCGAGCGAGTCGAAGCTGAGGCCCAATCGGCCGTGCCGGCCGAATCGACCGCCGCCCTTCGACACGACCACGTGCCCCTTCGCGCGAAGGTAGGGAGGCAAGATGACGCAGGAATCGCGCACCACGGCACCCATGGTCTGCACCAGCACGGGGGTGCCGACGGTGTCCCGGCCGCTCGTGACGCGCTGTACGAAGCGGATCGGGATGTGGGTCCCCACCGGGACCACGACGTCCGTGAGCAGCAGCAGCAGCGGCAGCGCGAGCGCGATCGCCTTCATATGGCCCCGCGAATCCGCTCCACGCTCCGGAACAGGACGTCCGCGGTCAGGGTGGGTGAAAACGCGTCGAACGTGATGGCCCGGGCCCGGGGACAGCGGCTCACCGCGTGGGCAGCGAAGGCCAGCATCTCGTCCGAGGGCTCGGCCGGCGCGATCCACGGGCCCGCGAGGTCGGCGTCGTCCGCGACGCCCGCGACGTGCAGCTCCATCACGTGCTCGAGCGGGAACTCGTCCAGCCAACGCTCCGCCGCCATGTCGTGGTAGTGTGCCTGGAGCCAGACGTGCGGCAGATCGAGCAGGAAGCCGGCGCCCGTCGCCTCGAAGAAGCGGCGTAGCCAGATCGGCTCCGGCATCTGACTCGCCTTGACGTCGAAGAAGCCGGGGATGTTCTCCATGACGAGCGGCTGGTCGAGGCGCGCCTTGAGCGCGCAGGCGTTGCGCACGAAGCGGTCGAGGAACTCTTCCGTGTAGAGCGGCGGGAACACGTAGTTCAGGTTGTAGCTGCCGTCCTCGGTGTGCAGACACTGGAAATGCTCCGCAACCCAGGGTGAGCGGTACAGCTCGGCGAGCCGCGGGCGCGCTGGATGGAGCGCTCGTCGAGCGGCTCGGAGAGCTGGCCCAGGTAATCGTGCAGCAGCAGGGTGTAGCGTCCGCGGATCGCCGGCCACCACGGGTCGCTCGCCGCGGGGGGATCCGCCATGGCGAGGTGGTCGATGCCGTCAGACCGGGCCAGGTCTGCGCCCAGGTGCGGGTTATAAAACGCCCCAACCATTAACTGCGTCATCCGTCGTCCGTCATCCGGTGTCTGTTACTACTAACCCCTGCTCGACGAGTTGGTCACAGAATACCTTGACCTGCGCCGCGACCATCGGGGGCTCACCTTGACCTGCGCCGCGACCATCGGGGGCTCGGGACGGTCCGTCCAGAGGGCAGCGATCGTCTCGGGGCTGGTCTTGCCGTCCAGCCGCTCGACGATGAAGCGCTCGCGCTCGCCCCAGGTGGCCGACTGCCGCTTGAGCTCGTCCGAGGCCCGGACCGGCGGGAACCCCTCCGCGACGATCCGATCGACCTCCGCTAAGGTGCCAGGTGTCAGGGGTCGGGTGCTGGCGGCGTTCTGCTCCACCTGCTCCCCGCTGCGTGCTCCAGCCAGTACGATGCTCACGCCCGGCTGTGCCAGGACCCATGCGAGCGCGAGCGCCGGCAGCGTCAGGTCGAGCCGCTGGGCGATCGAGGCGAGGCGCTCGACCACCGCCCGCCGGCGCTCGAACTCCTTGAACCAATAAATGTTGCGGCGGTGGTCGGAGGTAAGGAACTCCGGCGGGGCGGCGTACTTCCCGCTCAGTAGTCCCGCGGCGAGGGGCCGGTAGGCCAGAAACGCAATCTGACGCTCTCGGCACAGCGGCAGCTCCCGCTGCTCGACGTCCCGATCGAAGACATTGTAGGGTCCCTGGTATGCGACCACGGGCGCGAGGTCCAGCGCCCGCGCGAGCTGGCGGTGAGTGGCATTGCAGAGACCGATCGCCAGCGCCTTCCCTTCGTGCTGCAGCGTGTGGAGCTGCTCGAGCTGCCGCTCCCAGCCCGGGAGCGCTTCGTGCAGCTGTATCAGGTCGACGTACTCCGTCGCCAGACGGCGCAGGGACGCCTCGAGGGAGCGGCGGGGATCGTCGCGGGGGCCGACTTTGGTGGCGATGGCGACGCGGTCGCGGTCGGCTTTGAGCGCGCGGCCCAGCAGGCTTTCGGATGCGCCGTCGCCGTACGCGGGGGCGGTGTCGAAGAAGGTGATGCCGAGCTCGAGCGCGCGGCGGACGGCGGCGAGGCGATCGGCTTCGGCCGAGGCCGCGCCCCACCCCGTGCCCCCCACTGCCCAGGCTCCGAACCCCAGACGGGGTCGGGGGGTCAGGAAACGCAACGGGGGCCCGACGTCAGTCCGGGCCCCCGGGC
>WNEP01000738.1_pt1 | contig 16756 bp, 14 predicted proteins | sample 5399961 | NCBI WGS metagenome assembly WNEP01 (sample SAMN13153329, study PRJNA577476) | soil metagenome | isolation source: 20 cm grassland meadow soil pre-rain plot 5 | place: USA:California | collected 2015-09-08 | reverse complement strand
CGCGGCGACGACGCCCAGGGGCTGCTCGCGGATGCCGAAGGGCACGGCGATGCCCGATCGGATGCCGTGAGCTGCGAGAAGGGGCGGAATGGTGAATCGCTCGTGCGCGAGGTCGGCGACCTCGACGCTTCGCCGACGGAGAAACGCCTCTCCGAACCATTCGGCCGGCGGCACGGTCGCGACGCCGACCGTTCCCGGCTGCCATCCGAGCCCGGCGTCGAGCCTGAGGCAGTCGGCAGTGGCGTCGTGCCGGAGGATCCCAACACAGTTCGCGCCCAGGAGCGCCGCCGTCACGCTCGCCGCGTCCGTGAGGATCGCCGCCTCGTCGGGGGCTTCCAGGAGGCGCAGGCAAAAGTCCTGCAACGCGGCGTCGTGGCTGGCCTTGAGAGCTAGGTGATCGAAGGACCGGGCGTTCTCGATGGCCACCGAGGCCTGGGTTCCGAAGGCCGACAAGAGCTCGACGTCGGCATCGGCGAACGCGCGCTCGCTCCTGTAGAACACGGCGAGGGCGCCGAACGCCTCGCCACTCTGGATCAGGAGGGGCACCGCGAGGACACTCCGCAGGCCCTCGCGGCGCATGCGTTGCTTGACGTCGTCGGGCACCGCCACGCGGGGGTCGTCGTGGAGGTCTGAGGTCCACACGGGCCGCCCCTCGGCCACCGCCAGGCCTGAGGCGCCTCGGCCCACCGCCACCTCCAGACCCACGACGAAATCGGGGCTAACCTGTCCGGCCCCGGCCACCGTGCGGAGGATGAGGGCCTCCGCGTCCAGTCGAAAGAGGATGGCGGCATCGGCCCTGGAGACCTCGAGCGCCTTGGCGGCGATCGTCGACACGATGTGAGCGGGATCGAGGCTCATTACCAGCGCCTGGCCGGCACGATGCAGCCCCTCCAGGTCGCCGAGGCGCGCACGTGCCTCCCGATAGAGCCACACCTGCTCGCGCAAGAGGCCAACGAAGATCAGCCCCACCCCGATCGGTCTCACGACGCCGGCCACGTACCAGCTGATGGCATACCGGTACGGGTGGAGCAGGAACCCGATCAGGCCGATCAGCCAGATGAACGCGGTGAACAACAGGAAGGGCTGGGATCCGGACGGCTCGTGGCCGGCGAACTTCCTCCGCCCGCCCCAGAGCGCCCAGATGCCGACGAGACCGTTGGCGATACCTGCGACCCAGATTGCAAACGGAGTCATGCGGCCCGGGCGCATGACCAGCGAGGGTAGGATCGGGCGGATCTGGAGGACCGCGGTGACGATGGCGACGCTCAGAATCAGGAGGCCGATCACAATCGTGAGCCGCGCGCCATCGCTCAATGAGAGCTGACGGTCGCCGTAGTGGGCCGCCAACCCGAGGCCGGTCAGCGCGAAGAAATAGCTCAAGAAGAAAAAGTAAGGCGCAACCCCGGCGTTGACGCCCGGGGTGCCGGGGTAGTCGGGCTGGGTGAAGATGTGGGCGAGCGCGAGGAGCCCGGCCACCCAGAGGGTCATGCCGAGCGCGGCCGACTGGGCCTCCTGGCGCAAGCGGTGACGCTCCAGACAGAGGTAGGCCACGCCGATAGCCATCAGGGCGAAGGGGGTGTCGAAGATGGGCACGGCATACGGGATGGGGAAGCGATACGGGGCGAGGAGCGGCGTGAAGAGCAGGATCGCCTCGTAGAGGATGGCGACGAGGGCGGTCGCGAGCAGAAGAATGCTTCTCTCCATGGGCGCCCAGAGCATCGCCGAGAGCGCGGGCGGGATCAAGCGACTTGTGATGCTTCTCGCCCCTTCGTCGCCGTGGTGAATAGAAATGTGAACAAAGTGCAAATATTGCTGAAAAATCAAGGATCTACGCTACGAAGTCTCTTGACACGCTAGCGAAGTTTTTTCATACTCGCTCTCGCACGGGGTTTACTTGAGCCACACCACCAACGGTCACACGAGAGACAACGGTCACGCTAGAGAGCGTTACCTCACCGACCACGTCCCGCTTCTCGACGGAAGCCCTCAGATGCGGACAATCCGGACCATCATCGAGAACATCGCCGACACTGATGCGACGGTCCTGATTCTAGGGGAAAGCGGCGTGGGTAAGGATGTCGTCGCGCGGACCATCCATACCGCTTCAACACGCCGCGACGGTCCGTTCGTCAAGATCAATTGTGCCGCAATCCCTTCGGAGCTGCTCGAGTCCGAGCTCTTCGGCCACGAGAAGGGCGCCTTCACGGGCGCGCACCGGCGGAAGCTGGGGCAATTCGAGTATGCGAACAAGGGCACGATCTGCCTGGACGAGATTGCCGAGCTGCCTCTCGCCCTCCAGGCCAAGCTCCTCCATGTGCTCCAGGACTTTCGGCTCTCTCGGGTGGGGGGCCACGCGTCGATTGATGTTGACACACGCGTGATCGCCGCGACAAATCGCGACCTGGAGGACGCGATCGCGCGTGGTGAGTTCCGCGAGGACCTCTACTACCGCCTCAATGTGGTCGAAATCCGCGTTCCTCCGCTCCGGGAGCGAAAAGAGGAGATTCCCCTCTTAGCGTCGTGGTTCCTCTCCAGGTTCAACGAGGAGCACGCGCGGACGAAGCAGCTCTCGCCCGAGACGATGGCCCGCCTCACGGAGTACTCATGGTCGGGCAATGTCCGAGAGCTGGAGAACGTTATTCGACGCATGGTAGTGCTGACGGACGGTGAGGAGGCGTTCGAGACCGTGGTCGCACGGAGTCGCAACGGTGACGCCGCGGCCCCTCGACCCGCGCCAGCCGTCATCGAGAGCCTGAGGGAGGTCGCGCGCCGTGGCGCGCTGGCAGCCGAGCGCAAGGCCCTCGCAGAAGTGCTCGAACGCGTGCGGTGGAATCGCGCCGAGGCGGCTCGTAATCTCAAGGTCAGCTACAAGACGCTGCTCAACAAGATCTCCGAGTGCAGACTGACGCCGCCGCCGCGGCCTCAGACGTAGACTTCCCTGCGCCCCCGACCCGTGACGTTCCCTTCCGTGGCGACCTTTGTCGCGGCGCTCGTGTGCGCGACTTCCGCATGGGCGACCGTCGTGAGCGACTGGAATGCCGCGGCGCTGCAAGAGGTGCGGAAGAGCAAGGCGCTGCGCAACGGTCCGCCGATGGTGGCGCGCGCGCTGGCGATCGCGCATACCTGCATGTACGACGCGTGGGCCGCCTACGACGAATTCGCCGTCGGCACCACCGATACAAGGTCTGATCTCCTTCCCCCAGGGAGCCGGCGTCGACCGGCGGAAGAGCGCACAGACGACAACAAGGCCACGGCGATCAGCTTTGCGGCGTATCGCTGTCTGAGGAACCTGTATCCGGACGCTGCGTCGACCGTGCGGCTCAACGCCGTGCTGGCCAATGTGCCGGTCAACGCCGACGGGAACCCGGATCCCCTGGGTCACCTACCACGAACAGGTCCAGCGTACGACCTGACGGAAGCGACATACATGTTCGCGAACACGCCCGCAGGCGTCGGTAACCTCGCGGCGCAGTACGTGATCGACGCCCGGGCCAACGACGGCTCGAACCAGTACGGCGATCTGGCGCCGGTGCCGGCACTGTGTGAATCAGTGTCCTATCCGCGGCCGCCGCCGGAGCTGTCGGTCACGGTCATGCAGTTGGTGGGAGCGGATCCGCTGCTACAGCCGCTGCCGTGTCTCGGTCCCGGCGGCGCCCAGACCGGGCCCTATGCGGACTACGAGGACCTCGCCGCCGGTTACCGTCATTACGTGCCCTCGAATCCCCTCATGGGCTTCTGCCGCCCGGAGCTCACGGAGTGCCCGGCGCCCGACGACTACATCGATCCCGTGTTGCCCTGGCCGTACGTCGTGGATCCGAATCACTGGCAGCCGCTGGTCTACAACAACCACGCGCGGCAGACCTTCGTCGCCGCGCACTGGGAGCGGGTCACGTCGTTCGCGCTGACGTCGGCGGATCAGTTCGACGACACCCTGTTCATCCCGCCGCCGGACTACGCGAAGAGCCCCGGTCAGTATCAGAAGGACGTCAACGACATGATCCAGTACAGCAGGGACCTGGACACCGGGCGCAAGCTCATCGTCGAGTACTGGGCCGACGGCCCGGATTCTGAGCTGCCGCCGGGCCACTGGGGACTCTTCGCACAGTGGGTCTCGCAGCGTGACAACCACGCGATCGATCAGGACGTGAAGATGTTCTTCGCGATGCACAACGCGTCGTTCGATGCGGGCATCGTGGCCTGGCACATCAAGCGGAAGTACAACGGCGTGCGCCCGATCACAGCGATCCGCTTTGCGAAGCAGGGGCAGACCATCTACGCCTGGGGCGGCCCCGGACGCCCGACCGAGCACATCCCAGGGGAAAAATGGTCGCCGTACAACCCGGGCGGCAACCTGACGCCACCGTTCCCCGGGTACTTCTCGGGTCATTCGGTGTTCTCGCGTTCGAGCGCCACCGTGCTGGCGCTGTTCACGGGCAGCGATGACTTCGGGTTCTCGACCGTCATCGGGAAGTGCGACGTCGCCTACTTCGGAATCGACTTCTCCCGCTGTTTCGGACGCGTCGAGCCGGGGATTCCCGACGCGGACACGACGATCTCGTTCGCGACGTTCAGCGAAGCGGCGGAAGAGGCCGGGCTGTCACGTCTCTATGGCGGCATCCACTTCGCCGACGACAACACGACCGCGCAGAACGTGGGCTATCTCATTGGCCAGCAGGCGTGGGAAAAAGCGCTGACGTATTTCAATGGGACGGCTCCTTGATTAACAGCTGAAGTTCCGGCGCGGCTCGTGCGGCGATGGGCGCTTAAAGCTCCCAGGGCGGCTCGATCGTCATCCGCAGCTCGAGGACCGTCGGCCCGTCGGCGGCGAGCGCCCGGGAGATCGCGGCACCGAGCGCGGCCACGCCGGCGACGCGCTCCCCGTGCGCTCCGAACGCGCGGGCGAGCCCGGGGAAGTCGGGATTCGTCAGATCGGCCTCCCCCCAGCGCCCCTCGAAGAGCGTCTCCTGGAGCCACTTGATCGCGCCGAAGCGGTCGTCGTTCATGACCAGGAAGACGATCGGCAGGCGGTACTTCACCGCCGTCGCCAGCTCGTTGACCGAGTACATGAAGCCGCCGTCTCCCACGACGCAGATGACCGGACGCTCGGGCCTGGCGATCTTGGCCCCGATGGCCGCGGGCACGCCGTAGCCGAGCGTCGCCGACCCCACGGGATAGAGGAACGTGCGTGGTGCCAGCACGGGGAAGCGCCACTCCATCCAGTAGTTGATCCCGGTCTGATCGTTGACGACGATCGCGTCGTCCGGCAGCGCCCGGCGAAGGGTCTCGATGAGCCCGGCGATCTCCGCGGTGTAGCGCGGGCTCGCTGCCCCACTGAGCCCGCTGCGCCAACGGTGGTCCCACGCGCTTTGAGCCGCGCCGGGCCCGAGATCCTGGCAGAGCCGCGCCAGGCCGTCTTTCGCGTCGCCCACGATCGCGAGCTGCGGCTTGAAGAGGGTGCCGATCACGGTCGGGTCGAGGTCGAGGTGGATCAGGGTCTGAGCGGGATCGAACGAGAGGTTCAGCAGAAGCCCCTGCGTCGATCGGTGAGCGAAGCGGCAGCCGACGGCGAGCACCACGTCGGCGGCCTTGATCACGGCCTCGCTGGCGCGGCGATTGGGCAACACCGCGTGCCAGAGGGGATCGCGCTCGCTGATGGCGCCGCGTCCCATCACTGTCGTCAGGACTGGTGCGTCAAGGCGCCGCGCGAGCGCCTGGAGCTCGGCCTCGGCGCCGGCGGCGATCACGCCACCGCCGGCGATGATCAAGGGCCTGGCGGCGCCACGCAGCAGGCCTGCGGCCTCCTTGATCTCGCTCACGTGGCACGGCGGTCGCCTGCCGTGACCGCCCGTGCTCGAGGCGCCTTCGACCTGGGCCGTCAAGAAGTCGTTCGGGATCGAGATGGCGATCGGCCCCGGGCGACCGGTTCTGAGGAGGTGGAAGGCGCCGTGCAGCGCCGTCGGGATCGCGGCGGCCTCGGTCAACGCCTCTGCCCAGCGCGTCACGGGCCGGAAGCACTCGATCTGGTTCGGCACTTCGTGGAGCGCGCCGACCTCGCGGCCGACCAGGTGCGACGCGACGTCCGACATCACCACGAGGACCGGTATCGATCCGGCATACGACTCGACGAGCGGCGTGAGGGTGTTCGTCGCGCCGGGGCCCGTGGTCACGACGACGACGGCGGGGGCGCCCGAGGCGCGCGCGTAGCCGTCCGCCATGAACGCCGCGCCCGCCTCGTGGCGGGCGAGCACGTGCGTGATCCTCGCCTGCCGCAGCAGCGCGTCGTAGATCGCGAGGTTGTGGACGCCGGGGATGCCGAAGACGTAGCGGACGCCTTCGGCGGCGAGCGCCTCCACCACCCATTCGCCGCCGGTGTGGATCACAGCATCGCCTTGAAGCCGCGGTCGATCACGACGTCCACGAGCGTCGGCCCCGCGTGCGCGAGACACGCGGCGAGCACGTCGCGCAGCTCGCCCGGCTTCTCCACGCGCTCGGCGCGGACGCCGAGGGCTCTCGCCAGGCTCACGTAGTCGATCTCGGGGTCGACCAGGTCCATTCCGGGGAAGATCCCCCGCTTCGCCGAGTCGAGGTCGAGGCTCAGCATCCCCGATTTCAGGATCGCGTACGACGTATTGTTCGGAACCACATACGTGATCGGCAGCCGGTATCGCGCCGCGGTCCAGAGCGCCTGCGGCGCGTACATGACCGAGCCATCACCGATCGTGGCGACGACCTTCCGTTTGGGAAGTGCCAGCTGGACTCCGATCGCCCCTCCCATCCCCCAGCCGAGCGTGCCGGTCTTCGCGCCGAAGAACGACCCCGGCGTCGCGAACGGCATGTAGCGGAGGACGAACGGGAGTGACGTCGCCGACTCGTCCACGACCACGACGTCCGGGGGCACGAGCGACGCAAGCGTGTGCATGAGGTGAGCCTGGCCGATCGGCGTCCGCGCGGCCTCGGCCTCCGCCGCGGCGCGCGTGCGCGCAACGATCTCCGCCCGCCCCTGGCCGATCGTCTCCACCCGCTCTCGCGCCGCCTTGCGCTCCGCCTCGCCCATGCGCGCCGAGATCGTGCGGGTGAGCTCGGCGAGAGTCTCGCGCGGGTCGGCGACGATGCCGAGGGAGACGGGGTAGCTCCGCCCGATCTCCCATGGGTCGTCGTCCACCTGCACGACTGCGAGGCCTCGTCGGAACGGCACGCCCTCGGTGTGAAGGAACCAGGTGAAGACGCTCGCGCCGACGATCAGGACGGCGTCGCTCTCGTCGAGTGCCTTGCCGACGGCGGCCGGTGTCGGGAACAACCCTCCGCGCCAGAGCGCATGGTTGCCCGGGAAGTTCACGCGGCGATAGACGGGCTCGCCGTGGACCCGCGCGCCGAGGAGCTCGGCGAGCGCCACGAGCTCGGCGACGGCTCCCGACCGCGCGACGCCATCCCCCGCGATCACGAGGGGCGCGCGCGCCCCTGCGAGGAGGCGCGCGGCGCTCTCGACCGCCGAGGGCTCCGGCCGGGTCCGCGTCGCCACCGGGGGCGGGCCCTCGCCCGCGTCCTCGACCACGGTGCGCATCAGGTCCATCGGAAGCGAGAGGAACACCGGCCCCGTCGGCGGCGTCACCGCAACCTTGAGCGCGCGCCTGAGTGCTTGAGGCGCCTCCTCGGCACGGCGGATCTCGTAGGCCCACTTCGTGAACTGCTCCGCCATCCGCACGAGGTCCGCCGCGAGGATCGGCGCGTCCATCAGGAAGCGCGTATCTTGTTGGCCCGCGGTGACGAGGAGCGGCGTCTTCGCCCGCGCGGCGCTGTGGAGGATCGAGAGGCCGTTGGCGAGGCCGGGCGCGACGTGGACGTTGACGACGCCGATCGTCCCTGCCGCCTGCGCGTAGCCGTCGGCCGCAGCGACCGCCGTCGCCTCCTGGAGCCCGAGCACGTACTCGAGCCCGGAGTCGGCGAGGGCGTCGAGGAAGGGCAGCTCGGTCGTGCCCGGATTGCCGAAGAGGTAGCGGACTCCGGCGGAGCGGAGGATCTGCATCAGCACGGCGGCGGCGTTCATGCGCCCGAGGATACTCGAAGAACGACCTCGGGGGCGCTTCTCAATTCGGTCGCGGGGTCGGCGTCGGCGGCCCGAACTTGAGGTACGTCGCGTCGATCGCGGCGCGGATCTGGGCGAGCGACTTGCCCTCGGCCTTCATGCGCATCACGTCACGCGTGATGTCCATGCAGAGCGTTCAGGTGGCGGCGTGACTCGTGAACGTGACCCGTCCCGGCTCCTCCGCCTTGATGTAGCAGGCGCGGTTCGAGGTGTGGCCCAGGCTCTCGCAACCGCAGGTGCACGGCATCCACGCGAGCGTGTCCGGGTTCTCGACGGCGAAGCGATAGAGCCGCGCCACCTCTTCCTTTGCGGCAAAGACCGGCAGCCGGCCGCGCGGGAGCGTCTGGACCTGGTCGCCGATCGCGTCCACCGTGACGGGCTGGGCACCCGCGACCAGCCACCAGGCGAGTCCGCCGACCGCGAGCACCGCCAGGACTCCCGCGACGACACGCGTCAGTCTCATGCGCCTCGCCTCAGCTCGTAGCCTCGAGCGCCGTGGCGCAGCACGCCGCGGCCCGTCCGCTCATCGTACTCCGCCATCCCCAGAAGCTGGTACGCGGCGGCGCGGCTGAAGCGCGCCTCGAACATCCCGCCCTTGACCGCGCAGTACGGGATGTCGCCGAGCCCGATCCTGAGCGTCGCGGGCTCCACCCGCTCCTGCGTGCCATCGTTCAGGACGACCCTGAACCCGTCGTCGCTCCGCTCGAAGCGAATGACGACGAACGGCGCGTCGGCGACCTCCACAGGGATCCGCACGCGCGTCTGGATGAAGTAGCCCTGCGCGTCGCGCCGGAGGCTCGAGCGCAGGTTGGCGAGGATCCCCGGGTGCGTGACCTCCACGTCGTCGTCGAACCAGTCGCCGTTCGCGTCGATCCGGAGCTTCGGCAGCGCCCATTGACTCGCCGTCGGGGGCGCCGGAGCACCCGCGTTCGGGCCGTCATCCCGCGCGGTCATCGAAGACGACGCTCGCGAAGGTCACGACGCCCTGCGGATCCGGCCACTGCGCGTACCGCTTGAGCGCTCCGCGGGTCCCGCCGAGCCCGCGGAGCAGCGCGTAGATCGGCGAGAGCCCGCAGATCCGGCGCGCGTCGCCGTCGCGGGCGACGGAGTCGAAGAAGCCTTCGGCGTCGCCCGCCTCGACCGCTTCGAGCATCGCCCGGTCCGCGCCGCCGATCTCCACGAGCTCGGCCGGCGACACGGGCTGCGGATCGCCGAAGCGGGGACCCACGTGGGCGAGGTCGGCGCCCGCGATCAGGGCCACCCGTCGTCCGCTCGCCGCGAGCGTCTCGCCGAGCGCGTCGAAGAAGCTCGGGACCTTCGGGTTGTCGTCCACCCGCCGGCCTTGCACGAGCGCCTCGTGCGCGAAGCTCACGAGCACGGGGACGATCGAGATCGCCCGCCGGCCGGCGAAGAGGTAGCGCAGGAAGACCGCCTGGAATTCGATGGAGTGCTCGTGGCGGTGGGCGAGCTCCGAGCCGAAACAGTCCTGCCGAGCCCGCTTTCCCAGCGCCTCCGCGAACTCGCGATCGACCGGTATCTGCCCGAGGGGGCTCTCGTAGTCCTTCAGCGTCAGCGCGAACGGGTGCACCATCCCCGCATGGCAGGTGCCGAAGACGACGAACAGGTCGGCGTCGCTCCGCTCCGCCAGGTCGCGGTACGCCCAGGCATACGCGGACCGGCCGCGGTGGAAGTCGATGTGGGGCGCTATGACCCCGACCACGCGGGGCCGGCCGGGCGCGTGGCCGTCAAAGGGTCCCGGGCCCTCGGGCGGCACGAAGAAGCTGTCGAACAGCGCGCGGGTCTCGGCGGGATCCACCGGGTAGGCGCTGCCGCCGTGCGTCGCCGGGCGCGTCGGCGCTTCGAGGAACGCGCTGTCGATCGCCGCGCGGCGCTCGGCGAAGCGCGCGCTGTCGAGGAAACCCTGCTCGTCCAGCCCGTCGGCGATCTCGGCGATCCGGTCGCGCGACACGAGCTCACCGCGCGAGCGCATGACCGCGGCCTGAATGTCGGCGATCGAGTGCTCGCCGTCGAAGAGCGACACGATCTCCAGGAGCCCGCGCGGGAGCAGCACGATCGCGCCGGTGTACCCGGCCGGGTCGCGGAGCGCGATCACCTGCCGGCCCTCGTGCTGGACGGCAAACGCCTCGACCTGCCTCAGGCGTGGGGCGACGTCGCTCACCGCTGGAGGAAATTGAGAGCCGCGGCAGCATAAATCCTTGCCGCTTCGGTGAGTTCCGATACTTCGACGTGCTCGTCGACCTGGTGCGGGATCAGCCGGTTACCGGGCCCCAGGGTGACGATCGGAATGCCAAGCGTCATCCGGAGGATCGTGCCATCCGTCGAGCCCGGCACGCCGCCGAACCGCGGCGGCCGGCCCGTGACGTGACGCACGGCGGACGCGACCGCCTGCACGAGGGGCTCGCTCCGGGCGACTCGCGTGGCGAGCCTCACGCCGTTGACGGGCTCCCACTCGACCGTCGCCCCGGGGCAGCGCCGCATCGCGCGGCGACAAGCCCTGTCGATCTCGGCGGCGACAGTAGCGCCGTCGGGCCCGGGCGTCAGGCGCACGTCGAGCGTCAGGCGCGCGCTCGACGGGATCACGTTGGACTGCCCGATCCCGTGCGCGGGTGCCTGGAGCACGGTCGGAGTCACGGTCGGCGGTCCCAGGTACTTGCTCGTGTCGGACAGACGCCGGAGCCGCCTCTCGAGCGCCGGGACCTCGGCGAGGAGCGCGCCGGTGGCCGAGATCGGGTTCACGCCGGCCTCGGGCATCGCGCCGTGCGCCATCCGCCCGCGGACCGTGACTCGCGCCCAGACGACGCCGCGCTGCTCGAGGCAGATCTCGTTCTGCTCGGGCTCACAGATGATCGCGGCGGAAAGCTCACGTCCGATCGGCGTCGTGCAGAGGTGGTGCGCGCCGAGCATGTCGCCTTCCTCGTCGACGAGCGCGCCGATCACCAGACGCCCACGCAGCGCTGCGCCGCTCCGCTTGATCGCCGCGGCGGCGATCATCGCGGCCGCGAGCCCGCCCTTCATGTCGGCGGCGCCGCGCCCGTAAATCCGGGTGCCCACCAATTCGGCGCCGAACGGCGAGTGCGTCCACTCGCGAGGGTCGCCCTCGGTGACGACGTCGCTATGGCCTTCAAGAAGGAGGCTCCGGCCCCCGTCCGTGTCGCCGAGCCACGCGACGACGTTGGGCCGCCCCGGGGCGACCTCGTGGACCTCGACGCCGAACCCCTGCTTTCCGAACCAGCGCTCGATATAGCGCGCGACTTCGGCCTCGGTGGCGGTCGCGTCCCCCGGCCGGATCACGCTGGGAATCCGAACGAGGTCGCGCGTGAGGGCGATCAGCTCGGCGTCGTCGATCGAGGAGAGCGCGGCGTTGATCGCCGCGGCACCGCTCCGGGCCACGGAGGACTACTCGTGCGGGAACGACAGGATGACGGAGTCCAGCCGGATGACGCGGTACTCTTCGCCCGCGATGTAGAAGTAGTGCCCCTCGACCTCTTCGGCCGACTCCTCGAAGGCCACGACGGCCTTGAGCTCGGGCATTTCTCGGAAGGCGTTGGCGCCCTCGTCGAAGCCGTCCCCCCGGGCGACGACTTCGCCGTAGCGGATGGGCGACCCCTTCGGGCAATGGACACGGACGTCCGCGGGCGCCTCGGACATGAGCCGGACCAGGAGATTGATGCCATAGACCTGGATGGGAATGGGCGTCATCGCAACACTATACCATGCTCGTTTCCGTCCGGGCCGCGGGGCGCGTGGCGGTGACGAGGTACCACGTGAGGAGCACCGCGGCGACGACGGCGAGCGCGCCGCTCCCGCGCCGCCCGAGCACCAGGCCGCCGATCCCGAAGAGCGCGAGGTAGACGACCGCGCAGCCGAGGAGCCACTGCACGAACCCGGCGCCGATCGCGATCCCCCCGGCGGCGTCGGGGGCGACGGCGCGCCAGCCGGGCCCGCCCGCGCGGACGCGCCGGTGGAACGCGCGCAGGCTCTCGAGCGGCTCGGCGGGCGTGAGGTACGTGACCATGAGCCAGACGATCGTCGTCGCCGCCGTCGTCACGAGGAGCAGGTACGCGAAGCCGCGCGGGTCGTCGGCGGAGAGGCCGAACCCGAGCTGCGCCACGAGCGAGAAGACGAGCGCCGCCGCCATCGCGCTCACCTCCGACCACGCGTTGACTCGCCACCAGTACCAGCGCAGGAGGTAGACGAGCCCCGTGCCGGCGCCGATCGCCAGGAGGAACTTCCACGCCCCCTCCACCGTGCCGATGTTGAGCGTGACGACGCCGGAGATCACCATCATGACGAGTGTCGCCAGGCGTCCCGCCGCTGCGTAGTGGCGCTCGCTCCGCCCCCGGGCCCAGAATCTGCGATAGACGTCGTTGACCAGGTACGACGCTCCCCAGTTCAATTGCGTGGAGATCGTGGACATGTACGCGGCGAAGAACGCGGCGATCAGGAAACCCCGCCAGAACGGCGGCAGCAGGTCCACCATGACCTTCACGTAGCCCGACTCGGGATCGGCGAGCCCCGGATAGAGCACCATCGAGACGAGGGCGACGACGATCCAGGGCCAGGGCCGGAGCGCGTAGTGCGCGATGTTGAACCAGAGCGCCGCGAGCAAGGCGTGGCGCTCGTTCTTGGTCGAGAGGATCCGCTGGGCGACGTACCCGCCGCCCCCCGGCTCGGCGCCCGGGTACCAGGAGGCCCACCAGTTGACCGCGAGGTAGACGAAGAACGTGAGCGCCGGCATCCACGCCGAGTCGAGCGCGGGGATCACGCGGAGCGGGGCGTCGTCGGGGAAGCGCGTGTGGAGCGCATCGAGGAGCCCCGCCATCCCGCCCACGGCGCCGAGCGCGAAGACGGCGAGCGCGATGCAGCCCAGCATGGCAAGGACGAACTGGAAGAAGTCGGTGACGAGCACGCCCCAGAGCCCCGAGAGCGTCGAGTAGAGCGCGGTCAGGACGAAGAGGCCGAGCGTCGCCTGCCACTTCCCGACGCCCAGGGTCATCCCGACGATCTTCGCCATCGCCGCGGTGACCCAGCCGATGATGATCGAGTTGATCGCGAGCGCGAGGTAACACGCCCGGAAGCCGCGCAGGAACGCCGCGGGTCGGCCCGAGTAACGGATCTCGGCGAACTCCGCGTCGGTCATCACCCCCGCGCGGCGCCAGAGGCGCGCGTAGAACACGACGGTGAGCATGCCGCTCATCACCATGCACCACCAGAGCCAGTTCCCCGCGATCCCGTACTTGACCGTGAGCCCCGTCACGGCGAGTGGCGTGTCGGCGGCGAACGTGGTCGCGACCATCGAGGTCCCCGCGAGCCACCAGGGGACCGCGCGGCCCGAGAGGAAGTACTCGTCGGCGGAGGCGCCGGCGCGCCGCGAGTAGAACAGCGCGATCGCGACGGAGAGGACGAAGTAGAGCACGATGACCGTCCAGTCGATCGCGGTGAGGGTCATGGCGTTCCCCCGGCCTCGGGAGGCTCCGGCGTGTTGAGCTGTTGCGGAAACTCCGGCGCGGCGAGCTCTCGCGGGAGCTGCTCCACGCGTTCGAGGATCTGGATCTCGTCGCCGATCGCCGCGCCGAGGTCCTTGAACCTCCGGGCGGCGGGCAGCACGCGCTCCTCCATGGACCCGACGGCCCGGTTGTACACGGCTACCGCCTTGGTGAGCGCGTCCCCGATCGCGTCGAAATGGCCCCCGAGCGTCCGGATGCGATCGTACAGCTGCTTCCCGAGTTCGCTGATCTGCTCGGCGTTCTTGGCGATCTGCTCCTGGCGCCATCCGAAGGCGATCGCCCGCAGGAGCGCGATCAGCGTGGTCGGCGTCGCCACGACGACTCGCTTGGCCATCCCGTCTTCGATGAGGCTCGGGTCCGCCTCCACGGCGGCCGACACGAACGCCTCGCCGGGGATGAACATCACGACGAGCTCGGCGGCCTTTCCGAACTCTTCCCAGTACGCCTTCCCGGCGAGCGCGCTCATGTGTTGCCTGACCTGGCCGGCGTGACGCGCGAACCCCGTGGCCTGCTCCTCCGGTGTGGTCGCGGCGATCGCATCCAGGTAGGCCGTGAGCGGCACCTTCGCGTCCACGACGATCTCACGCTGCGCCGGAAGGCGAACGATCATGTCCGGTCGGAGACGACCGTCTTCGCCCTCGACCGTGACCTGCTCGGCGAAATCGCAGTGCGCGACCATTCCCGCCAGCTCCACGACCCGACGCAGCGTCATCTCTCCCCAGCGTCCGCGGATGTGCGGCGCGCGCAGGGCGTTGACCAGGTTGCCGGTCTCGCGCTGCAGCTCCCCGTTGCTCGCGGCGAGCGTGCGCAGCTGCTCCTCGAGACCGCCAAACGCCTTCTGCCGAGCCGCCTCCAGCGCGCGCACGTGCTCCTCGTAGAGCGCGAGCGTCTCCTGCAGGGGCCGCACGGTGGCGTCCATCGTCTCCTGGCGGCGTCCGAGCTGCGACTCCGCGAGCTCGAGGAGGGCCGTGCCGCTCTGGCGGAGCGCGTCGGCGCTCAGCGCCTTGAACGTGTCGGCCATCTGCTCCCGCGTCCCCTCGAGGAGCCGCTTCTGCTCCTCGATGTTCTGGCGGGCGGCCTCCCACCGAGCCTCCGCCTGGGCGCGCTGGGTGCGCTCCGTCTCGAGGTCGTGGCGGAGGTGAAAGTTCTCCAGGTCGCGCGCGCTGAGCTGTTTGTGTAGCTCGTCCGCGAGGGTCTGGAGCGAGGCGGCGCGCAGGAAGGCGCGGGCGATGAGCCAGGCGAGGACGCTGCCGAGCGCCACCCCCGCCACGACGAGCGCGTACTCAGCCACGTGGGCGATCGCGCCGCTTCCAGTGGCGGCAGACGGGCTTGAAGCCGCAGGGTGCGCAGACGACCGAATCGCGGCGGTCAAGGCAGTCGCCCGACATCCGTTTGTGGCAGAGCGCGAAGTCGTACTTCACGGGATCCGCCGGGTCGATCTCCGCGAGCCGCCGCGTGATCTCCTCGGCCATCCGCCAGTTGCGCGACTTCCGGCGCGTCAGACCGATCGAGCGCGAGATGTTCTCGACGTGGGTGTCCACCGGGATCAGGAGCCGCGCTGGCGAGACCCCGGTCCAGAGGCCGAAGTCGGGCGGCTCGCGGCGGACCATCCAGCGGAGGAAGAGATGGAGCCGCTTGCACGGGCCGCCCGCCGACGGCAGAGGGAACAGATGACGGTAGCCGCGCGAGAAGCGTCCGCGGCGGAACACCTCGCGCAGGTCGGCCTCGAGGAAGCTCCGCGCGAAGCGCTCGAGCGCGGGGCCGATGGGCCCGGCAGCATCGGGATCGCCGGCGAGGAAGAGCTTCTCGAGCGTGCCATGGCGCCCGAGCAGGTCGCGGGCCGCCACGCAGAACGCGACGAGGTCGCGTGGCCGGTTGAAGCGATACCAGAACCTCTCGAAGGCCCGCGCGTCACGCGCGGGATCGAAGCCCTGGACGAACGCGGCAGGCGACGGGCCCATCGCCGCGAGCACCGTGTCGAGCTGGCGCCCGAAGAGGTCCACGCGGCCGTAGGCGAGACACGCGGCCAGCAGCCCGACGAGCTCGCGGTCGCGCGGCTCGGCATAACGGAGCGGAAATCTGATGGCGTCGAATTCGACCCGCGCGGTGTAGTCGAAGTCGCGATAGAGATGCTCGAGCGGCTCCCTGAGCGTGCGCGCTGACGTCATCCCGCCGCCTGCCGGCATGATAACATGCGTCACCATGAACGTCGGCATCGTCGGCCTCGGCGCGATCGGGCGCGCCGTCTGCCGCGCGCTCGACGAGGGGATCCCGGGGTTGAAGCTCGCCGCCGCCACCGCGCGCGACCGCGAGAAAGCCGAGCGGTTCCTCAAGGGACTCCGCTCCCCCGCCCCGTTTCTGTCGCTCGACGACCTGATCCAGGCCTCCGACCTCGTCGTCGAGGCGTCCACCCAGGCGCACCTCGAGGAGATCGCGCCCAAGACCCTCAAGGCGGGCCGGAACCTGGTCGTCCTCTCGTGCGGGGGGCTGCTCGGGCGTCAGGATTGGGTGACGCTTGCCGAGGCCAACCGCTGCCGGATCCTCGTCCCTTCCGCGGCGATCGCCGGCCTCGACGGCGTCAAGGGCGCGCGCGTCGGCGCGATCGACTCGGTCACGATGGAGACGCGCAAGCCACCGCGCGGCCTCGCCGGGGCGCCGTGGATCGAGGCGCAGAAGATCGACCTCGACGCCATCACGCGGGAGACCTTGATCTTCGAGGGCTCCGCCACCGAGGCGTGCCGTGCTTTCCCCGCGAACGTCAACGTGGTGGCCGCGCTCTCGCTCGCGGGGATCGGCCCGGAGAAGACGCGGATCCGCATCTTCGCGTCACCGGAGCAGCCGCTGAATCGGCACCGAATCACGGTGCAGGGCGAGTTCGGTCGGCTGTCGATCGAGATCGAGAACGTCCCGTCCGAAAATCCACGGACGGGCAAGCTGTCCTACCTGTCGACGATCGCCTTCCTGAGGGACCTCTCCGCGACGCTCCGCGTCGGGACCTGACGCCTCTAGTCGCGCGGCGGCTCGGCCTGGTGCCGGTCGAGGACCTTTGCCATCGCGCGGCCCTTGTCCGGATGCTCGTCCTTGAGGATTCCGTACGCGTCCCTTCCCTCGTGACCTTCGGGCAGGTACTCGGTGATCGGCAGGC
>WNEP01000733.1_pt1 | contig 16781 bp, 14 predicted proteins | sample 5399961 | NCBI WGS metagenome assembly WNEP01 (sample SAMN13153329, study PRJNA577476) | soil metagenome | isolation source: 20 cm grassland meadow soil pre-rain plot 5 | place: USA:California | collected 2015-09-08 | reverse complement strand
ACGGTGATCAATCAGTTGGGGGGCCGCATGGCACAGGACCAGGGCCGGGTCACCCAAGAGGTCGCCTCGCTGTCTTCGATCGAGTCAGACCAGCGGCGGAGGTTGACTGCACTGCTGAAGGCCCTGTCCCGGCACACCTCTCAACCTCAACCTGCCCGTCCAGCCCCCCCATGACGCAAACAGGCGGATTCCTCCTGCTGTGCGGGGTCGGCGTGTTCTGCTTCCTCAGCTATAACCTGGTGCGCATGCCCGTCCTGGCGCTGTTTGCTCAGTCATTGGGCGCCGGTCCGGAAAGCATCGGGTTGGTGGTGTCGGCCTCGACGCTCACCGGCGTGCTGTTGAAGCTCCCCGGTGGGGCCTTGTCGGATATTTATGGCCGGCGCGTGCTGATGCGGGTCGGGGTGATCGCGTTTGGATTGCCACCGTTCGTCTATCCGTTCGTGTCGGATCTGGACATGTTGACAGGATTGCGGTTCCTCCACGGCGCGGCGACCGCGATCTTCGGGCCGAGCGCCCTGGCGACGGTGGCAGACATGTACCGGGAGCGACGTGGTGCGGCGCTGGGCTGGTACACCGCGTCCACGCAAGGGGGGGCGCTGCTGGGCCCGGTTCTGGGCGGCTGGCTGGTGTATGCGGCGGGGTTTCCGACGACCTTTCTGGCAGCAGGGATCTTCGGCTGTATCGGCCTGTTGTTCTTCTTCAGCCTGCGGATGAACCCGCCTCCACCTGAGTACAGAGACAAAGGATTGGGACCGGTGCTGGCCGAGATGTGGAAAGGTTTTCGGGTGGTCGCACACAACACGCGAGTGCTCATGACCAGTGCCACCGATGCGGCCAAGATGATCGCGAACGGCGCATTGATGGCCTTCCTCCCGATCTATGGGGTCTCGGTCGGGTTGAACCCGGGCGAAGTAGGCCTGCTGTTCGGGATCCAGGGGATCACCTCGTTCCTCTCCAAACCGGTGATGGGGCGGACATCAGACCGGGTCGGTCGGCGACCGCTCATTCTGCTGGGCCTGGCGATCTGCGCGGGAACGTTCGTGCTGATCCCGCATGTCTCCGGCTTGCCGAGTCTGTTGACGCTGTCCGCCGGCTTCGGGTTCGGCGAGGCGGTGGTCTCCTCCTCCACGTCGGCGCTGGTGGCTGATCTCTCGGAGCTCGGGACACTGGGCGCCGGCATGGGCATGCAAGGGACGATCATGGACATCGGACATGCCAGCGGCCCGCTGCTGGCCGGCCTGTTGATCGCGCATCTGAGCTACCAGGGGGCCTTTGCCGTGATCGCCACGATTCAAGTCATCGCGGCGGGGCTGTTCTGGGCTCTGGTGAGGCGATAGCCTGCTCGCGTCGGACCGAACACCGATGACGATGATATAATGTCGCCGAATCGAAAGGTTTGGTTCTGCTCGAGCGAGACGATGCGGAAAGGGTGATGTTTACAGGAATCGTTGAAGAAATGGGGGTCATCAAGCGCCTTGAGAAAAGCGGGGCGGGGACCACCCTGACCATTCTGGCTTCAACGGTGATGGACGATCTCGAGGCGGGCGCCAGTGTCAGCGTCAATGGGGCCTGCCTCACCGTCGTGTCGGTCGGTGAACGTGAATTTGCGGTGGAGGTCTCGCCGGAGACCCTCGCGGTGACGACACTCGGACAACTGGCGGCGGGTACGCCCGTCAATCTTGAGCGGGCGATGCGGGTACATGACCGGATCGGGGGACATCTGGTGGCGGGTCATGTGGATGGGGTCGGCTCGATCCAGAACCGAACGCCGGAGGGGAACGCCATCGTCCTGACGATCGAGGCGCCCAGGGAGGTCCTGCGCTACTGCGTCCACAAAGGGTCGATCACGCTGGATGGCATCAGCATGACCATCAACGAGGTCAGTGACCGGAACTTCAGCGTTGCGGTGATCCCGCATACCGCCAAGGCGACGACGCTGGGCCTCAAGAAACCGGGAGAGACGGTGAACCTCGAGGCCGATCTGATCGGGAAGTACGTCGAGCGCCTGCTCCAGGACCGTGGCCAACTGCCCGCCAAACCGGCCCCCGTCATCGACCGGGACTATTTGCAGAAACACGGATTGATCTGACGAAACCCGTCAGGCGTGACACGATTCATTCTTCCAGCGTGGAGATGTCGCCGGGATCCTGGCCAAGTTCCTTGGCCTTGAGCACCCGCCGCATGATCTTGCCGGACCGGGTCTTGGGGAGTGACTCCACGACTTCGATCTCCTGAGGCACCGCGATCTTGCCCAATTCCTTGAGCACCTGGTCTTTCAGCGACTGGATCAGGGCGGGACTCTGCTGGTGGCCTTGTTTCAGGATCACGAAGGCCTTGATCGCCTCGCCGACGGTCTTGTGCGGTTTTCCGATGACGGCGGCCTCGGCCACGGCCTGGTGGCTGACCAGCGCGCTTTCCACCTCGGCGGTGCCGATGCGGTTCCCCGCGACTTTAATCACGTCGTCCGCGCGGCCCATGAACCAGAGGTATCCGTCTGCATCCTTGCGGCAGACGTCGCCGGCCGTGTAGCAGTTGGGAATCGTCTCCCAGTACACCTTATACCGGTCTGGGTCTTTGTAGATCGTGCGCATCATCGAGGGCCACGGCGTCTTGATGACCGCGAACCCGCCGGCATTGGCCGGCAAACTCTTCCCCTGCCGATCCACGACGTCCGCCTCGACGCCCAGGAAGGGGCGGGTCGCCGAGCCGGGCTTCAACGGGACGGATGGAAGCGGGGTGACCAGAATCATCCCGGTTTCGGTTTGCCACCAGGTGTCCATGATCGGGCGGGTTCCTCCCGTGACACGGTGGTACCACTCCCAGGCCTCCGGGTTGATCGGCTCGCCGACGGTGCCCAGCACACGCAGTGTCGAGAGGTCGTACTTCTTCGGCCATTCCTCGCCATACTTCATGAGGAGGCGGATTGCGGTCGGCGTCGTATAGAAGATCGACACGCCGTACCGCTCGATGAGGTGCCACCAGCGCCCCGGGTTCGGGTAATCAGGTTTGCCCTCGGCGGTGAGAATCGTGGCCCCGTTCAACAGCGGGCCATAGACGATATAGCTGTGTCCTGTCACCCATCCAGGATCGGCCACACAGAAATAGATGTCGTCCTCTTTCAGATCGAAGACGTACTTGGTGGTAATGTACGTGCCGACCATATACCCGCCGTGCACGTGCACCACCCCTTTGGGTTTGCCCGTCGTCCCCGACGTATACAGGATGTACAGCGGCGCTTCGGCGTCCAACGGTTCCGCCTTGCAGACCGGTTTTTCTCCCTCCAACCAGTTATTCCAATCGATCTCCTTGGGAGCGGCCAGCGGAACGCCCGGTGTCTCCCGCCGGACCACCACCACGGTTTCCACGCTGCTGCAGTTGGCGACCGCTTGATCCACGACCCCTTTGAGATTGATGGACTTTCCGCGATCATACCCGACGTCCGCCGTGATCACGACACGGGACTCGGCGTCCCGGATGCGGCTTTCCAGCGCCGGGGCGCTGAACCCCGAGTACACCACGCTGTGGATGACCCCGATGCGGGCGCAGGCGAGCATGGCCACGATCTGCTCGGGGATCTTCGGCAGGTAGATCGAAGCCCGATCGCCCTTGCGCAGGCCCAGTGCCTTCAACGCGTTGGCACACCGGTTCACCTGCCGGAAGAGCTCCCCGTACGTCAGGATTCGCTCTTGCCCTTGTTCCCCCACCCAGATCACGGCGACTTTGTTCCTGCGCCAGGTCTTGACGTGCCGGTCCAGGCAGTTATAGGAAATGTTGCAGGTGGCGCCGACGAACCACTTGGCCCACGGGTACTTCCAGTCCAGCACGCGCTGCCAGGGCGTGAACCAGTCGAGCTCCCTGGCCACCTTATCCCAGAAGGCTTCGGGGTCCGCGATGGATCGCCGGTACTCGGATTCGTAGTCCTGAATGTACGAGCGGGATTTGGTCTCAGGGGTGGGATACACGACCCGGTCCACCCGGAGGAGGTTCTCGATGTTCTCGTCAGGGGCTTTCATCACCATGCTCCTTGGGCGATCCCTCGTCTCTGGACGATCTTCCTCCGCCGGCGCGGGTGCGACCCATTATGCGCAAGCGGGCCGGCATGTTCAAGCCTCCGGCACGTTCTTGACAGCAAAAAGATGTGAAGAGTAGCATGCAGACGCACGCCGAGAGCGCTGTAGGGACGGGTCGGGGAGATGGAGATCCGGCTCACGGCGATCCTGTCGCGGAATGAGGCAGCGATGGAACGACTTGCACGGTGGCAGATCCGGGTCATGGTCCTCGCGCTTGTCCTGATGGCTACGTCGACCACCTCCGGACAGGTCGGTCGGCCAGAAGGGTTGTATTACAAGTCCTGGGGCCTGGTGATCGGAATCGATGACTATCTGGTGGCGCCAAAGCTGAGCGGATCGGTGGCTGACGCAAAGGTGGTGGCCGACGCGCTCCGGGACTTGAAATTCGAGGAAGTTATCGAATTGAACGACAAGGACGCCAGCTTGCGGCGGCTGAACACCGTCCTCGATGACTATCTGCCGCGCAAAGTGGGACGCCAGGACCGCGTGGTGATTTTCTTTGCGGGCCATGCCGGTGCCACGCAAGATATGCATTCCAAAGAGCTGGGGTATTTGGTGCCCTGGGATGCCCAGGTGACGAATGCGTCCAAGGCGGTCACGATGGATCATTTGAAGGACTTCTCCCGGCGGGTGATGTCCAAGCACGTCCTCTTTTTTCTCGAAGCCGGTGTCTCGGGATGGGAGGTCACGCCTCCCCAGCAACTGTCGCTCGAAGGGCGGCTGTCGCCGGAGGATGAAACCGACAAGCGCGCGGTTCAGGTCTTGACGGCCGCTCGCAAGGGCGAGGCGGTGACACGGAAGGAGGGGCGGGGAATCTTCGTGCAGGCGCTCCTGGCCGGCTTGAAGGGCGCCGCGGACGCGGACAAGAACGGATGGCTCATGGCCAGCGAACTCGGCGCGTATGTGACGCAGCAGGTGACGGAGTTGACCGGCGGCGCTCAGCACCCGCAGTTCGCCCGGCTGGACGGGGATGGCGATACGGTCTTGATCGAGGGGAAAAAGACCTCGTTTCGGGCGGGGCTGCCGCCCAAGACCGAGGCCGAACGCACCGCGGCGGCGAAGGAAGAGTATGACCGGGCGTTTTCGCTGTTACAGCAGCAGCGTTCCGTGCAGGAGGCTCTGGAACGACTGGACAAGGCGCTCGAGTACAACCCCGCATACGGGGATGCGTACGTTCTGAAGAGCTACCTCTATCTGGAGATGCTGCCCAATCTGGATCAAGCGTTGATCGCCGCCGAGCAGGCGGTGAAGTATGCGCCGGCCAATCCAGACTCGCACTACACGTTAGGGCTGATCCTGCAGAAGAAGGGTCGCTTCCCGGAGTCGGAGCGGGCCCTGCTCCAAGCCGTTGCCGTCAACCCGACGTATACCGACGTGTACCTCTCCTTGGGGGATCTCTACGCCGAAGATTTGAAGGATCAGAAGAAATCGATCGACGCCTATCAGCGCTACCTTGAAACCGGCGGAACCGAGAATCGGGTGACAGAATATCTGAGCAAGACGGGGGCGGCGCCGCCGGCCACTCTGCAATAGCAAACAACTCCAGACTGCAGTCGGCCAGCGGCTAGTCCTGGGCTCCGCCCTTCAGATACCCCAACCCGATCTTGATGGCGCGCCGCGTCACCTCCGCCCAACGAGCCTCGGGATATTCTAAGAGCACCGCTGCGGCCCTCGGATCCTGAATATCCAAGTCGAGGACCTTGATCACTCCGTCTTGAATCTTGACGTCAGCCATCGGTCTCCCTCGCATGGTCATCCTGCCACGCCGGTACGCGACCCGGCTTGGCACAACCCGTCAAGGAGCCGTTGTGCCCTCCACGGCTGCGTTGACAGCTTCGGGAACGCATGTTAGCATGAAAATCAGAGCTTCGCGGATGTTCCTGGATGGCCAGCGTTAGGAGGATTTCTCGCGCACGGAACAGTCACGTGTGTCTCCGAGCGAGCATGATACAAGATGAAACCGCAAGGCGTCATGGCCCAAGAAGGAGGTGCTCCATGATCTCGAGGAGAAGCGCTCTGACGCAGCTGATGGGCAGTGGGTTAGCCGTCACGATGCTGGTGGCAATGACTGCCTGTGGGGGACCGCCAACCTGGGTCAAGAAGGGGTCAGGCCCGTACAACGACAAAGATGCCAGGGTGTTCTATGGGGTCGGTTCGATCATCGGCATCAAGAATGAGCCGCTGGCATGGGATGCGGCGGAGAATCGGGCGCGAGCCGAGTTGGCCAAAAACTTCGAGACCTACACCTCGTATCTGATGCGGGACTACGCAGCCTCCACCAACGCAGGTGATTTCACCAAGTCGACCGAGGAGCAGAATGTCGAACGGGCGATCAAGACCTTTACCGCCGTCACCCTGAATGGCGTGAGGCCGGTGGATCGTTACAAGGACGAAAACACAGGCACCTATTACGTGCTGTCGAAGATGTCTCTGAAGGACATGCAGGATGCGGTCGAGCAGTCCAAAGAATTGAACAGCCAGGTCCGAGACTTCGTTCGCAAGAACGGCGACCGGCTCTTCGATCGCCTCGAAAAAGAAGAACAGCAGCGGGCTCCGAGTAAACAATAAATAGCCACGAGGTCAGGCGCACACTTAGCGCGGGGGGACGGTGATGCAGACTCTTGGGGGACGGGGGAAGAGTGTGGTTCGTACGGTATTGCTGGTGGGGTGTGCGCTGGTGATGCTGGGCGGCTGCTCGAGCGGCACGAAGGTCACGCGGGTGGACGAAGGACTGGTCACGGACCTCAGCGGGCGCTGGAACGACACCGATTCGAGAATGGTGGCCGAGACGATGGTCAAGGAGGCGCTCGTCAGTCCCTGGCTGGAGAACTACGTCCGGGCCAAGAGCCGACAGCCTGTGGTGGTGGTCGGGACGATCCTGAACCGGAGTTCCGAGCACATCAACGTGCAGACCTTCGTGACGGATCTCTCGCGAGAGCTCACGAATTCGCAGAAAGTGACCTTTGTCGCCGGCAAGGGGGAGCGGGAGGAAGTCCGCGAGGAACGGCGCGAGCAGGCCGCGCATGCCCGCGAGGAGACCCAGAAGGCACCGGGGAAGGAAATCGGAGCCGATTACATGCTGAAAGGCGACATCTCCTCGATCCTGGATGAGTCTGAGGGTGTGAAAGCGGTCTTTTACCAGGTGGACCTCGAGCTGATTGATCTGGAGAACAACGTGAAGTCTTGGTTCGGCCAAAAAAAGATCAAGAAAGTGGTCGAACGCAAACGCATGCTCTTTTAGATCCTGTGCACTCTGTTGAGCCTATCCACCTCATTCTTCTCGCACGTGGTGATCCCGCTCCGTCTAGCCGTTGTGCCTGCCTCCCTGCTGCTGACCGCGCCTATCCTGCTTACGGTGGAAGGATGCGGTTCCGCGACGAACCGCTACCTCCTCGTGGATGAGAGTCTTCGCGTCGGGGATGCCAAACGCGCCGATCTGATCCTCGAACAGGCCGAACATGAATATGGAGCAAAGAGCCGGGTCTTGTACAAGATGGACCGAGGCATGACGCTCCACCTGGCGGGGCGGTACCAGGAGAGCAACGCGCTGCTGGACCAGGCGGAGGAGGAGATGGAGCAGCTCTACACCCGCCGGATCCGTACCGAAACCAAGGCCTTTCTGGTCAATGATACGGAACTGCCCTTTGAAGGGGAGCCGTATGAGCAAGTGATGCTGAACGTGCTGAAGTCGATCAACTATGCGGTGCTTGGAAGCTGGAATGAGGCGCTGGTGGAGGCGAGACGGATCGACCACCGGCTGAACGTCCTCTCCGACCGGGTCGGGGAGAAAGACGGCTATCGAGATGATGCGTTCGCCCGGTACCTCAGCGGGATCCTCTACGAGGTGGCCGGGGATGTGAACAATGCCTTCATCGCGTACCGGAAAGCGTATGAGGCCTATCGCGCTGACGCCTCCTGGTTACGCACACCGGTCCCTCCCATGCTCCGGGACGACTTGTTGCGGACGACCGACGCCCTGCATCTGAACGAGGAGCACGAAGAGTACCGTCGGGCGTTCGCCGACCTCTCCTGGCGGACACTCTCGGAGACCCAGCGCCTCGCCCATCTGGTCGTGATCAGCTATAATGGCGAGGCGCCGCGAAAAGAAGATCAGTTCATCGATCTTCCCATCAGTCTCGATGCGCTGAACCTCGTCCTCTTGACCAAACAGGCCTTCGGTTCCAATAAGCCGGAAAGCCGGGCAGCGGAGAGTCTCCTCTATGGTCTCAACGGGCATGTGGTGCGCGTGGCGCTGCCGCGTCTGGTGCCTCAGAAGACCCAGGTAGCGGCCGGAGAGGTGAAGTTGACCGGCAAGAGCGAGGCGTTTACCGCCAGGACGGAACTGGTTCAAAATCTGACCGCGCTTGCCGAGAAGAACCTCGCCGAACAGTTCCCCTCGATTGCGGTCAAGGCGGTCGCGAGAGCGGCGGTGAAGCAGACCATGGCCGTGGGCGTCGGCCGGGGCGCGCAGGCGGCAGCCGGGAAGGACGCTGGCCCATTGGTGGGAGTGCTCGTTGGCGTCTTGGCGAGGTCCTTGGCCATCGCGTCGGAAGAGGCGGACAAACGGAGTTGGCGCACGTTGCCGGATGAAGTCCAGCTCGCGCGCCTCTGGGTGCCGCCGGGCGAGTACGAACTTCGGATTCGCGCCGTCGACCGGGGTGGCAGCCTGATGGGCCAGGAATCCGTCCAGGCCGTGACGGTACACGCCGGCGAGAGCAGGTTCTATACCGTCCGGGTCCTGCCGTGATACAAAGGGTGCGGATGCTGCGAACGCGCGCGATACCGATCCTGCTGCTTGGGGTCCTGGCCGGTTTGCTCAACGGGTGTGTCCGGTTCGGACACAGCGCGGAACCGTCTTGGATCGATGGCGTCAGCCATGACTATCCGCCCGATCAATACCTCCTCGGTGTCGGGCAAGCCGAGTCGCGGCCTGCCGCTGACGAGCGTGCCTATGCCGCCGTCGCCAAAATCTTCAAAGCGCAAGTCAACGCCCAGTCCCGGGATTGGGAATCCTATTTGGTGCTGGAGAACCGGGGAAAGGCCAGCGCGGAACGCCGCGTCACGCTCGATCAACTCACCAGCGTATCCACCGACAAGATCCTGGAGAACGTCCGAATCATGGACACCTGGTTCGACCCCCGCAGCGGGCAACATTACGCGATGGCGGGGATGGACAGAGCACAAGCCGCGACCGCGGTGCTCGAGCGGATCGCTGAATTGGACGGAATCGTCGACACCCAACTCAAAGAGTCCCGGCAGACCGAGGACAAGCTGGCGAGTGTGCGAAACCTCAGACGCGCGGTGAAGAACCTCGTGGTGCGGGAAGCCTACAATGCCGATCTGCGGGTGATCAGACCGACGGGCCGGGGCGTCGATCCGGCCTACCGCGTCGGCGAGTTGACGGCCGAGCTGGAACAGTTGTTGACGTCGAGCCTGGTGATCGGCGTCGAAGTCGCCGGTGAACAGACGGAAGCCGTCCGGCGTGCGGTGATCGAAGGGCTGGTGCGCGAGGGGTTGCCGGTGACGGCCCGACGGGTTGGCTCCGAGGCTGCGCCGGGTGGCGTGGCAAGCGGGAAGGTGACCGAGTTACTCGTGAAGGGGAGGGTGCGGCTGTGGGATGCGGACGTGCCGGATCCGCAGTTCAAGTATGTCCGGTGGTGCAGCGATTTTGTGATCGTGGACATCGGAACCCAGCGAATGGTCGGCGCGGTCTCACGTGGTGGGCGTGAAGGTCATCTGACCGGGGGAGAGGCCGCGGCGAAAGCGCTCAGGGTCATGCAGCAGGAACTGACCTCTGAGCTTGCCAGGACCCTTGCCGGCTATGTCTACGGCGACATGGAACCACCTGCCAACGTTCCTCCGGCCGCCTGCCCACGTGCGGACGGGCAGGCAGGCTAGGCGATTGACCCAACCATCTCTGTGAGGCCCATCCCATGCGGCAAGCAAGGCGGAAAGGCGTGAAACACCGATCTTCCTCCAAACGACCTGCAAAAGCGCGTGCGCCGCGAGCCGCCTCCTCCGCGAAGCACCCTCGAGGCAGCCGAACTCCCAGCCGGCTCGCGAAGGCGCGTGTCGTAGAGCGGATTCACCGGGAGACCCAGGAGGTGAACGGCGGAAGCCTGCTGACCACGCTTCGGAGACAAGGGTATGAAGAACTGCCGCTGGAGGAGATCCAGGATCGGCTGTCGAAGCTGAGGACTGCGCTCGGCGAATTCATCGTTTCCCGACGGGGGTGACCGATGCCATTTTATTATTTTGACACGTCGGGGCTGGTCAAACGGTACAGCCGTGAACGCGGAACCAGAAAAGTGAACGCCCTGCTGGCCAAACGCGGCAAGACCGCGATCATTGGAACCATCTCGATCGCGGAATTCTACTCGATCTTCGCGCTCAAGGCCCGGGAGGGGGAACTCACCAGGGACGATTGGTATTCAGTCATCTACAAGTTTGAAGCGGAATCAGACCGCGGACTGTTTCACTTTGTGTCTCCATCCGGCCGGACGTTCGTGACGACGAAGCGGCTGATCCTGGAGTACCCGTATCTGCGTGCCTCCCAGGCCATCAATCTGGCCCTGGCGATGGAATTGAAGCCGCTCAGGCTGTCACTGGTGAGCTCGGATCGTCAATTGCTTGAATTGTGCCGGCCTCACGGAATTACGCCGATCAACCCGGAGGACGGCTAGTTGGATCAAGCTGAGGTTCTGTCGGAGTCCTCAGTGCTGAGTTAAACTCAGTTGAGACCCGTGCGCGATGGTTTCCCAGGCGAGTGTGCGGTCACGTGATCGTGGCTTGCTACTGGATGTATTCCCAGGTGTCGATTTGCTTGAGGCTGTAGTTCACCGCCTCCTTCAACTTTTTCACCTTGGGATCGGGATCGGTTCCACTGTGGGTGTACAACGACTGCTGGAGGGCGCGGAGCGGTTCATAGGCTCTCTTGTCCGGCAGCTTGCCCAGGGCCCAGACGACCTCGGTCTTGACCGTGAGGTCGTCGGTGTTCAGCGCCTCGAGTAGCGGCGGGATGATCGAAAAGTCGCTGTGCAGCGCGCCTAAGAGGCCGAGTCCTTTTGCCGCGGTGGCTTGGAGATCCGGCTTCCCGGTTTTCAGGGCATCGAGCAACGCCGGGATGCTCTCCTTCTTGCCGATGTTCCCCAGCGCGATCGCGGACGCCTTCGCGATCTCGATGTCGGGATCCTTCAGCGAGACCACCAGACGCGGGGCCGCTTCGGCTGCGAAGATTTCTCCGAGCTGGGAGATGATCTTCGCCTTGCGCGCCGGCGCCGTTGTCGGGTCATCAAGAACCTTGAGCAAGCGCTCCTGTTGTCCCCAATCGGCGGTCACCAGCGCTGGGAAATAATACTGCTCCAGGCGTTCCTTCAGCTTGGCCATCGCGTAGATGCCCGGGTCACCGGCTTTGGCTTGTCCCGCGGCTTGGATGGCGTCCTGAAAGTCCGTGCGAACCTCCTTGTACCATCCCATCTTTTTCCCGTCGAGCAGATAGGTCAGCTGACAGGCGGGGCCTTTCCACACGCGTGAGGGGGAATCGGGCAGATCCGCATCGCCACCCGACGCGCTGGTGCCCTCCCACACCTTTCGCTGCTCGCATTTGACTCGGAACACGACGTCATGAGGTTGAGCCGGATCGGTCACGACGGTATAGCCGATGTCTCGTAGGCGACGGGTCACCACTTCGTCGAGCGGCCCCGGATCGATCGTGCCCTCGTCGGTGATGGCCACCGTCTCGACCAACACGCGCTGAACTTTCTTGAGGAGCTCCTTCTGCTCTTGGGAGAGAACTTCCCGGCGAGCGGAGCTGTCGGTCCCGATCAGGCTGACGAGGAGCAGCGTCAATATCCAGGTCGCCTTTTTCATCTTCGTCTCCTGCAATGTCGCGGGGATGACACCAGCAGATCTGGTGGAGAAACCACTGTACCCAAGGTCCGGGCTCCTGCGCAAGTTGAAGGAAACCGGGGGCGTCGGTATAATCGCGGCATGTTGCTGGGGAAGCAGATCGCTCTGATCGGGGCCGGCAATATGACCGAGGCACTGGTCTGCGGCATGTTGCAGGCCGGCGTGGCGCACGCTGACCAATTACATGCCACCGATCTCCTTCCAGAGCGACGGGCCCATCTCCAGGGCCGATACAAGATCAGGGTCGGCAGTGAGAGCAAGGAAGCGGCCGAATCCTCCCAGATCATAATCTTGTCCGTTGAACCTCAAGTTCTCGATGAGGTCTTGAATGAGATCAGACCCGCTCTGGCGGTGGAGGCCCTCATCATCTCCGTGGCCGCAGGGTACCCGATCTCTCGCGTCGCGGCTCACCTGAAGCCGGCATCTCGGGTCGTGCGCGCAATGCCCAATACCCCTTCCAGCGTGATGGCGGGAGTCTCCGCACTGGCCTTCGGTGCTCGTGTCTCGGATGACGACCGACGGGTGGCGCGAACCATTTTTGAGTCGGTGGGAAAAGTCGTCGAGGTGGAAGAGCGGCTGATGGACGCCGTGACCGGCCTCAGCGGGAGCGGCCCCGCGTATGTCTACCTGATGATCGAGGCCCTCGCCGATGGGGGCGTGAAGATGGGGCTCTCGCGCCCGGTGGCCGAGCTCTTGGCTGCCCAGACCGTCCTCGGGGCGGCTCGGATGATGCTTGAGAGCGGAGAGCACCCCGGGCGCTTGAAGGACCGCGTCGCGTCGCCTGGCGGCACCACGATTGCCGGCATTCACAAGCTGGAGGAAGGCCGGCTGAGGGCCACGCTGATGGCCGCGGTCGAAGCCGCCACCAAGCGGTCGCAGGAATTGGGACAGGGTGTGGAAGACGTGAGGCATGAGGTGTAAGGAGTGAGGAGCAGGATCCCCTCCGTACTCAGAACTCAGCACTCAAAACTAAGCCGGAGGCAAACCGTGGTCTATTGGGTCAAAGTGGTCTTCACCGACAATCAGGAACTGCTCGTCAGGGATGCGATCCGGCATACCATCAGTGAGGACATGGAGGTGCTGGAGGTGGACTCCGCCAAAGAAGTCATCATCATTCCGATGAAACAGATCAAGTACATCTCCTGCGACGCCACGGTCTTTGCGCAGAAGAGCAGCGACAGCAAAGCCAAGACCGGATAGCCCGCATTATTCATGACGGTTCGTGGCGTCCACCCCTTGCATTCCCTCGGAGCAAGGGGTCCCCGGCAGTCGCGCGCGAGGGGGACCCGTTGCTCTTCTCGTTGCAATGGGTCAGGGAGGAGCCGCGAAGGAGGGAGGCATACTCCCGGGAGTACGTTGACCGACTGAGCGGCGAGCCCGCCCGCCTGCATGCTGCGGGAGCCGCGTGCAGGCTTGTCGTAGCAGCGATTCCGCGATTACAGCAGAAGCGTTCATGGATAATGCGGGCTAAGCATGCCGAACCCACAGGACGGAACCGGCCGAGGCCCTGTCATTCCCGCAGAGGTGTCGCTGCCGGAAATCACGTTCAAAGGCGTGGTGCTCTCGATTGTCCTGGCCGCCGTCCTGGCCGGCGCGAATGCCTACCTCGGGCTCTTCGCCGGGATGACCGTGTCGGCCTCGATCCCGGCCGCCGTGGCCTCGATGGCCATCCTGCGCCTCTTTCGCCGCTCCAATATCCTGGAAAATAACATCGTCCAAACCGCTGCGTCGTCGGGCGAGGCGCTCGCCGCAGGGGTGATCTTCACGATCCCGGCGTTGCTGCTGGTCGGACATTGGACCGCGTTCGAGTACTGGCCGACGACCGCCATCGCCTTGGTGGGAGGGGTGCTGGGGGTCTTGTTCACGATCCCGTTGCGGCGGGCGCTGATCGTCCAGGCACGCCTCCGATTTCCGGAAGGGGTCGCCACGGCGGAGGTCTTGATAGTGGGGTCGAAGGCCGAGCCGGGGCCAGGACCAGCACGAGGGATGGCCGCAGCCCGAGCGAATCGGACGTCTGAAGCGGGCCGCGGTTTCCGGATCCTGCTCGCCGCCTCGTTGTTGGGGGGAATGGCCAAGGTGGCCGAGAGTGGTTGCCGGCTGTGGGCCGAGGCCCTGGAAGGTGCCACCGCCGTGGGGCGGTCCGTGATGTATCTCGGGATCAACCTCTCGCCGGCGCTCATCGCAGTCGGGTTCATCATCGGCCTCAATACGGCCTTTGTGGTGTTTCTTGGCGGGGTGCTGGGCTGGGTCGTGCTGATGCCGGCCTACGGGGCGCTGGTGGGCGTCCCCGACAACGTACCCGCGATCGTGGCGGCGAAGGACCTGTGGAGTCGTCATATCCGGTTTGTGGGCATCGGCGCCATGTTGGTCGGCGGACTCTGGACGGTGGCCCAACTCCGAGAGCCGGTGCTCATGAGCGTCCGCACCCTGATGGAGGCCTACCGGGACGAGACCGCACGAGCCGTCGGACCGCGTAGGAGCCTTCCTCTCCGTACGGAACGCGACGCGTCGCTGCCGTGGATCGTCGTGCCGTTTCTCCTCTCATTGATTCCGATGGCGCTGATCTATCGGGCGGTGGTCGGGAGCGCCGGCCTGGCGGTGGGCATGACGCTCATCATGGTGATCGCGGCGTTCCTGTTCTCCGCCGTGGCGGCGTATATGGCCGGTCTCGTAGGCAGCTCGAGCAATCCTGTCTCCGGGGTAACGATCGCCACGATCATGCTGGCAGCGCTCCTGCTGGTCCTGGTGATGGGGCGCGGCAACCCGGCCGGACCGGCGGCCGCCCTGTTCATCGGGGCGGTGGTCTGTTGTGCCGCGGCGATGGGCGGCGACAACCTGCAGGACCTCAAGACCGGGTACCTAGTCGGTGCGACGCCGTGGAAACAGCAAGTGATGCAAGTGGTCGGGGTCGCCACGGCCGCCGTGGTGATCACGCCCGTGCTGGCGCTGCTTCAAGCCAAGTACGGCATCGGCGAGGTGACGGCCGATCATCCATTTCCTCTGAGCGCCCCTCAAGCGACGCTGATGGCCAGCCTGGCGCGGGCCGTTTTCGGGGAGGGGTTACCCTGGCCTTTGGTGGGGCTGGGCGCTGCAATCGGTGTTGCGGTGATTCTGGTCGATCGCGGTCAGGAGGCCCGCGGGGCGTCCCTGCGCGTGCCGGTGCTCGCGGTGGCGCTGGGGATTTACTTGCCGCTCAAGCTGTCCGCGGCGATCCTGGCTGGTGGAGTCATCGCGGAGCTCGCGAACAGAAGCGCATCCGACTCAGCGGAGCCTGCGGCGCGCAGAGGCTTGCTGTTCGCCGCCGGACTCGTGACCGGCGAAGCCCTGATGGGAGTCCTGCTCGCGGTGCCGATCGCGCTGAGCGGGATCTGGCCGGGCCTGGATGCGGACCCGTTCAGACTCTTTGACACGCCGCCGCTGGGCGCCTGGCCCGGGGTGGTGGCCGTCGCGATGGTCGGGATACTGCTGTTTCTCACTGCGCGCGACAGGCCACGGGGTAGAGGTGTAGAGGGGTAACGGGCTAGCGGCGACACCCTCGCGACGTCTACCCCTCTACCCCGACTACCCCGGTATCCCGAGCCCTCAGTCGCTCGGTGGTTCGAAATGACCCGGCGGACGGGACTGCCAGGGGACGGACGCCTGTCTGGACTGCTTGACGAGACTGCGGAGACTGGCTTCGGCCGCCTTCACGAGCTTGGGCTCGCCGCTCTGGAGGAGGACGGTCAGGAGCACGTACAACTCGCGTTCCTGGTGAGCGCCGAGCAGGATCCGCTCCATGACCGGATCCACTGCATCGGTGCCGGGCGGTTCCGACACATCTCCGTCAGCATCGGCGGTGAGCAGATCGAGATGCTCGGGATCGCCAAACAGCCAGGAGGTCGGAACGCCGAGCGCAGAGGCGAGGGTCTCCATGGTGGAAGCCGAAGGGTCCAGCTCGCCGGACTCGATGACCTCGAGGAGATGGGCCTGAAGCCCGGCCTTCGCGGCCACCGCCGGGACGGAGAGTCCACGCGAGAGCCGCCAGGCCTGGATGTGGGGACCGATGGGCATGGCGTGATCATACCCAATTTAACGAGATGGGGGCAACGGGAGATCGAGATATGAACGCGGCGCCGCTTCCCACTCTCCCGGCCGCCAAGGCCGCGCTGATCCGGGACTTGCTCCGGAAGAAGAAAACCCGGGACACCGAGCGGGCCTTCGTCCTCGAGGGGATGAAGCCGATCCTGGAGTTGCTGCAGGTCAACTCGCCATCCCTGCTGGCGATTGTGGTCACGCCGACCTGCCTCGGCAAGGGCGGCCCGTCCTTGCAACGAGCCCTGGCCCAGGCCCGCCCGGCGGTCTATACCTGCCGGGAGATGGTCTTCGAGACCTTGTCGGACGTCCGCACCTCGCCGGGGATGCTGGCCGTGCTCGGCCAACCCGAGTGGGATCAGGCCGTGATCTTCAAGCGCCCGCGGCTGTTCGGCCTCTACGGGGAATGCCTGCAAGATCCGGCGAACGTCGGGACGATCATGCGGACGGCGGTGGCATTCGGCGTGGATGCGCTGTGGCTCTCGCCGGACTCGGCGGATGTGTTCAGTCCCAAAGTGGTCCGCGCCACAACCGGCGCGCTCCTCAAACTGCCGGTGTTCTCCATGAAAGATGTCTCGCTCTTCGCGCGCCACGACTGCGCCATCCTGGCCGCCGACTCATCCGGCAAGCGCAGCCGCCGCATTGACGAGAGTGACACGATTCCCGTCCGGTCCGTGATCGCATTCGGGAACGAAAGCCGGGGATTGTCCCAGACGACGCTCGAACGAGCGG
>WNEP01000727.1_pt1 | contig 16830 bp, 15 predicted proteins | sample 5399961 | NCBI WGS metagenome assembly WNEP01 (sample SAMN13153329, study PRJNA577476) | soil metagenome | isolation source: 20 cm grassland meadow soil pre-rain plot 5 | place: USA:California | collected 2015-09-08 | reverse complement strand
GCGTGATCTCCTGTGTGCTCTCTATCCAGACGAGATGAAAGCTTTGCGATTACGGTTGGAAGAGCAGATGAGGAGAGAACCGTCTGTGCTGACCGTAGCACGGGAACTGAGTTCCTGTGCAGAATAGTTTCGTATTAGCCGCCCGAAGAATTGACGGCGAGGTCAGCGACCGAAGAGGATCAGCCACCGGGCTTCGCGCTTCCAAATGACGAACAACCAACGACTCCCGGGGGCAATCCCTTCGCCTCGCACTCACGTCATGTTGAGGTCGTGCCACTCGCTCACGCTAAGAGCGGAGAGCCAGACCCTTTCGCCAGTCACCTTCGCGACGACCGTCTGGTCGTCCCTCTGCCGGTAGCTCACTTTCAGATTCGGCGCGGGGATGCTCCCAAGCGCGGCGAGCTTCGCGTTGAAGTCCGCCGTGAATCGTTCCGCCGACGTGAAGCTGACTTCGACGTCCGTGGTGAGGAGGACCGAGTCGACCACGTAGTTGTTCTCGAGCACGCCGGTCGGATCCACGGCGGTGGCGGTGCCGTTCACGTGCCGGTAGAGACCGCCGAGGTAGCCGAGCGGGATGTACCTGAGCTCCGCCCTGGCGCCGAAGTTGATCGTGGCGCTGAGCATCTTTCCGTAATCCACGTCGAGGCCGAAGGTCGCCGGGAGGGATGGAAGTGGGCCGACCCCCGTGGTGAAGGCGTCCTTGCGGTGCACCATGATGCGCTGATTTGCGATCGTGAGGCCCTGAATGAGGACGATCGGATCGTCCGGCTTGAGCCCCAGCTCGGGCCGGACACCCTCGAGCGCCCGCGTGACGATTCGCGGCTGCGACATGAGCATCGGGACGGGGTAGTGGCTCACGCCGAGGCCGAGAAAGCCGCCGCGCTCGCTCGCTTCCTGGACCACTGACCCGAGCATGCTGAGCCCCCCACCGCTCCCGCTGGCGTCTTGCAGCATCTTGAGGATCCACATGCGCCCCAGCGTAGGCATTGACTTGCTGGAGAAGTAGTAGTCCTGGGCCCCCATTTTTTCTCCTCTCCCTCGTGAGCCGAGCGTCCGTCGTGGGCTGCACGGGCCATGCCAGTCGAGGGGGCGGTAGAACCGCAGCCGGGCGGGCGACCTCGGCCAAGTCTGTCCAGCTGCTGGACGGATCCGCTGGCAGACAGCCGCGGACGCTCTGCGAGTGGAGCCGTCGATGGTGAGCGGCGGTTGGGTGCCGTTCCCCGGCCGTGCTGACCGGCTGGTCGGCATCGTTGACGCTCGTCGAGACCTCGCGACGCGCCGGCGGAGGCTCTACGTGCCCGGCCCGTCCCGGCGTGTCAGCAATTGGAACTATGCCGAGGTCGGGCTCTAGCGCCCATCACCGCGCGGCTTCCTTTGTCCGCTGGAAACGACTGCCGCTGGGGACGGGACGGCGAGGCGACCGTTCGGCGGTCTGCCTCGCCCAGCCTCGTGCGCGGATCGCAGCTCTTCGACAAAGGCAAGGTCCGTGGCGACGTGTTTGATGCGTCGGGCGAGGAAGAACGGGAGGGTGGTGAAGCTGCGCTCGTTGCCCCGACGTGCAACGGCCCGTTCCCTACATCTCTCCAGCGCTCTGCTGTGGACGTCCAATTCCTCTCGCCATCGATCCAGAACGGCTCGGGCGGCGGCCTGGTCGATGTTTTCGATGAAGATGGCGCGGAGGCAGAACTCGTCGCGATAATCGGGCAAGGCCTTGGTAGGCGCGCTCGTTATCCAGTCGTCGAAGACCGACTTGCCTCCGGTGGTCGATTCGAATGGTGCGCGACGAGGGTCCTCCCCGGTTGCATTCGTCACGCTCCGGATCAGCCCTTCGGCCTCGAGTCGCTTGAGTTCTCGGTAGACGTTTCCGATGCTCACCTGCAGACCAGCGCGATCACGTATCTCCTTCATGACAGCGTAACCGTGTTTCGCGCCACCTTGCCTGAGCAATCCGAGGATCAGATGCCGGAGCATGCGTGTGCCCCCCTCTGCCGGTCAAGCTAGCCGTCCTTGCCGAAGTGACTCTCATGCGCACGGACTGCCTACTGCGTCGTGGACCAGATGTCAACAAGAAAGGTGATGCAACGATTAACATATTCCTGCCACCCATAGCCGCTACGCGAACCCATCACACACGAAACATGCCGAGCGCCAATATGCACTGTCGCAACGCGCGCCCGCCTCTAGGCTGAGAGCCGAGGGCGTGCTACGGGGAGGCGCAGCTGGCGTTATTCAGGCTATTCTGCGTCGAACTATCTTCGGAGCATAGCGTGTGACCAGGAGGAAACGGAGATGCTGGTACTTCTCCGGAGGATAAGTGCGCGAGATTACGTTTCTGCGCCCGTGCGGCTTGGCCTCATGGTCGGCGGGATCGCGAGCGGCATTGCCCTGATAGCAGCGCTCGGGATCATCAACCGAAGCGTGCTCGCAAACTTTCGCACCATGATGGAGCGCGCAGCGGGGAAGGCCGCGCTTCAGGTGACGCTCGGGACCGGCGAGGTAGGGTTTGCGGAGTCGGTGGCGGAGACGGTGCGGGGCGACCCCGCTGTGGCTGCGGCCGTGCCACTTGTGCGAGGCACGCTTGGCCTCCCCGATCACCCCGGTGAGACGCTCCAGCTCTTCGGCGCGGACCTCACTGCGGAGGCGGACCTGACGCACTACCCCATCACGCTCGCTACGGAACGGCGCCGGGTGCTTCAAGCGATGGCCGACCCTCGCTCCGTCTTGCTCACTGAAGCGTTCGCGCGCCGACGCGGGATCGGGGTCGGGGAGGTGATCAAAGTCGCGACGCCGCGGGGCGTGCTGGAGCTCAGCGTGCAGGGGCTGCTCGCCGCCGAGGGTCTGGCGCTCATCTTTGGGGGACAGCTCGCCGTGATGGACCTTCCCGCCGCACAGTTCGTGCTCGGGAAGGACGAGCGGGTCGATGAGATCGACGTCGTGCTGCGGCCGGGAAGTGAAGTCAACGCGGTGCAGAGGCGGCTCGAGGAAAGCCTTCCGTCTTCCCTCGCCGTGACCAGGCCAGCCTTGCGTGGCGAGCGGTTCGAGCGTGTGGTCGGCGCCTTCCAGGCCATGATCGACGGTCTGAGTCTCCTCGGGCTGCTGGCGGGCATATTCATCGTCTACAATGCGAGTGCCACCGCGGTGACACAGCGAGCGCGAGACCTCGCCATCCTGATCGCCCTCGGGGCGGAGCGCCGCAGCATCCTTGGATTGGTCATCGCCGAAGCTGCGGTGCTGGGCGTCGCCGCCTCAGTCCTGGGCATCCTCGCCGGCCTGGGACTCGCCCACCTTCTTTTGAACCTCGTCGCTCAGTCGATGGGCGTGATCTACCAGATGCGCTTCTCCATCGAATCGCTGGAAATCAGCGTGCCGCAGGCGCTCTCGTACGTTCTGCTCGGTACTGGTGGCGCCATCGCGGCGGAGCTTGTTCCCGCCTACAAGGCAAGCCGCCTTGACCCGCTCGACTTGATGCGTCCCGATTTCCGCGAGCGGCTCGCCATCAGGTCACCGGACCGCCTTCTCGTGGGCGTCTGGTTGATCCTGATCGTTCTGACGGCGGGGGCGATCTACCTGGAGCATACAACCCGCTCGATTGCTTGGGGCAACATCGGCAACAGTATCTGGTCACTCTCGGCGATCGTCATTTCCATCCCGCTCATGAGCTGGACTACCCGCCTTCTCCGCCGTGTGCTGCCGACGGTGTTTGGGTTGGACGGACGAATTGCCGTCGAGAGCCTCATGCGGTCTCCCGGCCGGACGGGCGTGACGACCGCTGTGATCGCTTTGAGCCTCGCGCTGGCGATCGCCGTTTCGTCGGTGGCCCGTAGCTTCCGCGAGTCCGAGCGCAACTGGTTCATCCTCACGGGAGACCTTGTCGTGTCGGCGCTCGCGACCGAAGGCGGCTGGCTGGAAACGCCGCTCAGCGGCGAAATGGCCGAGGCCATACGTGCGATCCCCGGCGTTGCACGAGTTGAGACCTACCGAGCGCTGCCCGGGCAGGAGTACCAGGGGGTCCGCATTACCGCCGTGGCGGTGAGTCCGGGCTTCATCGACAGCGATCTCTTCCGGCATCAGATCGTCGCGGGCGACCCGGAGGATTCGATCCGTGCGATCGCGGCCCACGAGGGTGTTGTCATCTCCGACAACCTGGCAGACCGCTTCGGACTGCGGCCTGGCGAGACGATCAGCCTCCCAACCCCGAGCGGTCTAGAGACGTTCAAGATTCGAGCGGTCGTCGCCGCCGACTACAGCGGGGACCAGGGCTCGATCATCCTCCCCCGAGAAGAGTTCGCCCGCGTGTGGCATGACACGCAGGTGAGCCACTTGAACGTCTTCCTCGGGGTGGGGGCAGATATTGACGCGATGAGGGAGCGGATAGTGCAGAACCTCGGCGGGTCACGCTTGGTGAAAGTGCTGACGGTGTCGCAGACGCTTGCCTACCATCAGGGCATGGTGGACAGGGCGTTCGCTTTCACGTACGCGATTCAGCTGCTCGTGGTCGCCGTGACGCTTGCCGGTATCTTCGACCTGCTCACCACGCAGATTCTCGAACGGCGCCGCGAGGTAGGTATCTTCCGGGCGCTCGGCTCGGATGGGTCCCGGATTGCCCGGTCGATTCGTCTCGAGGCGCTCGTGTTGGGAACCGTGGGCGCTCTCCTCGGGAGCGTGCTTGGCGTCGGCACATCGCTCTTGTGGGTGCACGTCAACTTTCGAATCCTCATCGGCTACATCTTGGAACACCACTTCGCGACCTTCACCGCCGCCTGGTGCCTGGTGCTCGCAGCAGGCGTCGCCATGCTGGCGGGACAACTCGCGGCGCGGCGTGCCCTCAGACAACCTGTGCTGGACGCGCTCCGGTACGAGTAGTCTCGCCGGTCGGCTTGAGGAAAAGCACGTTGCGGCAGGTTGCGAAGACACGCCCGCTTTGCCGCACCCGAAGGTCCTTGCAGCCGCAGGTGTTGAACCAAAGGCCGTATTCGCCCGCCATCTCCGCGAGGCGGCCATAGGTTTCCAGCTTGTGCGCGAGCGGTACGCTGAACGCGACACCGCCCTCCATCGGCGCCCGCTCCGTCAGCAATTGGACTGACTCGACGAGCAGAGGTTCTCGCCTCAGCCGGCGCAGGTAGCGTCCCCACGTGAAGACGTACGTGGCGGTGATCGCGTAGGCACCTCGGGACGCAGCTTCCTGCACGAGTGCGCGCAGCGCTACTGGCTCGTCATCGAGGATCGGGAACAGTGGGTCCAACCGAAGGGCGGCGGGCAGCCCGTGCGCAGCCAGGTGGTCCAGATTGGCCAACCGTTCGCACGCCGCAGGACAGCCCGGCTCGAGGGTACGATTCCGGCGTTCATCGAGGCTCGTCACGCCCACCGCGATGCCCTCGATCTGCGGACGGTAGTTCGCGAGCAGCGCCAGCGTGCGCTCGGGGATGACCCCCTTCGTAACGATGCCGATCGTCGTGCCACGCGGGAGAAGGTAGGCGAGAAGCGCGTGGGTAGTGCCGACGGCCTGTGGTGCGAAGGCATCGCTGGCGGGGCTCAGGAACACAGACGGCGGCACCGGAAGACGCCCAAGCTCTGAAAGGTCCAGCGGCGTGGGGCGCGACACTCCCCGTTGGCGCGCTCCGATCGCGGCGAAGGGGCAGTAAATGCAGCTGAAGCTGCAGCCCGCCGTCAGGTCGACCACGTTATTGGCGCAGAAACGAGGCTCCAATGCCACCGCGACGGCAGGGCGCGGGTGGGTGGCGCTTTGGCCGGTACCCATCATGGTTCCCTCGGGAGGGTCAAGACGCTGCCCACGGCCTCATCGTCTTGAGGGGCCTGCCGTTCGCTTACGTCGATGTCCTCGACGATCCGCCCATCCACAAGGCGGACCACGCGATCGCCGTACGAGGCGCACACGGGGTCGTGGGTCACCATGAGCACCGTGACGCCAATCTCCTCACTGCCTCGCCGCAGGAGGCGCATGATCGCATGGGTCGCCGTGGAATCGAGGTTTCCGGTCGGCTCGTCGGCGAGGATCACGCGCGGGCTCGTGACCAGGGCGCGCGCGATCGCCATGCGCTGCATCTCCCCGCCCGATAGCTCGGTTGGCTTGTGATGTCGCCGATGAATCAGGTCCACGAGCGTCAGCGTTCGCTCCGTTCGCTCGCGTGCGGCGCTGAACGAATGCCCGTCAAGTAGGAGCGGTAGGGCCACGTTCTCCTCGGCGTCGAGGTAGGGGATCAAGTGGAAGAATTGAAAGATGAACCCGAGTTCGCGCCGACGCATCAAGGCTGCGTCACGTTCCGTCATCCGGGAGAGCGGTTGGTCGCCGAGGTAGATCTCGCCCTCGGTTGGCTTCGTAAGGCCGGCGACCAGATGTAGCACCGTGCTCTTACCCGAACCGCTCGGCCCCATGATCGTGCAGAACTGACGGGCCGGAACGTCCAGGGAAAGGTCGCGCAGCGCGTCAACCTGTGTGGGACCCTCGCCGAATACCTTGCTGACGTTTGCGAAGCGTATCATCGGGGGCGAGACAAGGCCGGGCGGGAGGTAGAGCTGGGCTTCCCGCTCCGCTGGAGCAGCTCCTGCTCCACGAGGTCCAGCCACGCCAGATCGGCTCGCACCCGCATGTCAGCCTGAACGAGCAGCAACCGCGTCACGAAAGAGTCGCCCTGCCCGGCTTCCTCGAGCACCGACCGACGCTTCGTGAGACGCGCCAGGTGTTGGAGGTAGATTGCCCGCTGGCTCCTGATCAGTGCGAGCGTCTCGTTGTGCTTCGCGTCGGTCAGAAAGAGCAACTTCACGGAGAGCTCGTCGCGCAGGGGGCGAGGCTCGTACGTTGGCGGTAGTAGCAGCCAATCGTCTAGACTTTGACGGCCGCTTGCGGTGATTCTATACACCTTGCGGCTCGGCCGCCCACTCTGGAACTGTTCGGTGCCCCCGATGAGACCGGCTCGCTCCAAACGGTCGAGAGTTCTATAGAGCTGCCCGTAGTTGAGGCTCCAGAACTCCCCGTAGAGGGCGTCGAACTCGATCTTGAGTTGGTAGCCATGTGCGCCTTCGGTCCGCGCCGAGATCAACCCCAGAACCGCATACTGAACGACATCCGTCACCATGGGGGCGCTCCCAAGTTGGAGGGTAGACCAGCGATCAGCACCGGACCCTGACATGCCGCCGCAGCGCGCGTCAACCGGAAATCCTGAGTACGCACGGACTATTGCCGGTGCACATAGCCATTGGCGGTCTGCCGGAACGGTTCCACCCTCAAGCTCGCGCGACTGCTCGACGCGATTCGCGCGCCGAGCGCTGTTGGCGTCGTCGGCGAGCGCGTGAGCTGCGGGACGGTGTCCCGAGCGTCCTTTCAGGAGCCCGACTGCAGCCGGGCGCGCCTCGGCGGCGCCAGATGCGTGTCCGGCACGCGGAGCGCCTCCCGGGCGAGCGCGGGCTCGTACTGCCGGACCACGAGCAGCGAGATCGGGCACTCGGTGATGATGATCTCCGGGTGCATACCGAAGGGTCGATGCTCCAGGCCCCACTCGGGTCCGACGCCGATCAGCAGCAGGTCGTGGCCGCGCGCACACTCTTCGACCACCGCCCGCCCCGGGTCGGCGTGCTCGACCACCTTCAGCGCGATCTCCCCCTCTCCCGGCCGTGCCTCCGCCTCCAGCACCTCGGTGAGCGGACCGTCCTCGAGAGCGCCGGCCGGGGCCGTCCCCCGGCTCACGACGCGCAACACCGTCACGTTGGCGCCGGAATGTCGGGCCAGCCGCTGCGCGAGACGCAGCGCGCCCTGGTCGTGGATGCTGCCGTGGTACGGCACCAGCACGTTCGTCACCCAGCCGAGACCGCGGTCGACCAGCACGCCGACGCTCGCCGGCGCCTGTCGCATGACCTCGTGCACCGTGCCGCCGAGCGCCGCCTTGCCGAGCATCGGCTTGTGCCAGCCCATGAGCACGAGATCGGCGCCTTTCACCGCGGCGACGTTGCAGATGTCGGAGGCCGGCTGCGGCGACACGAAGGAGAGCGGCCGCACCTCGAGGCCGAGGGCGCCGGCGCGCTCGAGAAGCGGCCCCAGCGCGGCCGCGTCGTGCGCCGCCGCGCGCTGCGTGAGCACGAAGGAGGCGCGGTCGTTGGGAGGCTCGAGGCGCAGCGCGTAGAGACGCTTCGCGTCGCTCGTCGCGCCGACGAGGGCACCCGCCAGCGTCACCATGCCGGGACCGGAGCGATCGTAGGCGACGCACATGAGCACGGTGAAGGCCTCGGCCGGGCGCACGCGGGCCGGGATCTCCGCCTCCTCCGCCTGCTCCTTGGCGATCTCCGCGAGCGGGTAGACCCACTCGAGGAGCGGGGTGGTCATGAACGTCGTCACCAGCGCCATCAGCACCATCATCGTGAACAGCGTCGGCGAGATCACGCCGAGGTCGAGCCCGATGTTGAGCACGATCAGCTCCATGAGGCCGCGCGTGTTCATCAGCACCCCGAGGGCGGTGGCCTCCTGCCAGCGGAGCCCGGTGAGCCGGGCGGCAACGGTGCTGCCGCCGAACTTCCCCAGGCACGCGACGCCGATGATGAGGCTGCACATCCACCACGCGCTTGCGGAGTCGAGCAGGCCGATCTGGGTGCGCAGGCCGCTGAAGGCGAAGAACAGCGGCAAGAGGAACACCACGACGAGGTCCTCGAGCTTGTCGGCGAGCAGCTGCGCGAACCCGTTCGCCTTCGGAATGATGCAGCCGATCAGGAACGCACCGAACAGCGCATGGATGCCGATGGCCTCGGTGGTGAGGCTCGAGAGCAGGAGCAGCACGAGCGTCACGGCCACGAGGTTCTGGCTCAGCCCCTCCTTGTTCGCGCTGCGCCCCGCGAGCCGCTGGAGGAACGGGCGGACGAGCGCCACCATGACGCAGATGTACAGCAGCGCGAGCACCGTGGTCCGCGCGGCGTCGCCCAGGCTTCCGGCACGCGCGATCGAGACGACGAACGCGAGGATGCACCACGCCGTCACGTCGTCGACCGCCGCGCACGTGATCGTCACGGCGCCCAGCTTCGAGTGCAGCAGACGGCGCTCGACCAGGATGCGGGCGAGCACGGGGAACGCCGTGATGCTCATCGCGGCGCCCATGAACAGCGTGAAGGAGGTGAAGGGCACCGTCGGCGCCGAGAGACGCGGATAGAGGTAGAGAGCGAGGACCGCGCCGAGCGCGAAAGGGACGATGATGCTCGTATGGCTGATCGCGACCGAGGTGTGCCCGCGCCCGCGCAGCATCTTGCCGTCGAACTCGAGTCCGACGAGGAACATGAACAGGATGAGGCCCACCTGGCTGAGCATGCTGAGCAGCGTGAGCGAGTCCTTCGGAAAGACCGCCCCCGACGTCTGGGGCGCGACCCAGCCGAGCAACGACGGGCCGAGCAGGATGCCCGCGGCGATCTCGGCGATCACCATGGGCTGGCGTATCCGGCGGGCGAGGAGCCCGATGAGACGCGCGGCGCTGATGATGAGGAGCGCCTGGACGATGAAGAGGGCCAGCTGTCCGTGGAGGAGCGGCTTCATGGCCGGCGGCACGATAGCGCGTCATGGGCTCGAGGTCACGGGCGGGCGAGGCCATGTTCAAGATGGAACACTTGATCGCTCGACCGGTGCGGGCGTAGTTGAGAGTTCCTGAACGCCGCCGACGTCATCGCCTTCGTCGCGACCACGAACGCCGAGCGCGCCCGCGCGTTCTATGAAGGCGCCGACGAGCCGTCCGCGCTGGTGTTCGACGCGAACGGGGTGATGCTACGTGTGGCCAAGGTCCAGGCGCTCGATCCGGCGCACCACACGGTCCTCGGCTGGCGGGTCTCTGACATCCGCGCGACCGTCGAGGTGCTGACGAACAAAGGAGTCGTGTTCGAGCGGTATGATGGGCTGGCGCAGGACGAAGCGGGGATCTGGACTGTGTTGTCTCTGACGCAGTTCTGACGGTTGGCGCTGATGCCGCCGCCCGCGCCGCGCGACGCTGGCGCTCCAGAGCCCTCGTCCCCCGGCGCGCGCCTCACGCTGGAGCGCGCGGAAGTGCGACGCGTATCTGACGTTCGGCGGGATGGTGAGCACGTGGGCATAGCCCTCGCGCAGGATCTCGGCGTTGAAGAGCCTGCCGTCGGGCAGCCAGAGATAGGCGAGCAGCCGGCCGTAGCGATCCCGCCGCTCGACGTCGAACTCGAGCTCGACCGTCTGGTCGCCGAGACGGCGGGCGGTGAACTCGGTCGCCCGGCGGCCCATCGCCTCGATCGCCGCCTTCGACCGGTGGCTCCGCCGCGCGTCGCGGTCGAGCTTCGCGGAGTCGTGCGCCTCGGGCGCGTCGATGCCGATCAGGCGAACGCGTTCGACCCGCGGGCCGAGCCGGACGTCGACCGTGTCGCCATCGACGACGCGCACGACGCGGCCGCCCGGGAGGTGCCCGGGGCGAACGGGGGCGACGGCGGCCGGGCCCGCGGCGAGCGTTGCGGCCAGCACGACGAGGAGCGTCCGCTCGGCCAACCGGCTAGCCCGCGGCGATCATGCCGGAGAGCGTGTGAGAGGTCGCCGACTCCACCCGCACGCGGGCGAGATCCCCGGGCGCGGCGGGGCCAGGGAAGACCACCGTCTTCATGTCGCGGCTCTTCCCTGCCATCCACCCTTCGGGACGCCGCGCCGGCCCCTCGACCAGCACCTCCACCGCCGTGCCGACCAGGCCGCGGTTGATCTCGGCCGAGATCGTCTCCTGGAGGTCGACGAGACGCCGCAGACGCCGCGCCTTCTCCTCGTCGGGCACTGGATCGCCCCAGCGGAAGGCGCGGGTGCCCTCGCGCGGCGAGTACTTGAAGAGGAAGGCCGAGTCGTAGCGCACGCGCCGCAGCAGCGCCTCGGTGGCCGCGAAGTCCGCCTCGTCCTCGCCCGGGAAGCCGACGATGACGTCGGTCGAGAGCGCGATGCCCGGCACGCGCGCCCGCAGCCGAGCGACCAGCGCCTCGTACTCGGCGACGTGATAGTCGCGCTGCATGCGCGCGAGCACGCGATCGGAGCCCGACTGCACGGGGAGATGCAGCTGCGGCGCGACCGCGTCGCACTCGGCCATCGCGTCGATCAGCCGCTCGCTCATCTCCGAGGGATGGGGCGAGGTGAAGCGGATGCGGACAATGCCCGGGACGGCGGCGCTGCGGCGCACGAGCTCGGCGAAGTCCCACGCGCCGTCGTGATAGGCGTTGACCGTCTGGCCGAGGAAGACGACCTCGCGCACTCCGGCGGCCGCGAGGGCCCGGACCTGCTCGAGCAGCACCGGGCCGGGGAGGCTCCGCTCGCGACCGCGCACGTACGGCACGATGCAGAACGTGCAGAACCGGTCGCAGCCGCGCATCACCGTGACCCACGCCCGCACGCCGGCCTCGCGCGCCACGGGCAGGTCGGCGTAGGTCTCCTCGGGGTCGAGCCGGAGCGCGACGTGGGGGTGTGCATCGCCGGCGCCGAGCAGCTCGGGGAGGCGGCGATAGCCGTCGGGCCCGACCAGCAGGTCGACGTGAGGGGCGCGCTCGCGCAGGCGCTCGCGGAGGTGCTGCGCCATGCAGCCCGTTACCCCGAGCCGCACGTCGGGGCGGCGCCGCTTGTAGCGCGCGAGCTCGCCGAGCCGGCCGATGACGCGCTCCTCGGCGTGCTCGCGGATGGCGCAGGTGTTCAGGAGGATCACGTCGGCCCCATCGGGGCCGGCGGTCTGCCGGTAGCCGTGCGCCGCGAGATGGCCGAGCACCAGCTCGGTGTCGGCGACGTTCATCTGGCAGCCGTAGGTCTCGATGTAGACGGTCGGCACGCGACCAGATCCATATCGGGCGCCGCCCCGGCCGTGCAACCCGCGCGCGGCACCATTGCCGGGGTTCGACCCGCACGCTAGATTCCGGGCCATGCTCGGTGGTCCGCCGCGCCGGCGCCGCGAGCCGGAGGGCTACGGGTCGCTGGAGGCGAGCCTGCTCCACTGCCCTCGCTGCCGCCAGGCGATGCCGGTGCGGAAGCGGCTGCTGCTCGTGCTGCCGGAGGGCGAGAAGCACGAGTACGTCTGCCAGCGCTGCGGCACCTCGTGCGCGTCGAAGGTCGAGCCACACGCCGTGAAGTTCGTGTTCTGACCGCAGCCATGTTCCGGGTGACCGACGTCCCGATCGACCTCGCACGGCTGGTCCGCGCCGTCGCCGACCCGCGCGCCGGCGCGGTGGTCACCTTCCTCGGGACGACACGCAGCGAGAACGGTGGGCGGCGGGTCGTGCGCCTGGAGTACGAGGCGTTCACGGCCATGGCGGAGCGCGAGATGCGCGCGCTCGGCAAGGAGGCCGCCCGACGCTGGCCGCTCCGCAAGGTCGCCGCAGCCCACCGGGTTGGCGTCGTGCCGGTCGGCGAGGCGAGCGTCGCCATCGCGGTCTCGGCGGCGCATCGTGCCGAGGCCTTCGCGGCGTGCCACTGGCTGATCGATCGCCTGAAGGAGACCGTGCCGATCTGGAAGAAGGAGCACTTCCGGGGCGGCGTGATCTGGATCGGCGCGTCGCAGGGGACGCCGGCGCGCGCGGCGCGGCTCCGGGGGCGGCGCTAGCGGCACGGGCGCGGCGCCGCGGGTGCGGCTTTGCCTCGTGTCGCCGTTTGAATTGCCGGAGCGCGTCGGCCATGGTAGTCCCACGACTCCGATGGCCCGCACCAGCTTCGCAGTCAGGCTGGCTCTTGTGCTTCAGCTGGCGTACGGCTGCGCGGGCCTCAAGCATCCCTGGCCCGGGCCGCTCGCCGGCGACCGGCGGCACGGGCCGCGGGTCGAGCTCCCGCCGGAGGCGGGCGCGCTCGGCCACTTCCTGCGCGGCGAGGTCGCCATCTCGCTGGGCGACGCCGACACGGCCGTCCGCGAGTTCGAGCAGGCCGTCGCCGCCGATCCCGACACCGCGCTGCTCCGCCGGCGCCTGGCGACGCTCTACGTGCGGACGGGCCAGCTCGAGCGCGCGCTCCAGCAGAGCACGGCCGCGGTGCAGGCGGACCCGGAGAACGCCGAGGGGCTCGAGCTGCTCGCCGGCGTGCTCTCCTCGCTCGGCCGAGACGACGAGGCGACGGCCACCTACGAGCGCCTGCTCGCCCGGGATCCGGGTAATCAGGAGGCGTACCTCTATCTCGCCGCCCTCCTCGGGAAGCGGGGCGACACCGAGCGGGCGGTGGCGACGCTCAGGAAGCTCCTGGCGCGGAACCCCACGTCGGTGCTCGCGCACTACTACCTCGGCCGCATCTATGCCGCCGCGCGGCAGCTCGACAAGGCCGAGCATGCATATCTGGACGCGCTCAAGCTCGGGCCGCAGTCAGAGCTGATCTTGACCGACCTCGCGGTCACGTACGAGCTGCAGGGCCGGACCGACAAGGCCATCGAGCTCTACCAGCGCATCCTGGCGCTCAACCCGCAGAGCGTGCCCGTGCGCCGGCGGCTGGCCGGCATCTACGCCGGGCAGAAGAAGTTCGACGAGGCGCTGAACCAGTTCCAGGCCCTGGAGCAGACCACCGGCGACCCGCGCGAGGCGCGCATCAAGATGGGGCTCATCTACTTCGAGAAGGGCGACCTCGACCGCGCCGCGACCGAGTTCAACCTCGTGCTCGCCGCGGAGCCGACGAGCTGGGTCGTTCGCTATTACCTGGGCTCGGTCTACGCCGAGCGCCACGAGACGAAGCGGGCCCTCGAGGAGTTCGGGAAGATCCCGCCGGATTCGGACTACTACGTCGACGCGCGCATCCGCCGCGCCTACCTCCTCCAGAAGGAGGACCTGCCCGAGGCCGTGCGGGAGATCCGGGCCGCGCTCGCGGTAAAGCCGGACGACCCCGAGCTGATGGGCTACCTCGCCTCGCTCTACCGGGAGGAGAAGGACCTGAAGAGCGCCATCGAGCTGCTCGAGCGCATGGTGGCACGCTTCCCCGACAACGACCGCTACCACTTCACGCTCGGCGCGGCGTACGACGAGGCGAACGAGAAGGAGCGCACCCTCGAGCAGATGCGGCGGGCGGTCGAGCTCAACCCGAAGAACGCGGCTGCCCTCAACTACCTGGGCTACACCTACGCCGAGATGGGGGTCCGCCTCGACGAGGCCGAGAAGCTGATCCGTCGGGCGCTCGAGATCGAGCCCGACGACGGCTTCTACGTCGACAGCCTCGGGTGGGTGTACTACCAGCGGGGTGACTACCGGCGCGCCGTGGAGCACCTCGAGCGTGCGGTCGAGCTCGCCGGCGACGACCCCACGGTGGCGGAGCATCTGGGGGACGCCTACAGCCGCGCCGGGCACCCCACGGACGCGCTGCGCATCTACCGCGACGCGCTCGCGCGCGCGAAGGAAACGGCCCAGGTGGGCCGGCTCAAGAGCAAGATCCACGTCCTGGAAAGCAGTGTCCGGGCGGAGGGCGCGCCGCTCTGAGCCGGCGCCCGGGGCCCGCCCCCGTTCGCGGGCCCGCTGGGCCGCGGCCGTGCTCGTCGGGCTCCTGTCGCTCGCGGGCTGCCTGCCGGGCATGCGGCGGCCCCGCCCGCTGCCGCCCGCCACGGCGGCCGGTCTCCTCGAGGAGCTCTCGGCGCGGCGCACCGCGGTGCAGTCGCTCCGGGCGCGCGCCCGCCTGCGGGCGGGACTCAAGGGCATGTGGGTACGCGAGGCGTTCCTCGTACGCCGGCCGACCAGCGTGCGCATCGACGTCCTCTCGCCCTTCGGTCTGGCGCTCGCCGTCGGGACCGACGGGACGCTCCTGTGGGCCTACCCCGCCGGCGAAGGGACCCGCTACGAGGGCGCCGCGACACCGGCGAACCTGGCGCGCTTTCTCGGCGCGCCGGCCAGCGTGCCCGACGTCGTCGACATCCTGCTCGGCACGGCGCCCCGCCGCACGCCGGCCGGGCCGCCGGCGCTCCGCGCGACGCCGGATGGCGAGTACGAGCTGACCGTCCCGCTCGCCGACGGCAGCCAGCGGCTGCGCTTCACCGGCGACCCGCTGCGCCTCGTCGGCGCCGACGAGACCCACCGCGACGGCGCCGCGCTGCACGTCGCCTTCGCCGATTTCCGCGACGGCTTCCCCCGCCTGCTCGAGATCGCCGCCGCGGACCGGAACGCGCGGGCGAGCGTCGTCTACGAGGCCGCCGAGCCGAACGCGGCCGTCGACGCCGCGCTCTTCGCCCCGCCGCCCGCCGGCCGTGTCGTGCCGCTCGAGGCGGCGGTGACGCGGCCATGACCGCCGGCGCGCCCGTCGAGCCCGCTGCCGCGCGACCGCTCCTCGAGGTGGGCGACCTCCGTACGGTCTTCGCCCTGGAGGAGGGAGTGGTGCGCGCGGTCGACGGCGTGTCGCTCGCGCTCGAGCGCGGCCGAGTGCTCGGCCTGGTCGGCGAGTCGGGCTGCGGCAAGACGATGACCGCGCTCTCCCTCATGCGGCTCGTGCCTCCGCCCGGGCGGATCGTCGGCGGGCACGTGCGCCTCGAGGGGTGCGATCTGCTGCGCCTGCCCGAGCGCGAGATGCGTGCCGTCCGCGGCGCCGGCCTGGCGATGATATTCCAGGAGCCGATGACCTCGCTCAATCCGGTCTTCACCGTCGGCAGCCAGATCGCCGAGGCCATCCGGCTGCACCGGCGCGTCGGCCGCCGGGCCGCGTGGAGCCGCGCCGTCGAGCTGCTCGACGAGGTCGGCATTCCGGAGCCCGAGCGCCGCGCGCGCGACTACCCGCACCGCCTCTCGGGCGGCATGCGGCAGCGGGTGATGATCGCCATCGCCATCTCGTGCGAGCCGCGCGTGCTGATCGCCGACGAGCCCACCACCGCGCTCGACGTCACCATCCAGGCGGAGATCCTCGATCTCCTGCGCACGCTGCGCGAGCGCCACGGCATGGCGGTGGTCCTCATCACGCACGACCTCGGGGTGGTGGCCGAGCAGGCGGACGAGGTGGCGATCATGTATGCCGGCCGGATCGTCGAGCATGCTTCCGTGCTCGACATCTTCGAGCGCCCGCTCCACCCCTACACGCAGGCGCTCCTGCGCTCGATGCCCGGCCTCGGCGGCGAGCGGCGCAGCCGGCTCGAGGCGATTCCCGGGCAGGTCCCGGACCTGCTGCACCTGCCGAGCGGCTGTCACTTCCGTGACCGCTGCCCGAAGGCGATCGACCGCTGCGCCGCGGAGGATCCGCCGCTCGAGGAGAAGGCCCGCGGCCACGCGGCCGCCTGCATCCGGGTATGATGAACCTTGCCCCCCTGGTTGAGGTCCGCGACCTCCACAAGCGCTACCCGCTCGGCGGCGGCCTCTTCGGCCGCGCGCGCGCCTGGGTGCACGCGGTGGAGGGGGTGTCGCTCGCCATCCGCGCGGGGGAGACGCTCGGCCTGGTCGGCGAGTCGGGGTGCGGCAAGTCGACGCTCGGCCGCCTGATGCTCCGGCTGCTCGAGCCGACCGCCGGCGACGTCCGGTTCGACGGGCGTTCGCTGCTGGCGCTCTCGCCGCGCGAGCTGCGCGCCATGCGCCGCCAGATGCAGATCATCTTCCAGGACCCCTACGGCTCGCTCAATCCGCGCATGCGCGTCGCCGGCATCGTGGGCGAGGGGCTCGCCATCCACAGAGTCGGGACGCGCCGCGAACGACGCGCGCGCGTCGCGGAGCTGCTCGAGCTCGTCGGCCTGCCTCCCGACGCGGGCAAGCGCTATCCGCACGAGTTCAGCGGCGGGCAGCGGCAGCGGATCGGCATTGCCCGCGCGCTCGCCGTCGGGCCGCGCTTCATCGTCGCCGACGAGGCCGTGTCGGCGCTGGACGTCTCCATCCAGGCCCAGATCCTCAATCTCCTGCAGGACCTGCAGCGGCGGCTCGGTCTCACGCTGCTCTTCATCG
>WNEP01000793.1_pt1 | contig 16847 bp, 14 predicted proteins | sample 5399961 | NCBI WGS metagenome assembly WNEP01 (sample SAMN13153329, study PRJNA577476) | soil metagenome | isolation source: 20 cm grassland meadow soil pre-rain plot 5 | place: USA:California | collected 2015-09-08 | reverse complement strand
TGCGGTGTTCGCCGGCATGATCGGCGTGACGGCATTCGGGCTCATTTTCACGCCGATCTTCTCTGTGGTCTGCCGCTGGATCGCGGAAAAGATGCGCCGCCGCACGCCGGCTGCCCGGGCTGCGCCGGCAGAATAGGTGCGGCCATGCCGCCGAGCAAATTCGGCTTCGGCGCGGCGGTCACGCGTAAGGAGGACGATGCGCTCCTCCGCGGTGCCGGCCGCTACGTCGCCGACCATATCAGCGCGCGATCGTATGTTCGGTGCCCGGTTTGCAGCCATTCACTGACAGCAGGATATTGGTCCGCGTAAGGAAAGCGGTTATGCTGCCCGGAGAGTCTCGACTTCCATCCTCGGTCTCCCCACCACGCTGGGCGCAGGGGTCCACGGCGACCAGAGCCCGGCAAGCGCAATCATCTTCTCGGAGGAGCGATTGGATCAGGTCACTGCCGGCTTTAATCCGCGCACATTTCTGCGCAGCATCGGCGTGAGGCAGGTTCGTCTCGCCGCCGGCCTTGTCCTTTTCTCCTATCTGCTCAGTCATTTCATCAATCATTCGCTGGGCAATATTTCGCTCGCCGCCATGGAGTACGGGCTTTGGTTCCACATGGCGCTGTGGCGCAGCCTGCCTGGAACGCTGCTGAAAAGTTATGGGCAGACCCTGTATAATCTGTGGCTGGTAAGGCCCGATTTCGGCGTGATGCAGGTCACGGTTCTGCTCGTTGCCTGGATTCACGGCTGTATCGGGATATATCTGTGGCTGCGTCTGCGGTCGTTCTTTCCGCGGATTGCGCCTCTGCTGCTCGTCGGCGCGGTTATGCTTCCCTCTCTTGCGCTGCTCGGATTCTACCAGCAGGGGCAAGTTGTCCTGCAATTGGCCCAGCAGCCAGAACAGGTGGCCGAGTGGCGAAGTCCCGCGCGCATCGGAACGCCGGCACAACGGGCCACGCTCGAGAATATCCGTAACAATTTCCTGCTCGCCTATGCCGGCGCGATCGGTTTGGTTTTCCTGGCGCGCGGGGTTCGCGTCCTCAGGGAGCGGCGCCGCGGCATGATCCGCCTGACCTATCCGGACCGGACGATCCGCGTGCCGAAGGGCCTTAGCGTGCTCGAGGCGAGCTTTCGCTACCGGTTACCGCATGCGAGCGTCTGCGGCGGCAAGGGGCGCTGCTCTACCTGCCGGATTCGCGTCCATGGCGATCGCAGCAGGTTGCCGCGGCCGTCGACGAGAGAAGCCTTCGTGCTGGAGCGCGTCGGCGCCAGCGCCGATCCTGCGGTCCGTCTGGCCTGCCAATTGCGGCCGCAAAGCGACATTTCGCTGGTGCCCATTCTCCCGCCGCAGGCGGACACGTCCTTTGTCTACGGCAAGAGCCAGACTCACCTGAGCGAAGAACGTTATCTCGCGTGCATGTTCGTCGACATGCGCGGCTCAACCGAAATGGCGCAAAAGCGGTTGCCTTTCGATACCGTGTTCATCGTCAACCGCTTCCTGGCGGCGGTCTCGCAAGCAGTAATGGAGGCTGGTGGCCAGCCGAACCAGTATGTCGGCGACGGGCTTTTGGCTTTGTTCGGGCTCAATACCGATCGGGCGACGGCTTGCCGGCAGGCGCTCAATGCTGCCGCGATGGTTGCCGGCAATGTGGACCATCTGAACAAGATGTTCGCCGAAGCCGAGCGCAATCCAATCCGCTTCGGGATCGGCGTCCACGCAGGAGAGGTGATTACCGGCGACATCGGCTATCGCGATACGGTTGTATTCACGGCGCTGGGAGACACGGTCAACGTCACGGCGCGGCTGGAAGAGCTGACGAAGGAGCTCGAATGCCAGGTCGTTCTGTCGGACGAAGCGCTGAAAACCGCCGGGCTCGCGCCGAGCGGGCTGCCGTCGAGGGAGATCGTCATTCGCGGCCATGCCCGTCCCATGACCGTGCGCACCGTTGCAGATGCGGCGAGCCTGTCCGCTATTTTTGACACCGCGGTCGATGCGGCGCTTACCGAGCCGCAGGAACGGTTGGCCTCCGCCGGCGCCGCGTAAGGGTCCATACGCCTTGCGGCCCCGGTTGCTGAAGTCGCGGGCATTCTGATCGCCGTGAGCAGGGTCGGCCTCTCTTTCCGTCAGGAATAAAAACATCAAAGCAAGTGTCTTATAGCAAGCCGCATACGCCGCTCGCACCGCCGAGGTGACGTGGCCGGAATGAGGACTGACACTACGCGAGGCCACCGCTCCGCGCCGTTCGCCGCGGGATGCCAAACCAAGAGAGGGATGAAGAAATATGATCCGAACCGTCCTGGCAATGGCCGTTGCTGCCGTTGGCGTGACCGTGGCGATAGCCCAGTCGAATCCGGTGCAGCAGCGCAAGGCTCTGATGAAGACCAACGGGGAGCAAGAACGCATTGTGATCGACATGGTACAGGCCAAGCGGCCGTTCGATCTCGAAGACGCGAAGAAAGCACTCGCGACATTTGCCGAGGCAGGCGAGAAGGCACTGGCGCTATTTCCTGATGGGTCCAAGGACGGCGATACCGCGGCACTGCCCGCGGTTTGGGAGAACAAGGCCGACTTCACGGCGAGGTTCGCCAAGCTCGCGAGCGACTCGAAGGCGGCGATCGGCGCAATCAACGACCTCGACAGCCTCAAGGTTCAATTGACCGAAGTGCGCCAGAATTGCATCGGGTGCCATCGAACCTACCGCAAGCGGACGTCGTAATCGCTTGGCGCGAATCGCGATCAAGAGACGGCCTTTCGTTTTGCTGCCGCTCTGTCCGCCGGAACATTCGCCTTGATGCTGCGCAAGCTCGCAATGCTCGCGGTGATCGTCGCGGTGGTTGGGGCCGCTGCGCTTTGGGTGGTCACCATTCCCGCAACGATTCCGGCGGGCGCGCTTGTGCCCTACTCGCCCAATCTCGACAACGGCAAAACAATGTTCCATGCGGGTGGCTGCGCAACGTGCCATGCGACGCCGAACCACCAAGATAAGACGCAGCTCGGCGGCGGGCTCGGGCTCAAAACGCCGTTCGGAACGTTTTTTCCGCCGAACATCTCGCCTGACCGCGACGACGGCATCGGCGGCTGGAGCGAAGCGGACTTCGTCACCGCCATGTGGAAGGGAACCTCGCCCGGCGGCAGGCACTACTATCCGGTTTTCCCCTACACCTCCTACCAGCGCATGAAGATGGAGGACGCGCGCGATCTCTTCGCCTATCTCAAAACGCTGCCGCCGGTGAAAGGCAAGACGCGCGAGCACGAGCTCCCATTCTATCTCAACATCCGCCGCATGGTCGGAGGGTGGAAATTCCTGTTTCTGGACGGGGAGCCGTTCAAACCCGACCCGTCCAAGTCGGTGCAGCTCAATCGCGGCGCCTATCTGGTCAACGCAGCAGGCCATTGCGCCGAGTGCCATAGTACTCGCAATTTCCTGGGCGCCATCATCTCGAGCCAGCGCTTCGCCGGCGGTCCCGATCCGGAAGGCGGCGACGGTTGGGTACCCAACATCACACCGGTGGGAATCGGCGATTACTCGAAAAGCGACGTGGAGCACATCCTCGAAACCGGCGACTTACCCAACGGGGATACGATCGCCGGCCCCATGGCGGCGGTGGTGGACAACGTTTCGAAGCTTTCCCCCGAAGATCGCAGCGCTATCGCTGCCTACCTCAAATCGCTGCCGCCGGTCCAAGGCCCCAAGCATCCATAATGCGCCTTCCTGATTTGGGAGCGCGTCAGAATGCAAGGGTGCAACAAGGCAGGGGAAGCATAGCGAGTCCGCGGCGCTGACGTGCTGCAATCACACGCGATGATGCTCGAGGCAAATCGCACGGGATTTATTACGATGCTGCGGCAAGCGCGAGGGCGACGTCAAAACGCCTTGAAGGTGATGATGGTGCGCGTATCTTGGATGCCCGAGATCGTCTGCACCTTCTCGTTGACGAAATGGCCGATGTCGGTCTTCTCCTCGACGTAGAACTTCACCAGCAGGTCGTAATCTCCGGCGGTCGAATAGATCTCGGATGCGAGTTCGGCGTCGGCGAGCTTGTTCGCGACCTCGTAGGATTTGCCGAGTTGGCACTTGATCTGGACGAAGAAGGGGACCATGCGCGCCTCCGTGCGGCGCTCGGCCGCCCGGCGCAATCCAGCAAATACGCGTGCAGGAGGCAAGGGCCGACAGCTCATGGTATCTTCAGACGTGGGCGGGAATGTTCGTGGAATTGAGCGAAGCCATATTATGATGCGCGTTGACCTTCGCCTCTATGCACTGGTCGATCCCGAACGCGCCAACGGTCGCGACCTCGCGGTACTCGCGCGGCTCGCCGCGCAGGGCGGCGCGACGCTGGTGCAGCTGCGGGACAAGCACACCGACACGCGGCGCATGGTCGATCGCGCGCGGGCCATCAAGGCGGCATTGGCGCCGCTCGGCGTGCCGTTGCTGATCAATGATCGCATCGACGTTGCGCTCGCGTCGGGCGCCGACGGGGCGCATGTCGGGCAGGAGGACATGGCGGCCGAGGACGCGCGCCGGATTCTCGGCGCTGACGCGATCATCGGACTTTCGGTCAAGACCGCCGAGCAGGCCGAGGCGGCGCCGATCGAGCTTCTCGACTATGCCGGCATCGGCGGCGTGTTTGCGACCTCTTCGAAGGACAATCCAGACCCGCCGATCGGCCCCACTGGATTGAGCCGCATCGTGGGCGTGTTTCGTCGGCGCTCCCCCGAATTCCCGCTGTGCGCCATTGCCGGAATCGACGCCGGCAATGCCGGCGAGGTCATCGCTGCCGGCGCCGATGGCGTTGCCGTGATCTCGGCGCTCTCCCTCAAGGACGACCCGCGCGCCGCCGCCCGGCAACTGCGTGGTGTGGTGGACGACGCGCTCGCACAGCGGGGGCGAGCATGACGCCGATTGCGCTCACCATCGCCGGCTCGGATTCGGGCGGCGGCGCCGGCATCCAGGCCGATCTCAAAACATTCTCGGCGCTCGGCGTCTATGGCGCCTCGGTTATCACCGCACTGACCGCGCAGAACACGAAGGGGGTGAGCGCGATCCACAACGTGCCGGCGGACTTCGTCACCGCGCAAATGGATGCGGTTTTCTCCGACCTCGATATCGACGCGGTCAAGATCGGAATGGTATCTCAGCGCGCGGTCATCGAAGCGATTGCGGCGGGGCTTGAGCGGTGGCGGCAGAGCAAGGTGGTCGTCGATCCGGTCATGGTCGCAGCCTCGGGGGACAAGCTTCTCGCCGCGGACGCGGTCGATGTGCTCAAGCGTGCGCTCATCCCGCGGGCGCTCGTTATCACACCGAATCTGCCGGAAGCGGCGGCGCTGCTCGAGGCCCCGACCGCCCGCAACGAGGCGGAGATGCGTGAGCAAGGTGAGCGCTTGCTTGCGCTGGGGCCGCAGGCGGTTCTCATCAAAGGCGGTCACGGCAGCGACGCCGAGAGCGTCGATCTTCTGATCGGGCCCAACACATTCACCCGCCTCGCTGCCGACCGGATCGCGACGGAAAATACCCACGGCACCGGCTGCACGCTTTCCTCGGCAATCGCCGCCGGTCTCGCCAAGGGGCTTGGCCTGAGCGAGGCAGTGGGCGCCGCCAAGCGCTACGTGACGGATGCGCTTCTTGCCGGGGACCGCATCAAGATCGGGTCAGGTCGCGGCCCGACGCACCATTTCCACGCCTGGTGGTGAGGAACAGGCATCGACCTCGCGGCAGCGAATCTAGATCTTCGCCTTCACCACTTTCTGCCGCTGCTCGCCGAGCCCATCAATGCCCAGCGTGACCACATCGCCGGACTTGAGAAATTTCGGCTCCGGCTTCATGCCGAGCCCGACGCCGGGCGGCGTGCCAGTGAGGATGACGTCGCCCGGCTCCAGCACGAAGTACTGCGAGCAGCACCAGACGAGATGCCGGCAATCGAAAATCATGGTGTTGGTGTTGCCGCGCTGGCGCTTCTCGCCGTTGACGTCGAGCCACATGCTCAAGCGCTGCGGATCCCTGATCTCATCCTTGGTAACCAGCCACGGGCCCAGCGGGCCAAAACTCTCGGCGCTTTTGCCTTTGATCCATTGCCCGGTGCGCTCGAGCTGAAAGACCCGCTCGGATACGTCGTTCGCCAGGCAATAGCCGGCAACGACATCCAGCGCCTTGTCTTTCGACAAATAACGTGCGCGCTGCCCGATGACGATGGCAAGCTCGACCTCCCAATCGAGCTTGCTCGAATCCTTCGGTATGACCGTATTGTCGTTCGGCCCGCAGATGCAGGACGTCACCTTGTTGAAGATGATCGGCTCTTTCGGAACAGGCGCGCCGGTCTCGGCCGCGTGGTCGGAATAGTTGAGGCCGATGGCGATGAGATTGCCGACCCCGCCGACGCAGGGGCCGAGGCGCGGATTGCTGCGAACGAGCGGCAGCTTGTCGATCGCCGCCTTGCGAATCTTGGCGAGCCCTTTGGGAGAGAGCGCCTCGCCGGCGATATCCGGCACTACTTTCGAGAGGTCGCGGATGCGTCCTTTCGAATCGAGGATTCCAGGCTTTTCGCGGCCGCTTGGGCCGAAGCGGACGAGCTTCATGGATTCTCCTTGGGGATTTGAGGCCAGTTGGCGCCGGGAGGTACCAGGGCCGCCAATGATGCGTCGGGTCCTCCCGAGGGGCAAGGAAGCGGCGCATCCCATAACTGTGCCCCACAGACGTGTCGCGCCCTCTATAGCTGTTGCCTATGGGCAACAGATGCGCGGATATCGTCCAAGCACGCCCATTTACGCGGCGTTTTCGTTTGCAATGGGCGCTGTGCGCGGACAGATTAGCGTCATGCACCTAGTCCGCGCGCCTAGCTGCAAGCGACGCGGGTTCAGGGGCCGACACGATGGCAAGTCCTCTCCTCAGGGTCTTGCCGGGTTATCGGGTTTAATTGGGGGGTGCGACGGGGCCGGCTCAGCTGGCCTCGTTCGCGTTTGGGGCATGCCAAGGCAATAAGGGCTGCCACGCCATTCCGGCCCCGGACGAAGCCCGCACTCCCGGAATCACCGGGGTTGTCACAGCACTCCAGGATAGACCCCACCATCGATGAGCAGGCTCTGCCCGGTGATATAGCCGGCCTGCGCCGAGCACAAAAAGGCGCAAGCCGCGCCGAACTCGGCCGCCGTACCGAATCGCTTGGCCGGCACGCTCGCCATCCGCTCGGTTCTTGCCGCCTCGATCGAGATGCCCCGCTTCTTCGCAGTGATCGCCATGTTCGAGGCGAGTCGCTCGGTATCGAAAGCGCCGGGCAGAAGAAAGTTGATGGTTACATTGGAGGCGGCGACCGAGCGCGCGACGCCGGCGAGAAACGCCGTCAAACCCGCGCGTGCGCCAGAGGAGAGATCGAGCCCAGACAGCGGCATCTTCACCGATCCCGACGTGATGTTGACAATGCGGCCGAATTTCTTGGCGCACATGGAGTCGATGACCTTCTGCGTGAGCTCGATCGCGACCACCATATTGGCGATGACGCCGTCGATCATCTGCGCCCGCGTGAGTTCGCGAAAATCTCGGAATGGCGGACCGGCGTTGTTGTTCACCAGAATGTCAGGCTCCGGGCAAGCACTCAGCAGCGCGGCTTGTCCGGCGGGCGTAGCGACGTCGGCCAATACGGCGCTCACTTTGGCGCCGGTCGATTTCCGCAGCTCGGCCGCTGTGGCCTCGAGCGCTTTGCTGTCGCGCCCGTTGACGATGACCTCGCAGCCGGCTTGAGCGAGCGCAAGGGCGCAGCCGCGCCCGAGCCCGCGGCTCGAGGCACAGACGATGGCCTTACGGCCGGAAATTCCGAGATCCATGGGTCGGTCCGAATGCTAGGGGAGAATATGATGGCGATTGTACACGTCCGCACCCGCATAATTCCATACGGCTGCCCGCGCTGTGCCGTGGGACATTGAACCAGAAGATCGGCCCGCTCGAGCAAATCGCCGGTGAGGAGGCGACGCACGGTAGGATCGAGGAATTTGCATCTTGATCGCGCCAGAGCGCCCTTGCCGGTCAGGGCCTCGCGGCGTTACCGTTCCTTGCGATGCAACCATCAGCCGATCGGGCGCTACCAACCGCCGCCGATGTCGATGCGGCCGCGCGGCGGCTTGCCGGCGTTGCCTTGCGCACGCCGCTATTGACGTCGCCGGTGCTTGATGCGCTCACCGGCGCGCGCGTGTTTCTCAAGGCGGAGACGCTGCAGCGCACCGGCTCGTTCAAGTTCCGCGGCGCCTACAACAAGCTCTCCTCCATTCCGCAGAATGAGCGCGCGGGTGGCGTGGTGGCCTTTTCCTCGGGAAATCATGCGCAGGGCGTCGCTGCGGCTGCGCAGCTTCTTGGCATGCCGGCCGTCATCGTCATGCCATCCGATGCGCCGCGCCCCAAGCGTGAGCGCACCGCCGCGCTGGGCGCGGAAGTGGTACTCTACGACCGCGCACGGGAAGACCGAGCGGCTATCGCCGGCGAGATCGCCGAGAAACGCAACGCCGCGTTGGTACCACCTTATGACGATCCGCTGATTATCGCCGGACAAGGGACGGCGGGGCGCGAGATTGTCGAGGATCTGGCAGCCCAGGGTCTGGTGCCCGATGTTATTGCGGTGACGGCGTCGGGCGGTGGGCTGACTGCCGGTATCGCGCTTGCGGTGAAAGCCCGCATGCCGCGGGCCCGCCTTTATACCGCGGAGCCCGAGGGCTTCGATGATCATGCGCGTTCGTTCAAGAGCGGACGGCGGGAAAAGAATGCGGCGCTCACGGGCACTATCTGCGATGCGCTGATGGCGCAGACGCCCGGCGAGCTGACCTTTGCCATTAACCGCGAACTGGTGGCTGCCGGCGCGGCTGTCAGCGATGAGGAAGTCGCCACGGCTGTCGCATTTGCCTTCCGCGAGCTCAAGCTGGTCGTGGAACCCGGCGGCGCGGCTGCGCTTGCCGCGCTCATATCGGGCAAGATCGACGTGAAGGGCAAGATCGCGGTCGCAGTCCTCTCCGGCGGCAACGTCGATCCGGACCTGTTCTATCGCCTCGTGGCCTGACGGCGCGGGCCTGGCGGCGAGCTAGCGCGTGTTCCGCCCATATCAGTCACACTAATGGCATAGGCGAGCGTGCTGCCGGCCATGCACCGCTACATCGAGGCTGCCAAAGACGTAAGGTGACGAGCGTGGGCCTGACGAGAGACTGATTTCAACCCGATCGGCACACGTTCTATAAGCTTCTGTGCTGTCGTCGGTCCTGCATCCCTCCTTTGCGTTGCGGCTTGCGATCTTCTACGCCGCGCTGTTCGCCGCGCTTGGCGTGCAAGTGCCGTTCTTGCCGCTTTGGCTCGCGGCCAAGGGGCTCGATGCAAGCACCATCGGAATGGTGCTCTCCGTTCCAATGCTTATGCGTCTGCTCGCAATTCCGCTTGCGACGCGCATCGCCGATCGCCACGACGCGCTGCGCGCGATCATCGCGATCGCCTCGGCGCTGGCAATGCTCGGTTATGGCGCGATGGGATTGGCGCAGGGAGCTCTCGCCGTCATCACTGCGTTTGCACTGGCCTCCATCTTTTACACGCCACTCATGCCGCTGGCCGATGCCTATGCGCTACGCGGGCTGGGTGCGCTCGGGCGCGCTTACGGTCCGGTGCGACTCTGGGGCTCCGCCGCCTTCATCGTCGGCAGCTTCGCAGGCGGCCTTGTACTCGACGTTGTCCCCGCACGTGACCTGATCTGGCTCGTCGCCGCTGCGCTGGTCATGACCGCGTCGGCCGCCTGCACGCTGTCGCCGCTCGCCCCGCGCGAAACCAGCACGGCGAAGCCCTTGCGATCCGCGCGGGACCTGTTGCGCGATCCCGCATTGCTCGCCGCAATGGCCGCGGCAAGTCTCATTCAGGCGAGTCACGCGATTTATTACGGGTTTTCCACGCTCGACTGGGCGGCGGCGGGGCTCGACGGCAGTGCGATCGGAGCGCTCTGGGCGCTCGGCGTCGTCGCCGAGATCGTGCTGTTCGCGATGTCGGGGCGCCTGCCGGTCGCGCCCACGACACTCATCCTATTCGGGGCCGCGGGCGCGGCTGTTCGCTGGGGCGCCATGGCGTTCGATCCGCCGGCCGTCTTGCTTGCTCCTTTGCAGTGTCTGCATGGGCTGTCATTTGGTGCGACGCACCTCGGGGCACTGGGGTTCATCGCGCGCACCGCACCCGCCGAAGCCAGCGCGACCGCTCAGGGCTACCTAGCCGTGGCGCTGGGTCTCGCGATGGCGGCGGCGATGGGAGTTTCCGGCGTGCTCTATGCGCGCTGGGGCAGCTTCGCTTACGTCACCATGGCTCTCTTGGCTGCTGCCGGCGGCGTGTTTGCTTTGGCCGCCCGCAGGCTCACGGGCGGCACATAGCTCCATAGCTCGTTATCGGGACAGCGGACCTCACTCGCAGGTATTGTACATCGCAGTGAGCTCGCGCCCGCTCAGATATTTCATGTGGGGAGAGAGGCCCCCGCGCCGAGCGATCCAGCTGCGGACCTGCTCGGGATAAATATCCATCAACAGTCGCGTCGCCTCGCGGCTCGTCACCTGCTGGCCGTTGCCGCCGGGATGCCATGCTGCGTGGAAGCCGAGCCGCGCGCGCGGCGTAACGCAGATGCGCTCGCGCGGGATCACGCCGAGCAGCATAGTGCATGCCGACAGGCAAGGCCCATCGATGACGACCCGCTCGCCCGAGCCCCGCAACGCGACCAGGTTCTCGAGATAAGGTCCGATTTGGCCCCCGGAATCCGCTCTGATACGCACCGTCGCCTGCGCAGTCGACAGCGTCAGCGCCGCCGCAACGGCGCCGGCCAGAACAGCAATTTTCATGATTAGCCCTCTCCGTGCTCCGGCGCCGGCCCGGCGAAGGGTGGCGCCGCCCTCATCCCAATCCTTTAAATCAAATGTGGGCTAAATGTGAACGGCCGCCCCAGCTTGCCTTACATGGTTACCCGCGAAATCTGGGGATTTCCGTTATCCCCATAGCGCCGGCACCGCCGGATGGACCCGGCTATCCTCGTAACGCAGCCCATCAGGCCGGTCGCGCGCGAGCAGCAGTGGACCATCGAGATCGACCACGCGCGCGCGTTGTGCAAGCAGCATGGCCGGCGCCATGGCCAGCGAGGTCGCGACCATGCAGCCGACCATCAGCGTCAAGCCGAGCCGCTCGGCTTCGCGCGCCATGGCGAACGCCTCGGTCAAGCCGCCGGCCTTGTCGAGCTTGATGTTGACGGCATCGTATTTTCCGACGAGCGCGCGGAGTGACGCGCTCGCATGCGCGCTCTCGTCCGCGCAGATCGGGAGCGGGTGGGCGATGTGCGCGAGTGCGTCGTCGTGCTCCGCCGGCAGCGGCTGCTCGATGAGCGTCACTGCGGCCTCTGCGCAAGCGGCGAGGTTTGTGGCGAGATCGCTCTCTCTCCAGCCCTCGTTGGCATCGACGATCAACTCCGCGCGAGGGGCGGCGCGTCGTACCGCGGCAATCCGCGCGGGATCGCCGGGCGCGCCGAGCTTGATCTTGAGCAGCGCGCGCTCGCCCGCCGCGGCAGCGGCGCGCGCCATGGCGTCCGGCGTGGCGAGCGAGATCGTGTAGGCGGTGGTGACCGGCTGGGGCGCGTGCATGCCGAGCAGCTCGTGGACGGGTCGTCCGGCAGACTTCGCTTCGAGGTCCCAGAACGCGCAGTCGAGCGCGTTGCGCGCCGCGCCCGGCACCATGGCAGACTGCAGCCGCTCGCGATCAAGCCCGCGGCCGATCTCCGCACGCATCGCCTCGATCGCCGCTGTCACGCCGTCGACCGTCTCGCCGTAACGCGCGTAGGGCACGCATTCGCCGCGTCCGCGATGGGTGCCGTCGGCGAGCTCGGCCACCACGACCACGGCTTCGGTCTTGGCGCCGCGGCTGATGGAGAAGGTGCCGGCAATCGGCCAGCGTTCCACGCGCGCGGACAGGGCGAGGCGGTTCATGGGTGGTGCATCATACGTAATCACATGGATCGAGCGGCGGCCGCCACAACCGCGGCTGGCGCTGATTTCAGTCCTGGCGAACATGCGCTAAAAGCAAGCGGCCATGGAACAGCAATCGCAAGCGATCTCGGACGTGAGGGGCACGAGGCGGCGCGCATCTCAGCGGGCGGTTTGTGCGCTTCTCGCATGTTGCACCGTCGTGGGTCTCAGCCCGACGCGTGCCCTCGCGCAAACCGAGGAGGCCCCCGCGATCTATACGTACGCGGGCGCCGATCGCGGAGAGCGCCTGATCGCCAAGGCGCGCGAGGAGGGCTCGCTTACGCTCTACACCTCCATAGCAACAACGGAATCGGCCCCGCTTGCGCGCGCCTTCGAGAGCAAATACGGCGTCAAGGTGCAGCTCTGGCGCGCGCTGAGCGAGAACGTGGTGCAGCGCGCGCTTACCGAGTCGCGCGGTGGCCGGCACGGCATGGACGTGGTCGAGACCAACGCGCCCGAGGTCGAGGCGCTCGCACGCGAGGCGACGGTCGCGCCGTTTCACAGCCCCTACCTCGCCGATCTACCGGCTTGGGCGATCCCGCCGCACCGGCGCTGGTTTGCCGACCGCGCGAATCTCTGGGTCGTGGGCTACAACACGGGCAAGGTCAGGCCCGAGGAGCTGCCTGCCACGCTCGAGGGTTTCGGCGATCCGCGTTGGAACGGGCGCCTCGCGCTTGAGGCGACCGACAGCGACTGGATGTACGGCGTCGTCAATTTCATGGGCGAGGAGCGCGGTCTCGCGTTCTTCCGCAAGCTTGCGGGACTCAAGCCCGAGATGCGCAAGGGACACATCCTGGTGGCCCAGCTGGTGGCCGCCGGGGAATTGCCGGTGTGTCTGACGATCTACAGCGGCAACGCCGACTCCATCAAGGCGAAGGGAGGACCGATCGATTGGGCCGCGGTCGAGCCGCTGGTCGGTCGCCCCCAGGCAATCGCATTGGCGAAGAATGCGGCGCATCCCCACGCCGCGCTGCTCTTTGCCGACTTCATGCTCTCGCCCGAGGGACAAAAACTGCTCGCCGACCTGGGCCGCATTCCCTCGAGCCGCACCCAGAGGACGCTCCTTGATCAGTACCGGCACGTGATGGTCGACCCGGTCAAATGGCTCAACGAGGCACCGAAATGGCAGCAGGTGTGGACCGAGCTGTTCTTGAAGTGATCAGTCACAACAAGATGCGTACACCAGCAGGATCTATTTTCCCGTTTGAATCTGAGAGCAATGGATGACGAATGTGGCCAGGGGCCTCCCGTCCCTATCACATTGGTTGTGGCACATGCCGCCGACCGCAATTTCAATGCCCGTTAGCGCCATCCCCCTGCTGACAGTCCGCCTTCCAGATCGCCGCGTTTTGGTCGCCCGATCCGCCGTCTGCCAGAACGCGGACCGTATTGCCCGTCGTGATCTCTTGAGCGTAGGCGCTGCTTGAAAGCAGCGCCAAAAATCCCACCAACACCAGCTTGTGCATGGCCGCCTCCTTTCTGGACGCAGTTGCCAGTGGAAACCGCAATAGCATGCGCGGTCGCGCGGTGCAGTGAATCGAGGGCGGCGATGAAAGCGCAAGCCAGTGGAACTCAACGGAGAACGCCCGGCGTGGTCGTCTTCACCTCCCGCCCAAACAAAGCGGGCGCGCTCCTCGCGCGCCCGCGTCTTGAGAGCCTTCGCTCCGATCAGTCAAACCGCCCGGCGGCGTGGGCGAGCATGGTGTAGACCTTGCCGGTTTCCGAGGTGAGATAGGTTCGCGTCAGCATCTGCCCGCGGTCCTCGCGCGAGACCTCCTCCAACAGACGCTCGAACTCGCCGACATAGCGATCGACGGCATGTTTGAATTCGCCGTCGCCCCGATAGCGCTTGCGGATTTCCTCGAACGCCTTTTGCCCTTGCATAGTGTAAAGCTGGCGCGTGAAAACGTTGCGTTCGCCGCGTTTGTAGCGATCCCACAGCTCGGCGGCGGCATCGTGGTCGATCATGCGCGCGATATCGACGGCAAGCGAGTCCAGCGATTCCATGCTGTGGCGCTCGGGACGCTCGGGCGGACTTGCGCGCGCGGCAGGCGCCTCGCGCGCGGGCGCTTCGGCCTCGTGCGAGGCGCGCGTGAGCAGCTCGGATAACCAGCCGGCGCGCCCGCCGCCGGCCGCTTGGGCGGGGCTCAGCGTAGGCGCCTCGGCCCGACGCGGGGGCATCGCTGGCGCAACCATGCCGGTGATGTCGGAGGGGGCGCGGGCCGGCTCTCCCCGCGGATTGCCGTTCGCGCGCGCCGGCTCCTCGCGCGCGGTGCTGCGACGGGAGGCGAGCTCGAGCGGTTCCATCCGCAGCGCGCCGGGCTCGACCACGTCGAGCTCCCGGTTGTGGCGCGCCACGATGCGGTTGAGCTCGGCCAAGGCCTCGATCTGATCGACGATGACACGCCGCATGTGCGAAGCGGTGTCCGCCGTCTCCTGCGGCAGCTCGAGGATGCCCTTGCGCAACTCAGCGCGCGTCGTTTCGAGCTCGCGGCGCATGTCGGCGCTCATCTGCTTCAACTCGTCCAGAACCTCGGCGAAGCGCTGCGCCGCCTGCGACAGCATGACGTGCGACTCCTCGCTCGCCTGCTCGTAGATGCTGTGCATGGCCTCGCTCAGGCGCGACCGCTCCTCCTCGGTGCCGCTGCGGATTGCCTCGAAATTCTCCCTGATCGCTTCGACGCCGCTGGTCGCCGAGTCCGCAGTCAGCCGCGCGATTTCGCGCGCCCGTTCGCCCGCGCCTTCGAACGACTGATCGAGCACACCGGCAAAGCGGGTAAGCCGCTCTTCGAGATCAGCGGCTTTGCTGTCGAGGGTGGTCATCAACTGCTCCAGCGCGGTGCCGCGCTCGGTGAGCGCGCTCTGGGTCTGCCGGTTGCTGCCATCGATCAACGCCACCGCATCTGCCAGCGAGTGGGCGTGCACGTCGAAGTGGCCGGCAAGCCGGCTCAGATCGTCGAGCGTCTTCGCCGACATTTCCTTGAAGCTCGCAATGTTGCGCTCCACGTCGCTGTTGGCGGTGCCGGCCTTCTGCGCGACGTCGTTCATTGCCGCGACGAAATCGGCCACCCGCGCAACCAGCGTGCTCTCGATGCCGCTCATGTTCTCGTGCGCGCCGCTCAGGACCTCCTGCAGGAGAATGTTGGCCTCGCGCAGGCGCTCGTAGAGCGCATTCGCATCGGAATGCAGCATGTTGTGCGTCTCTTTGATCTCGGTGACAGCGACCGATGCCGTCTGCTTGGATTGCTCCACCGCGCCATGAGTCGTGTCCTGCAGCTCCTTGAGCGTGCGGCCGATGGTCTTGGCCGCGCTTTCGGTCGCCATCTCCGCGCTTTCGCGCAACTCCTTGATCGCACGATTGACCGCTTCGCTGGTCGTCTGGGTGGCGGCGATGTGGCTCGTCTGCAGGTCCTTGAGCGACTGATTGACCGCACCGGTCGCGGTATCGCTCGCCTGGCTGATCAGGCGCGCGATCTGTTCGCTGTTGTCCGTCATCGTCTGGGTGAAGTTGAAGCCCTTGGCCTCGATCGCCTTGACGGCCTGATCGGTCACGCGGCCCACTTCGCTCACGAATTCCTCGCTCTTGCGGGTGAGCGCGGCCAACAGACCACTCGACTTCTCGTCGACTACTCGCGTCATCTCGGCGGCACGCTGGCCGACCGTGGTCGAAATCTCTTCCGCCTTGCCGACGAAGTTGCGCGCCACCTCGGCGCTTACGGAAAGCAGCGTGCGTTCCACTTCACCGGCATTCTGCTTGAGAACATTGCTGACGCCAGTCGACATGCCGCTGATCATGCGCTCGGCGTCGTGCGCGCTCGCGCGGATCGCGTTTGTAGTATTGGCCGCGAGCTGCGTGAGCGACCGCTCCGCCTCGCCGCTGTTGGTCTTGACCGCCTCGGCGAGCTCACGGATCCGTCCATTAAGCGCACTGGAGGCTGAGGCCGAAAGATTACTGAGCGAGCGCTCCGCCTCGTCGGCGGCTGCCCTTACGCTTGTGCTGAGTTGCTCCGCTCGCGCGCCAATCGCCTCCACCGCGGTTGCAGTCAACTTGTCGATCGCCTGCGCGGCATCGCCGGCATTTGCTCTCATCGTGCTGCTCAGATGCTCGGTACGGGCGGCGAGCAGCTCGGCGGCCGATTGGCTGCGGGTCTCGATCTCCCTAGTCAAGGTGTCGGTGCGCTCGCTGAGCAATTCGGCAGCTGCTTGACTGCGGCTGTCAATGTCCTTGGTGAAGCTGTCGCTGCGGGCGGCGATTAAGTCGGCAGCCGCTTGGCTGCGGCTCTCAATCTCCTTGCTGAAAGTCTCAGTGCGCGCGGCGAGCAAGTCGGCAGCTGCCTGGCTGCGCACCTCGATTTCCCTGCTCATGCCCTCGGCGCGGCCGCTCAGCAGGTTCTCGAACCGGCTGATGCGCGTATCAAGATTGTCGGCGACTTCCGTCGCCTTGGTGCCCAGCGTCCTGTCCACGTCCTCGATCTTGGCGCTGATAGTCTCAGCGAGCTGGGCGCCGCGTGCGTTGATGACGCCGGTGACATCGCCAATGCGCTTGTCGAGTGCGCCGATCACTTCCTTGCCGCTTTCGCCCATGCGCTTGGCGACCTCTGCTACCCGCGCGGAAAGCGCCTCGCCGAGGCTCTGCGTGCGGCCATCGAGAGCATCGCGGAAACGATTGAATTGCTGGTCCAGGCTCGCCGTGATCTCGGCCGACTTGACCGTGACGCGGGTATCGAAATTGTCCAAGTATTCGCGCATCGCGCTGGAGATGTCCTGCGTGCGCTCGCCGAGACGTTCGACCATCTCGCCGCCATAGGTCTTCACGGTGCGGTCGAACTCGGCCAAATGCCGAGTAATGAGATTGCCC
>WNEP01000725.1_pt1 | contig 16883 bp, 14 predicted proteins | sample 5399961 | NCBI WGS metagenome assembly WNEP01 (sample SAMN13153329, study PRJNA577476) | soil metagenome | isolation source: 20 cm grassland meadow soil pre-rain plot 5 | place: USA:California | collected 2015-09-08 | reverse complement strand
GGCCGTGTACGGCAGGATGATCTTGACCGGCTTGTCGGGATAGGTGGACTGAGCGCGGACGGAGCGGGTGAAAGCCATGGCGAGTCCCGCGGCCGTCCCTTCAGATAACAGGCGTCGCCTCGTGATCATGTTGGAACGCATTCAGGTGAAGTGGACTAAGCGCGGGCCGCGAACTCGGTCTCTACCCTCTCCGTTCTCGGGTGGGCTGCGCCATATGAGCGCCGAGCCATCGAATATTGTGCTTCGCGCTTCACGCGCTGTTGGGTCCCGGGTCTCGTTCCGCTCGCGCAAGAGCGCTCGCTGCACTCGCCCGGGACACGAGGATTGCGTGTCCCGGACGAGCGACCCCGGACGCACTGCGCACGAGCACGACCGATCCCTCCACCGTCATGCGCGGGCTTGACCCGCGCATCCATCTGCTTCGCAAAAACTTTTTAGAAGTGAGATGGATTGCCGGGTCAAGCCCGGCAATGACGATCTGTAGCGCAGCAACAGCCGTTCCCCGCATCACGGCTCGGGTGCGAATTTGAGCCGGCCGATCGGCTTGAGCGTCTTGGCGTCGAAGGTTCGGATCTCGATCGCGCCGCCAACGTCGAGCGTCACGACGATGCGGTCCTCGGCCAGCGCGGTCGCAACCACGCGCGCGCCCTTCGGCAACAGCGCGGTGACCTCGGCCGGCGCGCTTCCCTCGGCCTTGAAAACGCGATAGCCGATGACGCCGATCACCGCCGCGATCGCGAGCACTGTGGTGGCGGCCGAGATCAGCATCAGCCAGCGCACCTTGGCGAGCATGCGCGCGGCCGCCGGATCGAGTGGCGCTTCATCCTGCGCCGACGGATTGCTCATGGCCTTGACGCAGCGCCGCAGCAAACTGGTGGTCGCCGCCGAGGAGGCCGGCGAGCGGCTCGACCGCGTGCTGGCGCGGCGCGTGGCCGAGCTGTCGCGCTCGCGCCACAAGGCGCTGATTCTCGCGGGTCGCGTCGCGATCGACGGCGCCACGATCCGCGATCCCGGCCATCGCGTCAACGCCGGCGCCACGATCGCGCTCGAGCTTCCGCCCGCCGCCGACGCCACGATGGCGCCGGAAAACATTGCGCTCAACATCGTGTTCGAGGACGCCGAGCTCATCGTCGTCGACAAGCCGGCGGGGCTCGTCGTGCATCCCGCCGCCGGCAACTGGAGCGGCACCTTGGCGAACGCGCTGCTTGCCCATTGCGGGGAAAGCCTCTCCGGCGTCGGCGGCGTCAAGCGCCCCGGCATCGTGCATCGGCTCGACAAGGATACGAGCGGCCTCATCGTGGCGGCCAAGTCCGACCGCGCACACCGCGCGCTGAGCCGCCAGTTCGCAGGCGGCTCCCGCGGCAAGGCGCTGCGCCGCGCCTATCTCGCCTTCGTCTGGGGCGTGCCGGAGCGCCCGCGCGGCACCATCGACAAGCCGATCGGCCGCCACCCGCACGCGCGCGAGAAGATGGCGGTGCGCGCCGGCGGCCGCGCCGCGGTCACGCATTGGGAGGTGCTCGAGCGCTATGGCGGCCGCGACGGCGCGCCGGTCGCGAGCCTCATTGCCTGCCGGCTCGAGAGCGGGCGCACGCACCAGATCCGCGTCCACCTGGCCGCGATCGGACATCCCCTCCTTGGCGACGAGGTCTACGGCGGCGGGTTCAAGACGAAAGCGAATCAGCTGGGCGACGAGGCAAAAGCGGCGCTCGAAGCCCTTGGCAGACAGGCACTTCATGCCTATCTATTGGCTGTCGAACACCCATCGCAGGGCACGAATCTGGAGTTCCGCTCGGAACTGCCGGACGATCTGTTACGTTTACGCCATAGTCTCGGTGCGCAGGGCGCAACGGCCTGAGGCAGAAGACCGGGCCGGATCAAGGACTTAGGTGTACACGAAGGGGTCACGGCGACGTGACGCCGAGTTAACTGTCCTTCGTACCCCTTGTCCTGTAATGTTGCACCCGCGATCACGTCTTCGCGGTCGCAGCATGACGAGCATCGCCGGCTCGGGGAGCGGCGGTGCGATCCGCCTGCCGGTGCACCGGGGGCAAACTTTGGAGGGCGCCTGTTATGGCCCGTACTGCGGCATTGCCGATTCTAACGGCCGAAAACGGCCTAACCCGCTATCTCGAAGAGATCCGGCGGTTCCCGATGCTGGAACCGCAGGACGAATTCATTTTGGCCAAGCGCTGGCGCGAGCACGGCGATCGTGATGCAGCGCACAAACTGGTCACCAGCCATTTGCGCCTGGTGGCGAAAATCGCCATGGGCTACCGCGGCTACGGCCTGCCCATTTCCGAGGTGATTTCCGAGGGCAATGTCGGGCTGATGCAGGCGGTCAAGCGCTTTGAGCCGGACAAAGGCTTCCGGCTCGCCACCTACGCCATGTGGTGGATCAAGGCGGCGATCCAGGAATACATCCTGCGCTCGTGGTCGCTGGTGAAGATGGGCACCACCGCCAATCAGAAGAAGCTCTTTTTCAACCTGCGCAAGGCCAAGAGCAAGATTTCTGCGCTCGAAGAGGGCGACTTGCGCCCCGACCAGGTCAAGCTCATCGCCAAACGGCTGGGCGTGACCGAGCAGGACGTCATCGACATGAACCGCCGGCTCGGCGGCGACGTGTCGCTCAACGCCCCGATCCGCGAGGACGGCGATTCCGGCGAATGGCAGGATTGGCTGGTCGACGAGGTCTCCGATCAGGAGGACCGGCTGGTCGCCGACCAGGAATCGGACAACCGCAAGAAGGCGCTCGGCGAAGCGCTCACGGTACTCAACGACCGCGAGCGGCGCATCTTCGAGGCGCGCCGGCTCGCCGACGATCCGATCACGCTCGAGGATCTGGCCGCCGAGTTCGGCGTCTCGCGCGAGCGCGTGCGGCAGATCGAGGTGCGCGCCTTCGAGAAGGTGCAGCGGGCGGTAAAGACCCGCATCGCTGCGATCGAGACCCGCCCGAGCGCGCCCGCGCTCCACGCGCATTAAGGTCGCGGCCTCGCCCCGCAATAAGCGGTTCTGTTACGTAGGGCGCAATAAGCGAAGCGCATTGCGCCATTCGCCTCGATACTGCGTTCGTTTGCACGCCCGCGCCGCACACTGGGTGCGAGTCAGACCGAGCTCGCCGTAACACCAACGGCGCAACGGCACGATGCGCTGGCGCAATGCGCTTCGCTTATTGCGCCCTACGCCGCTACAGCGCCGTAGGGTGGGCAAAATCGCTGCCGCATCCTTGCCGCGTGGGCATGGCGCGCGCACGATTTTGCCCACGCGGACAGGTCGAGCGATGCGCGCCTTGCCCACCCTACGCCCGCTCAGGTGAGGGCGGCCGCTACTGCTTCCAGGCTTTAAAGGCGTCGGCGAAGACGCGCTCGCCGGGCGTGCCTTTTTCCAAAGCGAGGATGGCGCGGCGGTTGTTGTTGTACACGACCGGGATGTCGAACCAGCTGCGCTCCTTGAGCATTTGCAGATTGCGATCCTTGTCGGCGTCGACGTTGGAGAGGCCGATGAGATAGAAGCCGGGCGTCACCTTCACCGCGAGGCCGGCGAGCGGCACGCCGCGCGTCTGCTCGGCTTGCTTCATCAGGATGCCGGGAACATTGGAGATGCCGCCCGAGGGGAAATCCGCCGGCACCTTGAACATGATCTCCACCGTATGCGTGGCAGGCAGCCCCTTGTCGGTGTTGCGGCGGAGCGACCAGGTCATCGCCAGCTTGCGCTCCGGCACCTCGACGTCGGCGCGGATGGCAAGCTCGGCCGGCTGTCCGGGACCGGGCGTCACGGTCTCGGTGCGCCAGATCGCCGAACCGACGAAGCGCTTGCCGTTGGGATCGGCGGGATCCTCTTCGTAGAGCACGACCTTCTGCGCCGCCGACACGCCCGCTTGCGTGGACGGCGCGGGCGTCGCCGGCGTCTGCGGGCTGCCCGGCTCGATGCGGTCGGTGATTTTCGGGCGCGCTGCGGCGGGCGGCTGCCCCTCGCGCGCCACCTCGGTCGTCGCCGGTGCGCGGAAGGAGCGGTAGAGCGTGACCATGTTCGGCCACTGCCAGACGCCGACGCCGGCGAGCACGACAACGGCCAGCGCCGCGGCCAGCGGCTTGATCAGCCTGGCATAGGAGCGGCGCGGCGCGACCTCCTCATCCGACTCGTCGTATTCGTACGCGTACTCCTCGTCGACCGCTTCGCCTGGCGCATGCCGGCCGTGGAGCGGCGGACGCGAATCGTCAACCGCGTACGGCGACTCCAGCATCGGTTCGGAGAATTGCTCGCCTCGAGCCTCCTCCTCGTGCGGCTCGAACCCCCGCTGCTGTTCTGGCTCGGGCAGCGCGAAGCGCCGCGGTGCAGACTCCGCGCGCTCTGCGCGCTGGGGTGCGCGCTCAAAACGGGGCGGCGGCGGGAACACGTCCTCGTCCGCCTGCTCCGAGGTCTCTGCCCGCACGGGTGCGGCCGGCGCACTGGCCGGCTCACTTGCTTTGGCGCGATCCTTGCGTATCCAGTCGAACAGCGAGCGGCGCTCTCCCGCCTCGCGGCGCGCGGCGTCGCCCATGGGCATCGGCTGCGGCTGCGCCGGGAAGGGCCGGTCGAAGATCGAATCAGAATCCTCCGCATCGGGCATGCTGGGCGGCGGTGGCGCCCGGCGCGGCGCCTCAGGCTCATACGCAGGCGTTGCGGACTCATACGCAGGCGCTGCGGGCGCATAGGCAGGCGCTGCGGGCTCGCGCGCAAGCGCTGCGGGCGGATGGATGTAGCGCTCCCTCTCCTGCGCCGGCGCAGGTTCGGCCGGGCGGGTCTCGGCGGGACGTGCTTTGGGCGGCGCCTCCCATTGCTTGGATTGGCGCAGCCTGGCCGCCGACATCTGGCGCGTGGCCTCCACGAACTGCCGGGCCGATTCCGCCTCCACCTTGCGGACCGATTCCTCGAGCGCGAGGCGCTCGCGCGTAATGTCGGATTCATCGAGCAGCGGCGTCACCCCGCGCAGCTGCGCGAGCAAGGCCGCGCGCGCGCGGTCGTAGATGACGCGGCGGTTCTCGCCGTTGTTCTTTTCAAGCGCGCCGACCGCGCGGGAGATGAGAGGATAATAGTCGGCCATGGGAGTACTCGCCTTGTGCTCGGCTTCTAAGCCTCGAACGGGTTTTGCATCAGGATCGTGTCCTCGCGCTCGGGACTGGTCGACAGGAGCGTGACCGGGCAGCCGACCAGTTCCTCGATGCGGCGCACGTATTTGATCGCCTGCGCCGGCAACTGCGCCCAGGACCGCGCGCGGGCGGTCTCGGCCTGCCAGCCCTCGACGGTCTCGTAGATCGGCTCGACCTTGGCCTGGGCATGCTCGCTCGCCGGAAGGTAGTCGATCTCCCGACCATCGAGGCGGTATCCCACACAAACCTTAAGGTCTCTCAAACCATCCAGGATGTCGAGCTTGGTCAGCGCCAAGCCGTTGATCCCGCCGGTGCGCACCGTCTGGCGCACGAGCACGGCATCGAACCAGCCGCAGCGCCGCGGCCGTCCGGTGACGGTGCCGAATTCGCGTCCGCGCTCCCCGATCAGGCGGCCGATCTCGTTCTTCTGCTCGGTCGGGAACGGACCTTCGCCCACGCGCGTGGTGTAGGCCTTGCAGATGCCGAGCACGTAGCCGATCGCCGCCGGCCCGAGCCCCGAGCCGGTCGCCGCTTGGGCGGCCACCGTGTTGGAGGAGGTCACGAACGGATAGGTGCCGTGGTCGATATCGAGCAGTGCGCCCTGCGCCCCTTCGAACAGGATCCGCTTGCCCTCGCGGCGCTTCTGGTCGAGCAGCGACCACACCGAATCGACGTAAGGCAAGACGCGCGGCGCGACGCTCTCGAGCTGCTCGCGCACGGCGCCGACGCCGATCTCTTTGAGCCCGAGGCCGCGCCGCAAGGCGTTGTGGTGGGCCAAGAGGCGCTCGATCTTGCGCCCGAGCGCCGGCGGATCGGCGAGATCCATGACGCGGATCGCGCGCCGGCCGACCTTGTCCTCATAGGCCGGGCCGATCCCGCGCCGGGTGGTGCCCACGCGCGTGAGCGTGCCTTCGGATTCGCGGATCGTGTCGAGCTCCTGGTGCAGCGGCAGGATCAGCGTCGCATTCTCGGCGATGCGCAGCGTGTCGGGTGTGACGTGGACGCCCTGCCCCTCGAGGCGGTCGATCTCCTCAAGCAGCGCACGCGGATCGATCACGACACCGTTGCCGATCACAGACAGCTTCCCCGGCCGCACGACGCCCGACGGCAGCAGCGACAGCTTGTAGGTGGTTCCGTCGATGACCAGCGTATGACCTGCATTATGTCCCCCCTGAAACCGGACGACGATGTCGGCTTGCTCGGACAGCCAGTCGACGATTTTGCCTTTCCCCTCGTCCCCCCACTGGGACCCAACCACGACCACATTGGCCATGAGGCGGCTTTCCTCCGCGTCGGCGCCGTCCGGAATTATCTCGCGGCGACAATGGTTTGCCCGGCACTTTCCCCCTCACAGGATAGGGCACCCTGCCAGGCACGCCGGCGCGGCCGCGACGGTGCGTCCCGTCCGCAGCCCAACTGCCTGATTTTTCGGGTCTTATTTCACCCCTTGCCGTCGCCGCGCTCAGCACAGCGGAAGATTTGGCTCTCTCCAAGGCAATCTCGCGGCAACTTCGCGGCGGCGGCGATTCTGGTCCGCGCCCTCTCCGGCTTGCCGGGCAGGGTTGGGGAGGCGCGGGCTATCACATATGCCCGTCGCCAAACTCGGCAGTCATTGCACGGCCCCTGGATCCCGGATCTTCGCTCCCCCGGATTAAATCCGGGGTCGCTCGTCCGGGACACGCAATTCTCGTGTCCCGGGCGAGTGCAGCGAGCGCTCTTGCGCAAGCGAAACGAGACCCGGGACCCGGCATGAGAATCGCGAAGCACAATGCCCAAGCCCGCGCGCGCAAACAAACGACGGTCCTGTGTGAACCACCTCACATCAGCGCACGCCGATGTCTTGCATCCTTGGGCACCCGCGAGGCTGGAGGGAGTCATGGAGAGCAGGACCGAAGTCGCCCGCTACACCGAGACGATGATCCGCGAGCTCTGCCGCTTGTGCCGGAAGGTCGAACTGGACGACCTCGCCTTTCTCCTGGAGGTCGCGGCCGCCGAGGCGGCGAAAGCGACGGGCAGGAACGGCTCGAGCCGCGATGGCATGCATCGACTGCACGCGCACAGCGGGTAGCGCTTCCCTCACATCTCTTGAATGACGTACAGCAAGCTCGGTGTGCTCCCTCGCCCCGCCATAAGCGCGTTCACGCGCGTCTTCGACGCGCTATGGCGCGCACGATTTTGCCCACGCGCAGATGCGGAGCACGGCGCGCCTTAGCCCACCCTCTACGCAGCTGGTCATTCCAGGGCGCCGCGAAGCGGCGAGCCCGGAATCCATAATCAAAGGCGGTGGTTATAGATTCCGGGCTCCCTCGCTGACGCTCGGGCCCCGGAATGACGGCTCTACGCCGCTGGATACGGTTCAAAATTTCAGCGGGCGGGCCTGCTGCACCTGCGGCAGCGCGCGCACGGCAGCAAGCACTTGCGGCGGCAAGTCGCCGTCGATCTCGATCAGCGCCACCGCGTTGCCGCCGGGCGCGTCGCGGCCGACGTGGAACGTGGCGATGTTGATGCCGGCGTCCCCCAGCGTGGACGAGAAGCGCCCGATGAAGCCCGGCTTGTCGAGATTGGTGATGTAGATCATGGAGCGGGCGAACCCGGCGTCCATGCGGATGCCCTTGATGTTGACGATGCGCGGCCGCCCGTCGGCGAACACCGTGCCCGAGACGGAACGCGTTTGCCGCTCGGTGACCACCGTCACGCTGATCAGGTTGCCGTAGTCGCCGGCCGCCTCGCGCGTCATCTCCTCGATGACGATGCCGCGCTCCTTGGCGATGATCGGCGCGGACACGACGTTGACCTCTTGCAGCATGGGGCGCAGCAGCCCGGCGATCGCCGCCGAGGTCAAAGCCTTGGTGTTCATGCCGGCGACCCCGCCTTCATAGGTGAGCTGCGCCTTGAGGATGCCGGTCTCGGTGAGCTGGCCGGCAAACGAGCCGAGCTTTTCCGCAAGATCGATGAACGGCAGCAGCTTCGGTGCTTCCTCCGCGGTGATGGAGGGAAAATTGACCGCGTTGGAGATGGCGCCGCGCAGAAGATAGTCCGACATCTGCTCGGCGACTTGCAGGGCGACGTTTTCCTGCGCCTCGGTGGTGGCGGCGCCGAGATGCGGCGTGCACACGACGTTGGGATGGCCGAACAGCGGATTCTTGGTCGCGGGTTCTTCGGTGAACACGTCGAAGGCGGCGCCGGCGACATGGCCGGAATCGAGCGCGGCGCGCAGCGCGTCCTCGTCGACCAGCCCGCCGCGCGCGCAATTGATGAGGCGCACGCCTTTTTTCATGCTGGCGACCGCCTTGGCGTCGATGATGCCTTTCGTCTTCTCGGTCAGCGGCGTGTGCAGCGTGACGAAGTCGGCGCGCCGGAGCAGCTCGGGCAGATCGACCTTTTCCACGCCGAGCTCCGCCGCGCGCTCGGGCGAGAGGAAGGGGTCGTAAGCGATCACCTTCATTCGCAATCCGATCGCGCGATTGGCGACGATCGAGCCGACGTTCCCGCAGCCGATGATGCCGAGCGTCTTGTTGGTGATCTCCACCCCCATGAAGCGGTTTTTTTCCCACTTGCCCGCCTGCGTGGAAGCATCGGCCTGCGGGATCTGCCGCGCCAGCGCGAGCATCAACGTGATGGCGTGCTCGGCCGTGGTGATCGAATTGCCGAACGGCGTATTCATTACGATGATGCCCTTGGCGGTGGCGGCGGGAATGTCGACGTTGTCGACGCCGATGCCGGCGCGGCCGATCACCTTGAGGCGCTTTGCCTGCTCCAAGACTTTGGGGGTGACCTTAGTGGCCGAGCGAATGGCCAGGCCCTCGAAATCGCCGATGCGCTGGGCGAGCCCATCCTTGTCGGCGCCGAGCTTCGGCTGAAAATCGACCTCGAGGCCGCGATCCTTGAAGATCTGCACGGCGGCGGGAGAGAGCGCATCGGAGATGAGAACTTTGGGCGACATGTCAGCTCATTGTCCTTTGTGTTGGATGCTTAGTTGAGCGGCGCACTCGGGTAGGGCTATCCCATGCGAGTGTGAGGGGATGAAACGTTGCGCTCCGCGATTCTCGCGCTGGGTCCCGGGTCTCGTTCCGCTCGCGCAAGAGCGCTCGCTGCACTCGCCCGGGACACGAGAATTGCGTGTCCCGGACGAGCGACCCCGGACTTGATCCGGGGGAGCGAAGATCCGGGACCCAGGGGCCACGCGATGGACAGACGGCTTGGTGACTCCTCACAATTGCCATATGCGATCTTCTGAAGACGAGAGATGGAATCGCCGCCCGGCGACGACGATGGCGTTCACGCCGCCTTCGGCAGCGCCTCCTTGCTCTCGGCAAAGGCCCAGTCGAGCCACAGCGTGAGCGCCTCGACATCCGCGCGCTCGACCGTCGAACCGCACCAGATGCGCAAGCCCGGCGGCGCATCGCGGTAAGCATCGATGTCGTAAGCGACGCCCTCCTTCTCGAGCGCGGCGGCGATGCTCTTGACGAAGCCGGCCTCCGCTTCGGCGGAAAGTTTTGCCACCGATGGATCGACCACCCGCAAGCACACCGAGGTGTTGGACCGCAGCGCCGGATCGCGCGCGAGAAACTCGATCCACGGCGTCACCGCCACCCAGTCGGCAATCGCCTTGGCGTTAGCGTCGGCGCGCGCCATCAACGCCTTGAGCCCGCCGATCGACTTCGCCCATGCGAGCGTGTCGAGATAATCTTCGACGCACAGCATCGACGGCGTATTGATGGTCTCGCCTTCGAAGATCGCCTGGTTGAGCTTGCCGCCCTTGGTGAGCCGGAAAACCTTGGGCAACGGCCGCGGCGGGGTAAAAGTTTCCAAGCGCTCGACGGCGCGCGGCGAGAGGATCAGCATGCCGTGCGCCGCCTCGCCGCCGAGCGCCTTCTGCCAGGAGAAGGTGACGACGTCGAGCTTTGCCCAATCGAGCGCCTGCGCGAAACAAGCGGAGGTGGCGTCACAGATGGCGAGGCCTTGCCGATCGGCGGCGATCCAATCGGCGTTCGGCACCCGCACGCCCGAGGTGGTGCCGTTCCAGGTGAAGACCACGTCGGATGCGGGATCGATTTTGGAAAGATCGGGAAGCTCGCCGTAACGCGCCTTGAGCACCGTCACCTTGGCAAGCTTGAGCTCCTTGGCGACATCGCTCACCCAGCCTTCACCGAATGACTCCCATGCCAGCATGGTGACGGGACGCGCGCCGAGCATCGACCACAGCGCCATCTCGACCGCGCCGGTGTCGGAGGCGGGCACGATGCCGATGCGGTAATTCCCCGGGACTTCGAGCACCTCGCGCGTGAGCTCGATCGCGCGCTTGAGCTTCGCCTTGCCGATCTTCGATCGATGCGAGCGTCCGAGAAGTGCGTCGGTGAGGGCGGAAAGGCTCCAGCCGGGACGTTTGGCGCAGGGACCGGAGGAGAAGTGCGGAACGAGCGGGCGCAGGGCGGGCTTGGCTTGGCTCATGATCTACCCTTCCAGATAGGCGCCCCTCGGTGGGGAGGGGTGTCCCGCCGGCCGACATAAGGAAGCAGCGCAGGCGCGTCAAGCGCGTAGCGGCGTGATGCGTGGGATCTCGGCTGGCTTCGTCAGCGGCGTAGGCCGATTACGCCGCGTGCGCCGTCACTTCGAGTCGTCGTCGGTTTTGCCGATGTGGTGCTGAGCGTAGAGCTCGAGACCTAGCTTGGCGACGAGATCGAGCTGCGTCTCGAGATAATCGATGTGCTCTTCCTCGTCGTGCATGAGCTCCTCGAACAGGTCGCGGGTGACGTAATCCTTGACCGCATGGCAATGCGTCGCGGCTTCCTGGTAAAGCGCCCGCGCCGACATCTCCGCCGCAAGATCGCAGTCGAGCACCTCTCTGACGTTCTGCCCGATGCGAAGCGGATCGATCACCTGCATGTTGGGAAAGCCGTCGAGGAAGATGATGCGCTCAACGATCTTGTCCGCATGCTGCATCTCCTCGATCGATTCCTGGCGCCATTTCTTGGCCAGCGCCCGGTAACCCCAATTGTCCAACAGCCGGTAATGCAGCCAGTACTGGTTGATGGCGGCAAGCTCGTGCCGCAGACCACGGTTGAGAAACTCGATGACTCGTGCGTCGCCTTGCATGGTGCCCCTCAAAATGGTCGCGACTTATGCTCCGCGCGCGACGATGCCCCTAAAACGGGTCGCACGACAAGCGCAGATCGCGGATGGCAGCGCAAATGCGGGAGGAACTCAGTCGCAGCCGGCGGGGCAACAAGCCGCCGTGATCGCTTCGTTCATGATCGCGCGGATGGTGCGCGCGCAGCGGCCGCACTGCGGGTTGCAGCCGAGGCAGCCGTAGACTTGGCTCGCCGTGCGCGGCGTCTCGCCCGCACCAAGCGCGGCGCGCACGTCCTGGTCGCTCAATACGTTGCAGGAACAGACGATCATAGGAGGTGCGCGGCCCGGAGGGGTTAGTTCCTTGTGCAACTATCGATATACGAGCGCCGCCGGAGAGGCAAAAACAAAAGTCCCGGTTTGTAGCTATTCCAATGTAGGGGTGCGGCACAGGCCGTACCAGCAATAACTTCCCCTCGCCCGCACTCTCACGCCGCGCTGTTCAACGCATCGACAATGCCGTCGACGACCTCCTCGACGAGCACCTTGTCGTCGCCCTCGCCCATGACGCGGATCACCGGCTCGGTTCCCGATGATCGCACGATCAGCCGCCCATGGCCGTCGAGACGGGCCTGCGCATCCGCGATGGCGCTGCGCACCTTGGCGTTCTCGAGCGGCTTGCCGCTCGCGTAGCGCACGTTCTTGAGAATTTGCGGCAGCGGGTCGAAGCGATGGCAGACCTTTGACACCGGTTGATCGCGCTTTTTGACCACGGCCAATACCTGGAGCGCCGTGAGCAAGCCGTCGCCGGTCGTCGTGTAGTCGGACAGGATGATGTGACCCGAGGACTCCCCGCCCACGTTAAGGCCGTCGGCGCGCATCTGTTCGAGCACGTAGCGGTCGCCGACCGGCGTGCGCGCAAGCGAAATGCCCAAGGTGCCGAGATAGCGCTCGAGCCCGAGATTGGACATGACGCTGGCGACGACGCCGGGCTTGGCGAGCCGGCCGTCCGCCTGCCAGCTCTCGGCGATCACCGCCAACAGCTGGTCGCCGTCGACGAGGCGCCCGCGCTCGTCGGCGATGAGCACGCGGTCGCCGTCGCCGTCGAGCGCGATGCCGATGTCGGCGCGCATTTCCTTCACCTTCTGGCAAAGCGCCGCCGGTTCGGTCGAGCCGCATTCGCGATTGATGTTGAAGCCGTCGGGCTCGACCCCGATCGCGATCAGCTCGGCACCGAGCTCCCACAAGGCCTGCGGCGCAACCTTGTAGGCGGCACCGTTGGCGCAATCGACCACCACGCGCAGGCCGTCGAGCGACAGATTGCGCGGCAGCGTCCGCTTGGCGAACTCGACGTAGCGGCCCTGCCCGTCGTCGATGCGCCTGGCGCGGCCGAGATCGCCGCCCTTCGCCAGCATCTTGACGAGATTGGTGTCGACGAGTTCTTCGATCTTGTGCTCGACCTCGTCGGAAAGTTTGAAGCCATCGGGTCCGAACAGCTTGATGCCGTTGTCATCGTAAGGGTTATGCGAGGCAGAGATCATCACGCCGAGATCGGCGCGCATGGAGCGCGTGAGCATGGCGACCGCAGGCGTCGGCATCGGGCCGGTCTGAAAAACATCCATGCCGACCGAGGTGAAGCCTGCGATCAGCGCGGTCTCGATCATGTAGCCGGAGAGGCGCGTGTCCTTGCCGATGAGCACGCGGTGACGATACTCCCCGCGGCGAAAGATCAGCGCCGCCGCCTGACCGACTTTGAGCGCCAATTCCGGCGTGATCGTCCCGTTGGCACGGCCGCGAATACCATCAGTCCCAAAATATTTGCCAGCCATGCTTCCCCGCACCCGCAAACGCCAACCTATTGAGCCAAATGATAGGTCAATCGCCTGAAATGATCAAAACAAAGGCGATTTTTCTGCGCGCATGGGTAACGCCCGCGGCGGCTGCCGCCCGTGGGCTCGTAAGGAGCTGGATTATTTTCGCTTCTTCTCGCGGTGCCACGGCGCCGGCTGCGTCACATTGACCGGATCGGAGGCGGGAAAGGTATCCTCGAGACCCTGCTCCAACGAGCGCTCGAGCCTGCGTTTGCGCGCTTCATCGCTGTCGCGCTTGGATTTCTCCTCCTCCTCGAGCTCGTCCTCTACGACGCGCTGTTTGGGAACCGGCATGCATGTTCTCCTTAATCAGCGGCGCGCTTTGCGCCGCGTGTAAATAACGCGCTGGCGCGCACCGGCGTTCCGGATTCGCCCTCGCCCCGCGCCAGCGGGGAGAGGGCACAAGATTCGATCCGCGATCTCGTTTGGGTGAGGGGCGCAAGAAAGCTCGCCCATGCTTTAGGCTGCCCCTCACCCCACCCCTCTCCCCGCTCGCCATAGCGCGTCGAAGACGCGCGTAAACGCACTTATGGCTCGCGGGGCGAGGGAGCAGAGCGAGTTCGCGGCGCGGTAAGCGCGTCGCAAGCATCACCCCATGACCGGCTATCGGTGACCGACCACTGATTCCCCGCACCTGGAACGTGCTAAGACTTGCGTCATGCGCACCATGACCTGCATCGAGGACCTGCGGCAGCAGGCGCGCCGCAAGGTTCCCCGCGCCTTCTTCGAATATGCCGAGGCCGGCTCCTACTCGCAGGAGACGTTGCGCGCCAATCGCGAGGACCTCGAGCGCATCAAGCTGCGCCAGCGCGTGCTCGTCGATGTCTCGCAACGCGATCTCACCACCACCATCATGGGCGAGCGCGTTGCACTGCCGCTGGCGCTCGCGCCGATCGGGCTTTGCGGCATGCAACACGGCGACGGCGAAATTCTCGCCTGCCGGGCGGCGCAGTCAGCCGGCATTCCCTTCACGCTCTCGACGATGTCGGTCTGCTCGATCGAGGACGTGGCGCAAGCGGTCGACAAGCCGTTCTGGTTTCAGCTCTACGTGATGAAGGACCGCGGCTTCATCCGCGCGCTGATCGAGCGCGCCGCGGCGGCAAAATGCAGCGCGCTGGTGCTCACGGTCGATCTGCAGGTGCTCGGCCAGCGCCATTGCGACCTGCGCAACGGCTTGGCGGTGCCGCCGCAGATCAAATTGGCGAGCCTCATCGACATGGCGACCAAACCGGCGTGGGTACTCTCCATCCTGCGCGGCAAGCGCAAGACGTTTGGCAACATCGCCGGCCACGTGCGCGGCATGGAAAATGTGACGTCGCTGGCGCAATGGACCGCGGCCCAATTCGATCCGGCCTTGAGCTGGAAGGACGTCGAATGGATACGCAGCCTCTGGCCGGGCAAGCTGATCCTCAAAGGCATTCTCGACGTCGAGGATGCGCGCACGGCCGCCAAAACCGGCGCCGGCGCGCTGGTGGTCTCCAATCACGGCGGCCGCCAGCTCGACGGCGCGCCGTCCTCGATCTCGGCACTGCCGAAGGTGGTGGATGCGGTGGGCGACGTGATCGAGGTGATGATCGACGGCGGCATCCGCTCCGGCCAGGACGTGGTGCGCGCGCTCGCCTGCGGCGCGCGCGCCTGCATGATCGGGCGCTCCTATATCTACGGCCTCGGCGCCGGGGGCGAGGCAGGGGTCACCGCCGCGATCGACATTCTGGCGCGCGAGCTCGACGTGACCATGGCGTTGTGCGGGGTGAAGAGCGTGCGCGATATCGACGGCAGCGTCATCGCGCAGGGGTGAACGGTCGCAGGCACGGGCGCGCACGAGCGTCGAAGTCGGGTCGTCGTTTCCGCGCAAGGGGAAGCCCATGAACACGCGGCCGCGATCGGGGTCGCGGGCAGGCGGTGATCGGAATCCCTGCTGTCGCCGCGGGACGACACGAGGGGAATCGGTATCTTTTCAATAAGTTATGTATTCGCTTGACGCCGCCGAGAAGCTCGGGAATCAATAGAACAAAGCATGAACAATAGCCTGAGTGACCATGGCGGCAACCGCACCATCGAAAGCTTTTCCTGCCGCGGAAGCAGCAGTGCGCATCGGAGCGCTGCGCCGGCAGCTTGCCGCGCTCGAACCGGGAGTTGCGGGCGAATGCGGCGCGCTGCTTGCGCTCGGCAATCCCTTCTTCGACGCCGCGCTCGGCGGCGGGCTCGGCTCGAGCGCCCTGCACGAGATCGCCGCTGCGCGCGAGACGGATGTCGCCGCCGCCAGCGGTTTTGTGCTGGCGCTTGCGGCGCGAATGACATCGTCGCGGGTGCCCCACACCGCGCGCGGCAATTCATGGGACGCGCGCAACGACGCCAGAGTCTCCGCGTCACCCGTGCTTTGGATCGCCGAGGACCTCTCGTTCGCTGAAAATGGCGCGCTTTATGGCCCCGGTCTCGACGGCATCGGGATTGCGCCCGAGCAGTTGATCACGGTTGCCGCCGCGCGCGGGCGCGACGTGCTGTGGGCGATGGAGGAGGCGCTGCGCTGCCGCGCGCTCGGCATGGTGATCGGCGAAATGCGCCCGCGCGGCATCGATCAGGTGGCGACGCGGCGGCTTGCGCTCGCGGCCGCTGCCGGCAACGCGCTTGGCCTGATCCTGTACACCGCCGCGGACGACGTGCCGTCCGCGGCCGTCACGCGCTGGATCGTCGGCGCGGCAGCGCCGCGCGATACCGAGCGATCGCACGGCATCGGTCCGCCGCGCTTCCTCGCGCGCCTGGTGCGCAACCGTCGTGGTCCTCTCGGAACATGGATCGTGGAGTGGAACAGTGTGGAGCAGCGTTTCGAGCTCGCAACGCATTCTGAGCCTGTGGCTGGAGCGGCTTTCGACCGACCGCATCGCACGGCAGTGGCGTGAGGCGCCGTCCCCTCTCGTCGTCTTCGGCAAGCGCGGCAATCTCGATCTCCTGCTCGCGATCGATGCCGCAGCGGAGCGGCTCGGCCTCACGGTCGGGCTCGCACTGGCACAAGCGCGCGCCATGCATCCGACGCTCACCGCCGTGCCGGAAGATTTTGCCGCCGACGCCCGCCTTCTCGACGCCATTGCCGAGGCCTGCCAGCGCTACACGCCGCTGCTCGCGCTCGATCCGCCCGACGGCATTTTGCTCGACATTAGCGGCTGCGCGCATCTCTTCGGCGGCGAGGGCAACCTTTGCGACGATCTCCTCGCGCGAATGACGCGTTGGGGCTTTTCGGCGTGCGCCGCCATTGCCGGCACGATCGGCGCAGCCTCCGCGCTGGCGCGCTTCGGCGAGAGAGAGCTGCCGTCAGTGCATCTCGATGCGCGCGAATGTCTGCCGCCATTGCCGTTGGCAGCGCTACGGCTGCCGCAGGAGACGGTCGCCGCGCTCGCACGCGTCGGCTTGAAGCGCATCGGCGATATTCTCGATCTGCCGCGCGCGCCGCTCGCCGCCCGCTTCGGTGCCGACCTCTTGCGCCAGCTCGATCGCGCGCTCGGCCGCGAACACGAGCCGCTGAGCCCGCGCCTGCCGGTCGCGCCTTATGTGGCGGAGAAAAGTTTTCACGAGCCGATCGCGCGCGAGGAGGACGTGCTCGCGAGCATCGAGCGGCTCGCAACCCGCCTCGAGACGGCGCTGGCGGCGCGCGGCGAGGGGGCACGACGGCTCGAGCTTGCTCTCTTTCGCACCGACGGCGCGGTCAAGCGCATCGCCACAGGCACGTCGCGCCCATTGCGCGATCCGCAGGCGATCCGCGCGCTGTTCGTCGAGCGGCTCGCCGCGCTCGGCGACGAAATCGATCCGGGCTTCGGCTTCG